>Ga0209075_1001515_pt1 | contig 21773 bp, 16 predicted proteins | sample Stecom2011_FD_187523 | JGI IMG/M metagenome (GOLD analysis project Ga0209075, IMG submission 187523) | Agricultural soil microbial communities from Utah to study Nitrogen management - Steer compost 2011 (SPAdes) (version 2) | ecosystem: Environmental > Terrestrial > Soil > Agricultural land...
TCACCCTTAATTAATATATATATAGATTGTAGTACTTTTTTCCTCGATTGTCAATTTATATTTATGTTATAATATTATGTAGTTGGAGGTGTTTTTTATTAAAAGCATAACAAAAGTATTGAACAAATTAAAAATAAATAAAGATACACCATTAATAGTTAGTGTTAGTGGTGGCGTTGATTCGATGGTCTTGTTTAACTTATTAGTTAAATTTGAATATAAGATTATCGTTGTTCATTTTAACCATCATACAAGAGATGAAAATCTTTTAGAAAAGAAATTAGTTGAAGATACTGCTAAAAGTAATGACATTACTTATTATACTTTTGATTATAATCATAATGGTGGAAACTTCCAAGAACAAGCTCGCAAATTTCGACTTAAAAAATTAAGAGAAGTCGCTAAAAAACATAATACTACTTATGTTTTAACAGCTCATCATTTAGATGATTTAGCTGAAACAATTATTTTAAAAATTGTTAGAGGATCTAATCTTTACGGCTATGCTGGTATTCAACCAGTTACAAAGATTGATAGTTTTACCTATATTAAGCCTTTAATTGAATTATCCAAAAAAGAAATTATTACTTATGCTAATAAAAATGATGTTAAGTATTTAGATGATGCATCAAACTTTGATATTAAATATGCAAGAAATCGAATTAGAAATGCTGTACTACCTATTTTAAAGCAAGAAAATGATCAAGTATTAAATAAGTTTTTACAGTATAGTGAATTATTAACTGAAAGTTATAACTTTATAAAAAAATATAGTTATCAATTTATTTTAGATAATAAAATTGATATTTCAAATCTTATTAAAGAAGACAACATTATTATTAAAGAAACTTTAGCAATTTTATTAGAACAAAATAAACTTGAATTTAACCAAAACACTTTAAATAAATTAATTAATATTTTAAAAAGTAAGAAGCCAAATTTGAAATATAATTTATCTAATAATTATAAATTTATTAAAAGTTATAACCAGGCTTATATTCAAAAAAATGTTGAAACAAAGCCCTTTAGAATTGAATTAAAAAATGGTATAAATATGTTGCCGAATATGAAAAAAATCACATTATTAAATAATGTTAGTGATTCTAAAGGTTTAGCCTCTAAAATATGCTATAATGAAATATCATTGCCATTAATTGCTAGAACAAGAATTCCTGGCGATGTTCTTATGTTTAATTATGGAAGAAAAAAATTAAAAGACTTTTTAATTGATAAAAAAATTCCTTTAAATAAAAGAGATGATTTAGTTGTTATTACTGATAGTAATAATATAATTTTATGGGTCGAAGGTTGTTATACTAATAACACCATTGGCCAGCAAAACACTATTTATATTGAATTAGGAGAGAATCATGAATCATAATATACTAAAAGAAATTCTCATATCTGAAAGTGAAATTAGTGATGTTTGTAACTCTTTAGGTAAACAAATCACAAATGATTATAAAAACAAAGATTTAATCTTAGTAGGTTTATTAAAAGGTTGTATTCCTTTTATGTCAGATTTATTCAAACACATTGACCTTCCAGTTGAAGTTCAATATATGGTTGTTAGTTCCTATCAGGGAACTACTACTTCTAATGAGTTAAGAATTAAATATGACTTAGAAACACCAATAGCAAACCGCGATGTTTTAATTGTTGAAGACATTATTGATACTGGTCAAACAATCAATACTATAACTAAGATGTTAAAAGATCGTGGAGCTAGATCAGTTGAAGTTGTTACTTTGTTAAATAAAACATCTAATAACAACTATATTCCTAAATACGTAGGTTTTAACATTCCAAATGAGTTTGTTGTTGGATATGGCCTTGATTTTCAAGAAAAATATCGTAACTTACCATATATTGGTATATTAAAAAAAGAATTTTATGATAAGTAAGAAGGAGCGAAAAATAATATGATGAAACAACCTAGAAAACAAACCCCAAAAAGAAGACCTGATTATTTAATTTTAATAATTTCATTAATAATCGTAATTGGTGCTTTTTATTTTATTAGAAATGCAATGAATCCTATTTATAATATGAAATACGGCGAGTTAGAAAACGCAGTTAACAATAACCACATTGAAGTTTATGAAATAACACCAGTTGGTGGCGATAATATTGGCTGGGTTAAAGTTGATGGACAATTCAGACAAGCTTATGTATCAATTTATAATGGTAGCAGACAATTTACTATTATTTTACCTTCAACTGAAGAAGCCTTTCAATTTGGACTTATAGTTGATGGAAATGGCGGTACTTTTATAAGTACACCTAAATCTGGTGTTACATTCTGGTCTGTATTCTTTAGTTTATTACCGCTACTTCTTGGTATTGGTATATTAGTATTTGTTTTTAGAAATGCTGCAGGTCAAAATAATCGTGCCTTTGACTTTGGTAAAAACCGTGCAAGATTATCTCGTGGTAAAACTGTTACTTTCGATGATGTTGCAGGTGCAGTTGAAGAAAAGGAAGAATTAGCAGAAGTTGTTGATTTCCTAAAACAACCTAAAAAATACCATGAAATTGGTGCTAGAATTCCTAAAGGAGTTCTACTGTTTGGTTCTCCTGGTACAGGTAAAACTTTATTAGCTCGCGCTGTAGCTGGTGAAGCTGATGTTCCATTCTTTACAATTTCAGGTTCTGATTTTGTTGAAATGTTTGTTGGTGTTGGGGCATCCCGTGTTAGAGATTTATTTAAAACTGCAAAAGAAAATTCACCATGTATTATTTTCATTGATGAGATTGATGCTGTTGGACGTCAAAGAGGTGCTGGTTTAGGTGGTGGTCACGATGAGCGTGAACAAACCCTTAACCAATTATTAGTTGAGATGGATGGATTTTCAATTAACGAAAACATTATTATTATTGCCGCTACAAACCGTCCTGATGTTTTAGATCCAGCATTATTACGTCCTGGTCGTTTTGACCGTCAAATTACAATTGACTTACCTGATCGTAAAGCACGTGAAGCAATTTTAAAGATACATGCTCGTAATAAAAAAATTGATGTTGATGTTAACTTTAAAGATATAGCCGCAAGAATCCCTGGTTTCTCAGGTGCAGATATTGAAAACATTTTAAATGAAGCTGCAATTCTTGCTGTTAGAAATAATCGTACTACTATTAATGATAAAGATATTGATGAAGCAATGGACCGTGTTCGTATGGGACCAGCTAAAAAGAGTCGTAAATATAACGAACATGAAAAAGCTGTTGTTGCATATCATGAAGCGGGACACGCTGTTATTGGTTTAAAACTAGAACATGCTAATATTGTTCAAAAAGTAACAATTATTCCACGTGGACAAGCCGGTGGATATAACTTAATGATTCCTGAAAAGGAAACATTCTTACAAACTAAAAAACAACTACTCCACACAATTACTGGTTATTTAGGTGGACGTGTTGCTGAAGAATTACAATTTGAAGATGTAACTACTGGTGCTTACAATGACTTTGAAATGGCAACTAAAATTGCTAGAGCAATGGTAACTGAATATGGAATGAGTGATTTAGGTCCTGTTCAATATGAAAGCCGTGGTAATAATGTCTTCTTAGGTCGTGACTACTTTAATGAGAAAAACTTCTCTGATACAGTTGCTCATGAAATTGATAATGAAGTTAGAAAAATTGTTAATGGTTGTTTAGAACAAGCAAAACAAATTTTAACTGAAAACAAAGATTTATTAGATAAGATTTCTAATTACTTAATTAAAGTTGAAACTTTAAATAAAGAAGATATTGAAGAAATCGTTGAAACCGGCCAATTATCTTGGTATGAAGAAGAGTTAAAAGAGTTAGAAGCAGAAAAAGCAACAACTGACAATGCGAATTGATTTATATTTAAAAACTTCACGTTTAATAAAAAGAAGAAAAGTTGCTCATGAAGCAGTAACAAACAATTTAGTTTTGATAAATGATGTTATAGCTAAGCCAGCAACTAAAGTTAAGATTAGTGACATTATTACATTAAATCTTGGCTTAAAACAATTAGTTATTAAAGTAACATCTTTAAAATATGTAAAAGATATCTTAATGTATGAACTAATTAGTGAAAAATATATAGGACAAAGGGATTAACCTTTTGTCCTTTTATATGTTATAATAAATTAGATAATAAGGAGGTATTTGTTTATGCATGATGAACATTTAACGGAACAAGAAATAATTAGAAGACAAAAAGCAGAGGAATTAAGAAAAAAAGGAATCGATCCTTTTGGTTCAGCTTTTAAAAGAACTCATCATACCAATGATATAATTAATGAATATGATAAATTTAGTAGAGAGGAATTAGAAGAAAAAAAGATTCCTGTTATTATTGCTGGAAGAATAGTTTTAAAGCGTGGGCAAGGTAAAGCTGGCTTTATGCATATTCAAGACCGTGACAATAAATTACAAGTTTATGTTAGAAAAGATGAAGTTGATGAAGAAGAATTTGACCTCTTCTTACATGCTGACTTAGGTGATATCGTAGGAATTGAAGGTTATTTATTTAGAACAAAAACTAATGAACTAACTGTTCGTGCTACTAAATATACTCATCTTACTAAAGCATTAAGACCACTTCCTGATAAGTTTCATGGCCTAAAAGACGTTGAAGAAGCAAGAAGACGTCGTTATGTTGATTTAATCGTTAATGAGGATTCAAGAAAAGTTGCTCTAATGCGACCAAAAATTATTAGATCTATTCAAAAATATTTCGATTCAAAAGGTTTTATCGAGGTTGAAACACCAGTTCTTCATTCAATTTTAGGTGGTGCTTCTGCTCGACCATTTATAACACATCATAATACTTTAGATATGGATTTTTATTTAAGAATTGCTACTGAGTTACCACTTAAAAAATTATTAGTTGGTGGCTTAGAAGCTGTTTATGAAATTGGTAGACTTTTTAGAAATGAAGGAATTAGCCATAAACATAACCCAGAATTTACAACAATTGAAGCATACCTTGCTTATTCTGATATGGAAGGTATGATGAACTTAGTTGAAGATAGTTTATCAACTGTAACTTATGATGTATTAGGTACTTATGAAATTGAATTTAAAGAACATACAATCAATATGCAAAAACCATGGAAAAGAATCCATATGGTCGATGCAATTAAAGCTGAAACAAATATTAACTTCTTTGATGATATTTCTTTAGAACAAGCAAAAGCTTTAGCAAAAGAACATGAAATTGAAGTTCAAAAACACTTTACAGTTGGACATATAATTGAAGCATTCTTTGATAAATATGTTGAACCAAAAATTGTTCAACCAACTATTATTTATGGACATCCAACTGATATTAGTCCTTTAGCTAAGAAAAACAAAGATGATGAACGTTTTACTGATCGTTTTGAACTCTTTATCGCAGGTGCAGAATATGCTAATGCATTTAGTGAATTAAATGATCCTATTGATCAAAGAGCACGTTTTGAAGCTCAATTAAAAGAAAAAGAATTAGGTAACATCGAAGCTAGCGAAATGGATATCGACTTTTTAGAGGCATTAGAATACGGTATGCCTCCTGCTGGTGGAATTGGGATTGGTATTGATCGTTTTGTAATGTTACTTACAAACACACCAAATATTAGAGATGTTATTTTATTCCCACATGCAAGAGCACGTAATGATTAAGACTTGTTAATACAAGTCTTTTTTTATACCTGTATGAAAAAAACCGGTTAAAATCTTTATTGATTTTACCGGTTTTTATTTTATTATATTTTATCTTTGGCTAGTTTTAAAATCTTTGTATAAATTATTATTAATTGCTAAATCACTACTTCTTTTAAAATCACTTATCTTCACTTTAAAGTTTTTAAAATCTTCTAAAGCTAACTGATTATTAATTTGATGAATTTCACCATTTCTAATATTACCAATATAACTATCAACAATAATGTTTAAAGATTTATTATCTAAAGCAAATGAAGGTTCCCTACTCATACCATGTGTACCAAATATAAAATCACCATCTTCAATCGGAAGATTAAACAAATCAATAATTGTACGATATAAATCAACCTGATCTCTAACTAAAGTTTGTTCTCCCTTAAGCATTCCTTCATATAATACAAGATTATTACCATTAATATTTTTAGTAACTAAGTTTTCACCAGGTACATATATAAAAGCAATCGTTTGAAGAAGCTTTTGTCTAATTTCCATATTATTTAATGTATTATCAAACATATAATTAATATCATTAAACTGAATTGATGAACCATGATCACCATAAAAGATATATGCGGTTTTTTTATGATTATATAATCTTTCCTCATCATAAATATAATCATCGCCATAACCATTGACATCTTCAACAAAAATTCTCATCATTTCATTATAATATTTTAAATAATTAAAATATTTTAAAGTAAGAATATCAAGTTCTTCAACAATTTCACTATCATACATATCTGTTTCATATGGATCTGGATAATACGGATCATAATAAAATGGGGTATGAGGTAACATTGTTAATAAATAATTCATATGTTTAGAATCAGTTTGCATCATTATTTCATTCATAAACTGAATTGTAAAACGGTCTGTTGACCAAACTCCTGCTTCATGTTCATATAGTTCAGCAACCTCTTCATTAGTTAAGTTTTTTTCCTCAAGCATTACTTCTTGACTATAAAACTTATTAAAGCCAAATAAATCTGGATGAATTATTTCTCTATTATAAAACTTACTTGTATTACCGTGAAAAGATCTAGTTATATAATCTTTTTCATTAAATAGTTTAGGTAAAGTTTGAAAGATATATTTATCATCATCAGTTCTTGCATTATAGTCCCAAGCAAGTGTTGATGTTCCATTAGCGTATAATCCTGTTAAAACCGCTAATTCAGCATCAAAACTGTTTCCTAGTCCAACTGTCGTATAAAAGTTAGAAAAGACATAAGACTCTTCTAAAAGTGCTTCTAAGTTATATAAATGCTTTCTTGTTTCAGGATACTCTAATAAAAAATAGTTAAATGTTTCTAAGTGAACTAAAACTAAATTATAATCTTCTAATAGACCTTTAGTGTAAGTTTTATTATTAATTAAATCGCCACTAATATTTTCAACACTACTTAATAAAACATCTTTATTATAATATTTATTATCTATATAGTTTAAATAACGCTCTTTATTGTTGTTATGGGCATCTAGCTCTTTATATATATCTTCATTACTCTTTTCATCAACATTATAATCAAAGCCAATACCATCTAATAATAAAAAGTTATAAATACCTAAATTTTGAGTAGCATAAGTTGCTTTAGAAGAAGATACTACTTCAACATTAGTTGTTAAAATACCAAAAATTGAAACATTAACAAACAATAGTAAACTATAAAATAAAACACCAGTAACTTTTGTCTTAATATTAAACTCAAAAATATAATCTTCTTTATGTTTTGCTCTAATAAATATTAAACTTACTAAAAGAACTATAAAAGGAATAAAAATAATAATTCGGTAATATATTACAATTTCTCTTAAAGCTTCAAAAAAGATTGTCAAACCGAAGTTTCCGGGGGGATTTTGAAAAATTTGAAAGGCTCTAAAAGTAAATGATGTTCCATAAAATCGATTAAAAATATGAATAGCAAACAATATTCCATTTAATATAAAGGTTGTTATAAGTAAAATTCTTAATCTATTTTTTAAGTTTTTACTTAAAGAAGTTACAATAATTAAAATTAGTAATAAAAAACTAACATTACCTACAAAAGAATTAAGCATGCCTAAAAATGTATTATCAAACGTAATTATATAACGATTAAGCGTTTCAGTTGTTACTACATATGTAACAAGTGCGTTTAACAATACAAAAAGAAAAAGATATATTAAGTATTTACTTTTTAAAGATATTTTTTGCATATTATTATCTCCTTTAATACATTAATATTATATAACATTAATATGATTAATCAATCTAATTATATAAAAAAAACAAGAGAATAAATTCTCTTGCTTATAATATATTTAATTCATCCGCTATTTCTAAAAAGATATTATTAATAGTTACATAATTAATATTTTCAAAATCAAATATCTTTATTAACAATAAATCCAATTCTTCAAACAACTTGTTAGGAACATTTTCGTGTTTCTTTAAATACTTAACAATCTTTTTATCAAAATTTAATAACTTTTTAATATTTTCATCATCAGGACTTGCTGAAGTGATTGCTTCAGCTTGAAAATCTTTAGTATTTAATAAAAAGTTAATATCTTTTGCATATTTATTAGCTAAATCAAAATCATTATTATAATACTTTTTAATAATTTCTTCTAATACAATTATTTGACTAGCTAAATATAAATAACCAGTTTGAAATATTTGGTCTTCTTCTTCAGTATAGTTTGGATCTTCAACAATTTGCAAGTATAAATGATCAATAACATCAACGACATGTTTTAAACGGTAAAACAAATCCTCGCCCTTAGTTTTAAGGTTCGTTATTATTTCACTATTGTCGAGTTGCCAATTGGCATACTCATTATAAACTTTTTCATCAATTCTCATTTTCATTCTCCTTGCAAGTAATACGAAAGAAAATTATGCTTTGTTTGCTGAACCAAATAATTTAATTTTTTCGCGTACTACTTCTTTCATTGCTTCTGCCCCTGGTGCTAATAATTTTCTAGGGTCAAAGCCTTTACCTTTTTTGTCATTTCCTTCTTCAATATATTTTCTTGTTGCTGCTGCAAACGCTAATTGAAGTTCAGTATTAACATTAATTTTTGAAACTCCTAATTCGATTGATTTAGCAATCATATCTCCAGGAATTCCTGTACCACCATGTAATACTAATGGAATATTGTTTGTAACTTTTTGGATGTCTGCTAATACTTCAAAGTCTAAACCTGCCCAGTTTTCTGGATATTGACCATGAATATTACCAATACCTGCTGCAAACATATCAACACCTGTTGCTGCAATTTGACGACTTTCTTCTAAGTCAGCAATTTCTCCTGTACCAACAACACCGTCTTCTTCTCCACCAATTGAACCTACTTCAGCTTCAACTGATACACCTTTAGCATGACATGCTTCAACAATTTCTTTTGTTTTAGCTAAGTTTTCCTCAAATGGAAGACTTGAACCATCAAACATAATTGAAGTAAATCCTGCTTCTAATGCTTTATATGCTCCTTCATATGAACCATGGTCTAAATGAACTGCAACTGGAACTGTAATTCCTAAATCTTCATACATTGCAGATACCATTCCCATAACTGTTTTAAATCCACCCATGTATTTTGCTGCACCTTCTGATACACCTAAAATAACTGGTGACTTCAATTCTTCAACAGTTTGTAAAACTGCTTTTGTCCATTCTAAATTATTAATATTAATTTGTGCTACTGCATAGCCTTCTTTTCTAGCTTTAAGTAACATTTCTTTTGCAGATACTAATGCCATAATTATTTCCTCCTAATTTATATCTCTACTTATTATACAATAAATTATGCTTATAATCAATTATTACAACAATTTACCATCTTGTAAATATAATTATTTATTAGCCAAATATTCAATAAAATTATTAAATATAGGGTGTGGCCTTAAAGGCCTTGATAAATATTCAGGATGGTATTGAACTGTTAAGAACCAAGGATGATCTTTTAGTTCAAAACTTGTTAAAATATTATTACTGTAACTTGATAATATAACATCCTCATTTTTTATAAATTCATTTTTATAGTTATCATTAAATATATACTTATTTCTAAAACGTTCATTTACTAACTCATTATTATATATATTATAAATCTTACTATTTTTATTTATATTAACTTCTTTACTTCCAATATACAATTTATCATTTTCAATAAAAATTGGGTTTTTAGTTTTTTCATTAATCTCCATTGAATTAGCATCTTTAATATTTAAAACATTTTGTGCATATTCAATTAATGCAAGTTGCATACCGTAACATATACCTAAAAGTGGAATTTTGTTTTCTCTAGCATACTTAATAGCAACAACTTTACCAAATGTATCACTACTACCAAACCCACCTGGAATAATAACACCATCAAGATTGCTTAACTTTTCTTTAACATTATTATCAGTTAAATCTTTTGTATTAATCCAAATATTTTCTATTTTTACATTATGTTTATATCCTGAATGTTTAAGTGCTTCAACTAAAGATAAATATGCATCATGGTGTGTTACATATTTACCAACAATACCTATTTTTAAACTTCTATTTAATCCTTTAATCTTATTTACTAAACCTTCCCATAAAGATAAATTAGGCTCTTTAGTATTAGTAATATTAAAATGATCTAAAATTAAGTCATCAACCTTTTGTTCTCTTAACTTAATAATTTGTTCGTAAATAATATCTACATCTTTCGACTCAATTATTGCATCACGTCTAATACCGCTAAATAAAGCAATTTTATCTTTAGCATGATTAGGAATATCAACCTCAGACCTTAACATTAATATATCGGGATCAATACCTAATGATTTTAATTCTCTAACACTATGTTGCGTTGGTTTAGTTTTAATTTCTTTAGCTGCATTTAAATACGGAACTAAAGTGTTATGAATGTATAATGTTTTATTAAAGCCATAATCTGCTCTAACTTGTCTGATTGCTTCTAAGTATGGGAGCGATTCAATATCACCAACAGTTCCACCAATTTCAGTAATAATAATATCAGCTTTTGATGATATTGCAGCTTCTTTAAGCCTTAATTTAATCTCATCAGTTATATGTGGAATGACTTGTATTGTTGCTCCATTATATAAACCTTTACGTTCTTTATCAATTACAGCTTGATAAATTTTACCTGTAGAAACACTTGATTCTTTAGAAAGATTTTCATCAATAAAACGTTCATAATGTCCTAAGTCAAGATCGGTTTCAGCTCCATCATTAGTTACAAAAACTTCGCCATGTTGAAATGGACTCATTGTTCCAGGATCAACATTTATATATGGATCAAATTTTTGCATAAAAACTTTTAATCCTCTTGATTTTAAGATTTGACCAATTGATGCCGCATTAATTCCCTTACCTAAACTAGATACAACACCACCTGTAATAAATATGTGTTTAGCCATTTATACATACCCCCATTTTCTCAAATAAAAATCCCTAAAATAGGGATTTTAATCTTCGTACATGTCTTCGTAGTCGTCCATAATCTCTTCATAGTCATCCTCGTCAAAGTCATCGGCATCAAAATCGATGTCGTCATCTTCGTCGGACACGTGAAGTGGTAATTCTACTTCTATATACTCTTTTTCTTCTTCGAGTTCTTTTTTAGTTTCTTCGTCTAAGTCATCATCTTCATCATCTTCAAATTCATCTACAAACTCATCAACACTATCTTCATCTGGAATAATGAAGTCATCATAATCAGCTGGATCATACTTAGTAAATTCTTCTTCATCTTCAAAATCTTCAACCACTTCAATAAAGGCTGAACCATCATCACTCCAAAGATCTAAGTTTCCTTCTTTTAAATCCCATTTGTCGTCGCCAACAAATACGAACTTACCACTTTGGGTAATATTCATATATAATGTTGTAAGTTTTTCGATATCATCTAAAGAAAATTCTTTAATTTCTGCTACTTTAGCAAATAGATCTTGAATAGCTATTGGTTTTTTACTTTCACGAAGTAATTCTTCAACAATATCTACCATAGCAAGATCTTTATATTTGTTATTCATAAAACGCCTCCTTGGACCTTATATATTGTATATTATAACCTTAATTTTTGCAAGTTTTTTATTTATCTTTTATAAAGCAACAAAACAACAACTGTTATGATTACTAAAATAATAAATAATTTAAATGTCTTTTTAATTAATGATATTGTTCCAAGTACAACAATTATGCCTAACAAAATACCAAATAACCATTTAAAAACTTCTGGAAGTCCAGTAACATAATCATCAATTAAACTTTGTAAAATACCATCAAAGTTTAATTTACCAACTTGTTCATTTATCCATTCCCACACTTTTAAAAATATATTAGTATTTAGATTAAACATTTTATCACCTTAAAACTTTCTTCTGTTTTCCACTGCTTTAATTAAAGTTAATATATCAGCATATCTTAAATCACTTCCAACTGGAAGGCCATAAGCTAGTCTTGTTGAAATAACTTTTCCTTCAAATAGTGATTTTAAATACTCTGCTGTTAATTCCCCTTCAACTGTTGCATTTGTTGCAATTATTAATTCTTTAATTTCATTAGACTCAATTCTTTTAATTAAAGTATCAATATTTAAATCTTTATCAGTTATCCCTCTTGAAAAGTCAATTAGACCATCCAAGACATGATAACTGCCTTTATATGTTTCCATTTTTTCCATCATGAAAACATCTTTTGAATCTGCAACAACCATAATTGTGCTATGATCACGATTTTCATCTTTTATTATTGGTGATATTTCTTCATCTGTTAAAATGTGCGATATTTTACATGGTTTAATTTGTTGTTTTGCTTCAATAATCGCATTAGCTAAATTAACACTATCATCATTACTAAAATTACTAATAATATGAAGCGCTAGCCTTTCAGCAGTTTTTTCACCAATGCCAGGCAATTTTTCCAAACTTGCCATTAATGCTTTTAGTGATTTTGGATACATTAAAAACCAAGTCCGCCCATACCGCCAGTAAACTGACTCATTGTTTCTTGTTGATCTTTTTCAACTTGAGCTATTGCATCATTAAAAGCTAATAATAAAGCATCTTTTAACATTTCAGGTTCTTCTGCCATTTCAACATCAAACTTTATATCAATTACTTGTCTTGTTCCAAGCATAATAACTTCAACGCCACTTGCTTTTCCAAAATATTCTTTACTTTCTAATTCACGTTGAGCTTTTTCCATATCCTCTTGCATTTTTTTAAGTTTTCTAATCATTGATGGATTCATCTTTGTCTCACTCCTTTACTTTTACTAAATCTTCGCCAAAGTATTCTTTAGCTAGTCTTACAGCCATATTTTCTTTTTTCTTAGCTGTTTTTTTAACTTCTTCATAGATTTTGAAATCATAAGTTCCGATTTTTGGTCTTTTTTGACCGCCTTTTAATAAATCTACAAACCTTGTTCTTACAATTTCCCAATCACTATTAAGTATAACACAATATTTAATATATTTATTATTTTCTAAATTCAATATTTCTAAAACTAGAGTTTGCATATCTTTTTGCATTAATTGATTAGCTATATTTAAATTATCATGAGTTAAAATAACACTGTTTAATGAAGCGGCAACAACCTCAGTTCCTTTAAGTAAATGAAGGGCCATTTCTAAGTGGGGGCTAATATTAGTTGTATTACTAATTAAATTAGTTAAATAATTTTTATCTTCAACATTAGCCTCATATAAAACATTTTCAATATCACTAGTATTAACTAATGGTATTTTATCAACTACATTATTTTTTGGTAATGTCACACCACTTTTTAACTCTTCGATTTCATTTCGCAATTCAATAATATTTGAAGCTAAATCTATTTGTTTAACATCTTCATGTTCAATCATTTCAATAATAGCAATTTCTAAATATATTTGTTTTTGAATTGTATACTTCATATTATTTTGAGTTTTAATTAAAATATCAATATAATGATATATTTTATTAATATCAACTCTATTTTTCAATCCTGCATATATTTCTTCATTTTCATAACCAACTATATTTAGCAATATATCTCTTAATACATAAATTAAATCAGCAATTAATCTTTCTTCTTCTTTTCCTTCATTAATAAATGAATGCATTAATTCTAATGCTTTTTTAATATTACTTTCATTAATTAATTTTAATAACTTAACTAAATCTTCCTTTGAAACTGAACCAACAATATCATTAATGTCTTTGGCTAAAATTTTATTCTCACTATAACTAATCGCTTGGTCTAATAAACTAAGTGCATCCCTTAGACCACCTTTAGCATTTTTAGCAATTAAAGATACTGCTTCATCTTCGATATCAATACTTTCTTTTTCAATAATATAATTCAGTCTATCAACAATATGTTTTATTTCAATATTTTTAAAATCAAAACGCTGACACCTTGAAAGAATTGTCGCTGGAATTTTATGAACCTCGGTTGTTGCCAATATAAAAACAACATGACTTGGCGGTTCTTCTAATGTTTTAAGTAAAGCATTAAATGCACCTGTTGTTAACATGTGGACCTCATCGATAATATAAACTTTATATTTTCCGACATTTGGTAAATATTTAACTTTATCTCTTAAGTCTCTAATCTCATCAACACCATTATTAGAAGCTCCGTCAATTTCAATAATATCACTATCTAAAGCATGCAAACAAGCATCACATTTTTGACATGGATTACCGTTAATAGGATTTTCACAGTTAATAGCTTTAGCAAATATTTTAGCTAAACTTGTCTTACCTGTTCCTCTTGGCCCACTAAAGACATAGGCATGACCGATTTTATTATTTTTAACCGCATTTTGAATTGTTTGAACAATTACCTCTTGACCACTCATATCTTCAAAGTCTACAGGCCTATAGGCTCTATATAGTGCAACATAATTCATAAAATCGTCCCTTTCCTTTAATCTTATCTTTATTTACCTAAACAAAACTTTGAAAACAATTGATCAATTAATTCATTATCATAATTACTTCCAACAATTTCTCCTAATAAATTCCAAGCATTTGTTAAATCAATTGCAAGTATATCAATTGGCATTTCGTTTTCAATTGCTACTATAACACTTTCTAATGATTCTTTTGCTTCCCTTACCTTTTGAATATGTCTAGCATTTGATAAATAGTTATAATCTTTTTCACTTAAATTATCAAGTTTTAGTTTTTCTAATATTTTTTGTTCCAAAGTATCAATTCCACTTTTTTCAATTGTTGATATTACAACAGCATCTTCAAGCTTCACCTTAGGTTCTAAATCACTTTTGTTTAATATAATAATACGGTTTTTATCTTTTGTTAACTCCATTAACTCTAAATCTTCAGCTGTTAAATCCTCGCTTTGATCAATTACTAATAAAATAAGTTCAGCTTCATTAATAGCTTTTTTGGAGCGTTCTACCCCTATTTTTTCAACAACATCTACTGTTTCTCTTATTCCTGCAGTATCAATTAATTGTAGCGTTATTCCACTTAAATTAACATAGGCATCAACAATATCTCTTGTTGTTCCGGCAATATCAGTAACAATCGCCCGTTCTTCATCTAACAAAGTATTTAATAAACTACTTTTACCAACATTAGGTTTACCAATAATGGCTGTTTTAACGCCTTCCCTAATTATTCTTGTTTGATATGATTTATTTAATAAATACTCTATTTCTTTAATTAAACTTACTGTTTTAGGTTTAATTACCTCATTAGTAATTATATCAACTTGATCATATTCAGGATAATCAATATTTACTTCAATATTAGCAATAATTTCTAATAACTTATCTCTTAAGTCATATATTAATTTAGAAGTTTGTTTTTTTACACCTAAATTAGCAATCTTTAATGCTTGTTCGTTTTTAGCATAAATAACGTCCATAATTGATTCCGCTTCAACCAAATCAATTCGTCCGTTTAAATATGCTCTTTCACTAAACTCACCTGGATTAGCAAGTCTAACATTATTACTTAAGATTTCTTCTAAAACTCTTTGGGTTACTAAAATTCCCCCATGAGTTGATATTTCAACAGTATTTTCAGCAGTAAAAGTTCGTGGTGATTTCATAACACTAACCATTACTTCATCTAATATATTTTCTTCTTTATCAACAATATGACCATAATGAATAGTATGTGATTTTACTTTAGTTAAGTCTTTACCTTTAAAAACTTTATTAACTAAATCGATTGCATCATTACCACTTACTCTAACAACAGAAATTCCACCTGTTCCAAACGGTGTGGCAATTGCTGCAATAGTATCATCAAAAATGGAAATTGTCTTCATTAAAAACTCTTCCTTTTTTGCGTTGTTTATCAATTGAAATTAATGGGTTAATTCCTCGTGATAAATCTCTAATTGTAATAAATAAAATAACGATAAGTCCTAATGTTGATCCTAAAACAATATATCCACTACCTAAAATAATTCCGATAATAGCTGTCGTCCAAATTGTCGCTGCAGTGGTAATACCACTAATAATTCTATCCTTATCTTTTAAGATAACACCAGCACCAATAAAACCAACACCAGTTAAAACTTGAGCAATAACTCTTTGACCTTCTGGATCAATTCCAACCCCATTTTCAGCAAGTTGTAATTGGTCCAGATATATTAATCTTTGTAAAATCGAAATACCTGCTGCTGCAAGACCTACTAAAAGGTGCGCTGAAATTCCTGCTTCTTTACCAATATTTTGTCTTTCAAGACCAATATAACCAGCAATGATAAATACGACAATTAAAGGTAAACCGATTATAAAAAAGTATTCTTTAAAGTTTGATAAAATTTCAAAATCTAAAATTAATCCACTACTTAAAAACATAAAATCACTCCTTACCTTTTATATCTTTTAATATATTCTCTGGTTTCATTAAGGAATTTATCTAATTCTTTAAAACTATTTAAGCGTGCACCAGATGCCATCTTATGGCCACCACCCTCAAATAAATTAGCTAATTTATCAATTTCTAAACTTGATGATCTAATTCTTAGTCTAATTTCTGTATCATATTCAACTGCTAAGAACCAAACATCATAACCTTCAATTCCACCTAATAAATTAACCATTGCGGCAGCATCTTCCATTGAAACCCCAAATTCATTAATATCTTCTTGAGTTACTATACCATAAACAAAACCTTCATCAAAAATTACTGAATTTAACATGTGGGCTTTATATCTAAATACTTCAATTGATTCTTTTGATAATTTATTATCAATTTCAACAACATCAGCACCCTTTTCTACAAGAAGTCCAGCCATTTCATGAGTTAATTTGGAAACACCACGATATCTAAATCTTCCTGTATCAGTTACAATTCCAACATACATTGCGGTTGCACCTGTTTTTGACATTAATAATTCATCAAAACTATTATAAAAATATGCAATCATTTGTGCACATGATGGAAATGATGTATCAACCCAAATTAAGTCACCATATTGATCAACCGGTATATGATGATCAATTTTAATAATTTCTCGTCCTAATTTATAACGTTTATCACTAATTCTTTCTTCAGTTGCTGTATCAACAACAATTGACAATGCTCCTTCATATTTACTATCTTCAATAATATCAGGTGTCCCAACAAAAGAGACATAATCACTAGTTTCACCTACAACATATACTTCCTTTTTAGGAAAAGTTGTTTTAATTACATCTTTCAATCCAAACTGTGCTCCATAACAATCACCATCGGGTCTTTGGTGACCATGAATGATTATTTTATTATACATTTTAATCTTTCTTAAAATATCATTTAATACTTCCATATTCCTTCACCCTTTCATTTAAATCTTTTAACATTAAATCTGCTTCATTAAAATCCTTTAAAGAAGCACCACATGCATTATTGTGGCCACCGCCACCATACTTTTTAGCAATATCAACTACTGTAATATCTCTTGATCTTATTTCTGCTAAGATAACATTGTTTTCAAAATCTTCTGTAAAACTTACCCAAATAGGAACTTCTTTAATGCCAGCCATTAAGTTTACCATACCACGACTAACACCAAAAATATCTAGGCCACTTTCTAAAATTAATGCTTTATCGTTCTTTCGATAAGCTACATTATTTTCAGTTAATTCAAAATCTGAAAATAATAACTTAACCTGTCTTCTCGATAATTCTTCAGTGTATAAAAAGTTATACATATCAGCAATATCTGGATTAAACTTTGTAATGTATGATGCATTCATAAATACTCTTGATGCATTGGTATTATTAATATATTGAAATCTTCCTGTATCTGTAACCATACCTCCATAAAGATAGGTTGCGGCTTCGCTTGTTATTTCCCATTTATAACTTCTAGCTAAATCTATTAACATCTCACAAGCTGAAGTATAATCACTTTGTTGATAAAAGAGTGCTACTTCTAAGTCAGTATCATTTCGATGATGATCAATAACAACTACTTCTTTAGCTAATTCATATCTGTTATCACTAATCAAATTGCTAACAGCAACATCAATAATAATTGATAAACTATCTTTAAATAATTTGTCATCAATCATATCCATCTTACAATTATATAGTAAGTTATTTTCATCACCTACAACATAAACCTTTTTTTCAGGATAATTAATCTTAATTAAATGATAAAGACCCATTTGTGAGCCAATCGCATCCATATCAGGTCTTTTGTGTCTATGAATAACAATTGTATTATGTTTTTCAATTGTTTTTCTTAATTGATTTTTCATATTAATCCTCCATAATATCATTATATTATTATATCATAAATTAACCTACATATAAAGATTAGTAATTATATAAATTAAGATTTATAAAAGAATAAAAGTTGAACTAACAATCAGTTAAAGTTCAACTTTTATTCTTTTATTTAATATTAAGCAATTAAACGATTATATCTTTCATTTATATATAAATCATTTAAATTTAATTCATATGTAAGAATTAATGCTAATGTGGTTGCTTCTTCATGAGATAATGTTGTATTTCCAAAAACTATTTGTACCCATTCAGGATTATCAATATATGGGTTTCTCGAATCTGTATAGTCGTGTAATACATCATTTCTATTCATTTCAAAATCGTCAACAGGATCAATTAAATGCCACTCTAAGAATGTTGCTAAATTGCCAATCATTTCAATTGTTAAATTTGGATATTTAGTTATCATGAAAAAGACAATTCTAGCCACATCGCCTCTATCATCATCACCTGGATACCATCCATTAGTAACACTACCATATTCGCCTGAACCAGCAGCATATTTTTTATTACCTCTACTACTGTTAATGCTTGGGTTAGCGGGCTTGAGGTTATGGGGATCATCTATTGATCTGGTTCCAGTTTCAGCAGCATTTAAAATAGACTGTGGAACAATATGTTCACGATTCCAAATTGTTCCTCCACTTGTCCACGGACCTTTAACTGATGCTCGGTTATATACTAATAATACATTGTTAGGATTATTAGGATCACGATCACTAATTTCTAATATTTCTTTAGCTTTATCATATGAAGTATGAGTATAATCATTAAGTAATGTGTATAGTTGATTTCTTAAATTACTATTTGGATCAATATTTTGATAATAATCTCCACTATATCCTGGTGAAGTAGTATCAATAACATGAACTGAAATTGTTATAGAAGTTGTGTAACCTTTTGAGTCAGTAACAGACCAGTATAAGTTATATATACCCGGCACATCTACATCAACATAATCATGCATGGTTTCAATATCTAACGTAATATCATTACCTAGATAATCTTGGGCTGTTGCTGTTGGGATTATAAATTCATCTCCCACGGAATGTAGAACCATCCCATCAAGAGATGGTTCTAATGTTATTATTGGATTTTGATCTGGCTCTACAGGGATATCTACTTTTTTAATTAATTCAATTACGATTAAATCAATAGTTATAGTTCCACTTAAGTCATTATTTCCTTTAATATAAAAGTATTTATAATCACTAGATGAAATATCTCCAGTGTCAAAATTTGAATCTTCTTGCGTTAATGTCACAGTATTAGTTGTTGGTTTAACTGCACTGTCGCTATAACTAATATCAATTGTTCCTGAAGAGTTAATCCCTTTTACTTTAATAGACTTTATAACATAACCTTCTGGTATTGTAGTATTATGAATCCAATTATAGTTTCTTCTAACTTGAATTTTATTGTCTCCATAATTACCTCCAGTATAAATACCTGAGTCTGTTGCTGATATTGTTAAACCAGAAAAATCTTTGGTAAAATTCCCATCAACATAACTATTAGTTTTTGAATCCCAAATTGAAGATTCAGTTAGTTGAATAGTAAGAGTTTCAGGATTTGGTGCATCCGGATCAACAAATAAAATTGTAATTTCAATAACTTTATCTAAAGTTTCTTCTCCTAAAGTTAGAGTTGCTGTTAAAGTAACCTCTGTATCTTCAGTAACATTCTTCCAATTACCATCAACTACTGCATCTAATGGGTTATAGTCCCATGTTATTGTTACTCCATGTAATCCTTCAGTTGGTAAATTAGCCTTTGTATTCATATCATATAATTGATTATTAAATTCATCAAATAATGAATCTCCAGCTAAATTTAATTTCTCTAAATCAGTTAATTCATTATCAAAGAATCCATAAATCTTAACATCATCAATATATAATCTAGATGTTCCATTCGGATTAGATGCAGGTAGTGATATTTCAAATTTAATATAAGCACCTTCACCATTGTATGTAGTTGGTAATATGTATGTATAATCAGTTGGAGATGATGTTAATTCAAACAGTTCTGTTCCTACCCAATCAGTACCATTGATTGAATATGAAACATTTACGTTTAGTCCATTAGTATTTTTAGCATTAAATTCTACTTTTGTTATATTTTCTGCAACAAACATTGTTCTTGCATATCCTAAGTTCTCTACTGCACTTGTGTACCAACGCATTTGTGCACTTTGATCACCATTTATTGGACTAGTAGTAGAAGGTGTTCCATAATAAAAGCCCCATTTATTTTCTTCTGGACCTACTATATTTAGTTCGGTATTGTTATAGGTTGTACTACTTGCAAATTCCTCTGATGATTCAAAACCTGTTTCATAAAGAACGATTTCCTCACCTTTGTCTGAGTCTATAACAACTAATGTTATTTCAAAAGTTTTAGTATCTGTTGCAGCATTTAAAGACAGAGTTGCTGTTAAAGTAACAATTGTTTCTCCTTCTACATCTGGCAATGTCACAACACCAGTTTCAGGATCAATTAATAAATCATCACTTGATGTCCAAGTAATAGCAACATCATTTAATCCTTCTAGGGGTAAGTCAATTGTTCCGTTTGATGTAAAAATTAAAGGTTTAATATCTAAATCTTCTTTTGCTATTCCAACCCAATCTTCATCAGTTAAAGCTTCCCATTTAGCATATAATGTAAACTCTTCTGCAACAACTACACCTTCACTTACAAATGGAGTTGTTGTTTCTAAATCTGTAAACCATCCCGCAAATTTAAATCCTTCTCTTGTTGGATTAGCTGGCATTGTTAGTTCATCATTTAGTTCAAATGAGCGTGTTATTTCAAAAGAATCTTCATAATTTAGATCATATGTCACTACAAGAACAGGAATTGGTGCAAACTCACTTGTTGCTGTTCCTTCTTTATAAGTAATAACAATTGATTCGATATATATTTGTGAGTTTCCTGACCCACCATTTTGAGTATTTCTAATAGAAAAACCATCAATTGATAGATCTTCATAAGTCTTTGTAGCATTTACAATATCTTCTGCTGTCAATAATATCTCATCATCACCCAACATTAATGTTGCTGATAAAGGATTATTTGAACCACTTGAAAATTTAATTATAACATTTGTTATAACATATCCTTCCGCTATTAGTATTGATAAAGTATTTTTACCAACATAATTAGCATGACCATAAAGTCTTATTTGCCCGTTTGCATTTAGGCCAACATGTTGTGAGTTTGGTAATTGTCTAGCTGTTGATAATACTTCAAATAGTGTTGGATCTAATCCGATTTGTGAAGCATTGTTAGCTGAACCGTCCATTGTTGTTGTTTCACCATCATATACGGTTGTTACTGTAACTTCCTCAGATGGTTC
>Ga0209075_1001516_pt1 | contig 21766 bp, 21 predicted proteins | sample Stecom2011_FD_187523 | JGI IMG/M metagenome (GOLD analysis project Ga0209075, IMG submission 187523) | Agricultural soil microbial communities from Utah to study Nitrogen management - Steer compost 2011 (SPAdes) (version 2) | ecosystem: Environmental > Terrestrial > Soil > Agricultural land...
TTCAAGGTTTCCATCCAAGGTGCAGCACGCTGTAGACGCCAGTGCTCAAAAGCTTCATAGCCCAGCACAATCAGCGGCACCACTTCGAGCGCACTGAAGCTCGCGCCCACTGCCATTACCGGTGTGGTGGTACCAGCAAAGTACATGTGGTGGAAGGTGCCAGGAATACCACCCAGCAAGAACAGTGAAGCAGACGCCAGCGCAGCGGCAGTAGCCATGCGCTTCGACACCAAGCCTAGCGAGGCAAAGATAAAGGCCAATGCAGCCGTGGCGAACACTTCAAAGAAGCCTTCCACCCAAAGATGCACTACCCACCAACGCCAGTACTCCATGATCGACAGATGCGTACGCTCGCCGTAGAAGAAGCCCGCACCATAGAACAAGCCAATAGCAATCACGGACGCTGTCAGTAGCCACAATAAGTTCTTATCACCTGGCTGGCGTAGAGCCGGCACCATGGCGCGCAACATCAATACCAGCCAGAAGGCGATGCCAAGGAACTTACCAATTTGCCAGATACGGCCTAGGTCGATGAATTCATAGCCCTGATGACCCAGCCAGAAGTTCCACTCTTGCGGCATGATGTGAGCAATGGCCAAGTAGTTACCAATGAAAGAGCCCACGGTGACCAACACCAGTGCAACAAACAAAATGTCGACACCGAGCTTTTGGAAGCGTGGATCTTTACCGCCGTTAATGATCGGCGCTAAGAATAGGCCGGCGGCCAAAAAGCCAGTGGCAATCCAGAACAGCGCGGATTGAATATGCCAAGTTCTTACCAGTGAATAGGGGAACCACTGGGACACATCAATGCCGTAGAAATGCTGGCCTTCAACGGTGTAGTGCGCGGTAAAGCCACCAATAAAGACCTGGAAGGTGAATAGCCCGACCACTAACAGCAAGTACTTACCCAGCGCTCGCTGTGAAGGAGTTAGCGAAAAAGATGTCAGCGGGTCAGCATTAGGCGCTGGGTGTGGCTCTTCTTCGTCACGGCGCATAAAGGCCCAGATCCAGACTAAGAAGCCGATACCTGCTACCAGCAAGACAACACTGACAATAGACCAGATAATATTTTCTGCAGAAGGCTTGTTATCAATCAACGGCTCATGGGGCCAGTTGTTGGTGTAGGTCACCTCAGAGTCGAGACGGTTGGTGCTCGCCGCCCATGCCGTCCAGAAGAAGAAGGCAGTGAGTTTTTCACGGCGCTCTGCGCTAGGCAGCGTGTCTTCTTTCATGGCAAAGCTTTGCCGGCTGCTACGCAACTCAGGCTCAGCACTAAACAGCGACTTATAATAAGCAGCGGTTTGCTCAATCGCCTGCTTCCGCAGCATCGATACAGTGACCTGCTCACCGTCCCAACTGTTGGTGCGATATTCCTGCTTTAAGCGAAAGCGCAGTAGGTTTTGCTGCTCGCCATCAAGGCCGTCATAGCTGCTGCCAAACTCCTCGGCGGCGGCCAGATCCAGCCAAGTGACTAGCTCGCGGTGCAACCAATCGGCACTCCAGTCCGGCGCTTGGTAAGCACCATGCCCCCAGATAGAGCCGAGCTGCATCCCACCGACACTTTGCCACGCGGTTTGACCGTCGAGGATGTCTTCTTCAGTAAAAATCAGATCGCCCTGCTCGCTGACTATGCGCTCAGGAATCGGTGGTGCTTGGCGATAGACTTCACCGCCAAAATAGCCAAGAAAACCAAAAGTGACGCCAGTCACAATCAGCAAGGTCCACCAAAGCTTTCGGTAGTCGTTCATTCGCATTCTCCATGCACTTCAGGTTCTGCTCGCGGAAAAAGCAGGTTGTTTTCCAGATGGATGTGGTTAATCAGGTCTTCTCGGAATTGCCCCAGCAAGGAGTACAAAGCACGCCAGGTGTTGCAGGCACCGGGTGGCAGCGTAATGTCATTGGTCAGCTCCTCAATAGCGAGCAGCGCCTTGCCATGCTGGTCATGCTCCGCACGCATCATCACGATCGGCGCGCGCACAGCGGTCGCTGCTTGGGTTTTCAGCAGCAATGGAAACAGCACCTGTTCCTCTTTGAGCATGTGGCTCTCAAGTTCTTGGTGGGTTTCCTGTAACAGGCGAGCAAGACCATTGGGGCAATAGTCTCGTTCGCCATGCACTTGTTCGACCCGGCTGGCCAGCCGAATCAGTTCTGGAAGTTGCTCACGATGACGCTGGTGATAACGCTGCAAGATATGCTGGATTAGCGCTTCACTATCCGCCTCCGCCCATTTGCTAGCGCCGTCAGAGTCGCTCTCTTTGGAGTCAGCCGCTAGCCGCTCCAGCTCTAGCAACAGCTGCTGCGGATCAATATCTAGCTCTGCCAGCATCTCCCCCAGCAAGCGCTGCCCAGCGCAGCAAAAGTCGAGCCGATGTTGGCGAAATATACGGGTCGCCCCGGGGATATCCCGCGCCAATCGGCCTATGGGTTGGTCAAGCATGGAATCTCCTACTCGCTGATAAGGTGCACTTTATATACATCTTTCGTGCCAAAATACACCCCTTTGAAAATAAAGAGATTTTTATATTGAGAGGTATAAAACACCCTGTTTAAATAGGGTCATTATCACCTTCAAGGTAAAAATAACCTGATGGAAACCATCCTCCTTCCTGATCTCATTACTGAACTGCCCCGCGCAGTGCGCATGCAGCGTTTGGTGTGCTACTTACGCGAGCAATTTCACTGTGGCGCCGTGGCCATCTTGCAGCTCAAGGACGACGCCTTGCAGCCCGTGGCCGTGGATGGTTTGGCCAGAGAAACCTTAGGGCGACGCTTCAACGTCGCCGATCACCCAAGATTGGCGGCCATTCTTGCTTCAAGAGAAGCCATTTGCTTCGATCATGACACCAGCCTGCCAGACCCCTATGACGGCCTCTTGGACGACCAACCCGGCATGCCACTGCCGGTACACGACTGCATGGGCGTGTCGTTATGGTTGGAAGGAGTGCTGTGGGGAGCGCTGACACTAGATGCTCTGCAAGCCGGCACCTTTAATAGTGATGCCCTTGAGCAACTCAATCATCACCGCCTTTGGGTAGAGGCCAGCGTGCGCGTGTCGCGCCTGGAGGAAGAGTATCGACGCCTGCTGCAAATGGGCGGCGACTACGGCAGCGGCAACCCCAGCCCAGAAGGCGAGATTCTCGGTCGCGCCACGGTGATCCAAGTGCTACTGCAAGAAATTAGTGTGGTGGCTGACACTGATCTGCCGGTGCTGCTGATGGGCGAAACCGGGGTCGGCAAAGAACGCTTTGCCCGTCGCCTGCATGTCTTGTCACGACGTAGCAGTGCGCCGCTGGTGCACGTTAACTGCGCTGCACTGCCAGAAACCCTGGCGGAGAGTGAGCTATTCGGCCATATCCGCGGCGCGTTTTCCGGTGCCAGCAATGACAGGGCTGGGCGTTTTGAAGCAGCCCAAGGCGGCACCCTCTTTCTCGATGAGGTCGGTGAGCTACCGCTGTCGGTGCAGGCCAAACTGCTGCGCACCCTACAAAATGGCGAAATCCAACGCCTTGGTGAGGACCATCCGCGCCGTGTCGATGTGCGCATCATCGCCGCCACCAATCGTCATTTGCGCGACAGCGTGCGCGAAGGCAGCTTCCGGGCGGATCTCTACCACCGGCTCTCGGTCTACCCCATCGTCATCCCACCGCTACGCGAGCGCGGTACAGATGTACTGTTACTGGCCGGCCACTTTCTTGAACTAAACCGCGCTCGCCTTGGTGTTCGTAGCCTGCGCTTATCCACGGATGCAGAGGAAGCGCTGTGCCGCTACAGCTGGCCCGGTAATATTCGTGAGTTGGAACACGTCATTAGCCGCGCGGCGTTAAAAGCCATCAGCCGTGGTGCTGACCGGCGCGACATTATTACTCTGCCTGCAGAGCTGCTCGACTTAGACACCGTGCCACTTACAGGTGCCTCTAGGCAGGTGGGCACAGCGCTAGCAAGTGCTCACCTGCCAGCCTCTGCCAGCGGCAAGAGTAGCGAGTTGCCGCTGCGTACCCAGATGGAAATCTTGCAGCGCCATGCCATTGAAAAGGCCCTGCACCAGCATCAGCACAATCAGGCCTGTGCGGCCCGCTCACTGGGGCTCGATCCAAGTAATCTGCGCAAATTGATGCAACGCCTGAGCATTGCCGCCAACCCTGAGCAGCGGCGCCAATAAGAAAAAGGAATAATGTGCCGCTGTGAGGATTAACTGAGCTGTTCCAACCAGCTGTACAGCTCGCTTTTTTTCTTGCCGGACCAGCTGGCCAACACTTTAGCCGCTCTGGAAGCCGGCAACTCCGCCAGCAACAACCGAGCCAGTCTGGCCAGCTCGGCATCCTCAACCGTCTGCGTTGGTGCGGGGCCAATCAGCAAGACAATTTCGCCACGCTGCTGATTGCTGTCTGCGGCCACCTTCTCACGCACCTCGGCAATGCTGCCTGGCAGTACGGTTTCAAAATGTTTGGTCAACTCACGGCACAGCACCACTTCACGGCCCGGTTCAAGGCGCTCTTGCAGCTCATCAAGCAGCGTTAAAACCCGATGGGGTGCTTCATACACCACTGACGTGGCGGCACTGTCGGTAATGCGCCGCAGCGCAGCATTGCGACCGGAGCCTTTGGTTGGCAGGAACCCTTCAAAAATAAAACGGTCTGTTGGCAAGCCGGCGACAACTAATGCAGCTAACAACGCACTGGCGCCGGGCACCGGCACCACGGTAATACCGGCCTGATGACAAGCGCGCACCAAGCGATAGCCAGGGTCGCTCACCAAAGGTGTGCCAGCATCGGAGACTAGCGCCAAATTATCACCACGCTGCAAGCGTTCAATTAATTGTGGTGTACGTTCTTGCTCATTGTGATCGTGATAACTAATTAGGCTTTGACGAATGCCAAGCTCATCCAGCAAACGACCGGTATGGCGCGTATCCTCGGCAGCCACGGCATCGACTTCGGCCAGCACAGACAGTGCTCGCCGAGTAATGTCACCTAAATTACCCACAGGGGTACTGACAATATGAAGCACGCCCGACATTTGTTCATCCCCGCTGTGAAGTGCGGCTGCTACAATAGCGCCACCTCTGCAACAAGACGACCCCGAATCACCATGAAATTATTATTCCGCGGCCTACTGCTGGTTACGTTTATTTGGCTGGCCGGTTGTGCCCAGCGTCCTGTTAGCCCTACAGACAGCACCCCCTCTATCAGTCGTCCGGCACCAACCGCCGCAGAAGATGCACTGCGCGAGCTGGCCGACCTGCCTGTCAGTCAGGCTGACGAAACCGCCCTTAGCTGGACGGCGGAGTATCTCGCTCTAGGCAAAGTAGCCGCCGCCGATACGCTGCTTAATCATCTTGATGGCCGCGTGCTGACTGCGCCGCGACAAGCGCGCCGGGCACTGCTGCGCGCCCAGTGGCATCTGATTCAGCAACAACCAGAGCAAGCAGAAGCGGTATTAGCCAGCGCCAATTTGCGCGCCATTTTGCCGCAGCTGGATAATGACCTGCGCAGCCGTATTGGCTTGCTGCGCGCCGATGCCTTGACCTTGCGCGGTGAGCTAGTCGCCAGCCTAGAACAGCGCGTTGCTGTTGATCACCTGCTCGATGAGAGCAACCAGCAATACAACCACAGCATGATCTGGACCCAGCTGATGCTGCTGCCAAGCAGTGAGCTAATTGATGCCGAGCGCCGCAGTGATGACGCTACTGTCACGGGTTGGCTCGAGCTGGCGCGCTTATACCGTGACCCGCTCAGTGATATTGATGGCCAGCTGAGCAACCTGAATGACTGGCAACGTCGCCGTGCCGACCATCCCGCTGCCCGCAACATGCCCGATATCATTGCCGCGTTGCGTCAGGCAGTGCGCGAGCGCCCGAAAAGTGTCGCCATCTTGCTGCCACAAAGTGGCCCGCTCGCTGCCGCCGCAGATGCCATTCGTCATGGCCTATTAGCGGCTTATTACAATGCGCTTGGCCAAGGTCACCCAGTGCCGGCCATGCACTTTCTTGATAGCAGCCAGGGCGACATCGTCGCACTCTACAATCAAGCACTGACGCTCGGCGCTGATCTGGTGATTGGCCCGCTGGACAAAGAACAGGCCGCGACGCTAGCGCAGATCAGCGAGCTACCAGTACCAACCTTGGCGCTTAACTATATTGATGGCCCCGCCAGCGCCGAACGGTTCTTTCAATATGGCCTAGCGCCAGAAGACGAGGCTCGCCAGGTGGCCGAACAGGCCATCATCGAAGGCATGACACTGGCGGCAGTGCTCTATCCACAAAACAGTAATGGCTGGGGCGAGCGCGTCGCCAGCGCCTTCAGCGATCACTTTCAGGCGCTTGGTGGCATCGTCAGCAGCCAAGCCGGCTACACCGATAACCCCACCGCCACCACACGCAGCTTGCTCGGTATTGGCCAGAGTGAAAGCCGCGCCCGAGCGCTGCGTCGCTACACCAACACAGAGATCCAATTTGAGCCGCGCCGCCGACAAGATATCGACGTGGTCTTTTTAGTTGCCAGTCCAACCCAAGCGCGACAACTCAAACCGGCACTCAACTTTCACTACGCCAGTGATCTGCCGGTGTTTGCCACCTCTCATATCTACAGCGGCAGCCCTGCACCAGATCGAGACAACGACTTAAATGGTATTCGTTTTGTCGAAATGCCGTGGTTGCTGGAAGATAGCTCCGTGCTGCACAAGGAAAGTAGCGAAGCGTGGCCAGATGGCCATGGTCGCTTTGAAAAACTATTTGCTATGGGTGTTGATGCCTACCGTTTGCATGCCCGTCTAGCCATGCTCGACAACGTCCCCGACAGTTTCTTACCCGGTGTCACCGGGCGGTTGAGCATGGATGAAAGCCGCGTCCTGGTACGACGCTTGAACTGGGCCTGGTTTCGCAAAGGACGACCACAACGTACGCCGGTAGTCGCCGGTACTAGCAACCGAGGTATGCCACATGGACGTGCAACCGGCAACATCGCGCCAGCAACGCGGTGAGCAAGCTGAACGACAAGCGGAAAGCTGGCTCAACCAACAAGGGTTGACCACTGTTGAGCGCAATTGGCGCTGCCGCATGGGTGAGATTGATTTGATTATGCTCGCTGAAGATATTTTGGTGTTTGTTGAGGTGCGCTTTCGCAGCGGTGCTCACCACGGTGGTGCAGCTGCCTCAGTGGATCCACACAAGCAACGCCGCCTCGTAGCCGCCGCACGACACTACCTGCGGCTGCGCCCAGAAGCTGCCATGCGCCGCTGCCGCTTTGATGTGATCGCCGTGCAAGGTCAGGGACAAAACGAAGCAAGCATCGACTGGATCTCCGGTGCTTTTTATGCCGAATGAACGAGAGTATTGAGTAATGAGCCTAACCCGCATCCGTCAGCAATTTGCGGAGAACATTGAGCACAGCATGAAAGCCGCCGAGCTGCTGCCCGAAGCATTACTTGATGCGGGCAATAAGTTGGTTGCTAGCTTACTTGAGGGTGGGCGAATTTTTTCTGCCGGCGACCATGCCGGCGTCCACCTAAGCACTCAGTTTTCTTCGTTACTGCTACAGGGCCAAGGTCAGCGACCACCATTACCTGCTTGGCAGCTCAGCAGCCATGGCAACGCCGAGCATGGTGCCGCCACACTGCAAGCTCTGGCCCAGCGCGGTGATGTGCTGCTACTGGTTCACCCGAGCAGCAACAGTGCCGAACAATTAATTGGCGCTGCCCACGACAGGGACGTCTTGGTTGTCTTAATCAGTCCACAAATAGACAACCGTCATGCTGTGCTGTGCACGGGCAATGACGTTGCTATTATCGTGCCGGCAGACAGTCCGCTACGGTGCAATGAAGTCTCGCTACTGATCGTGCACGCCCTATGCGACCATATTGAACAGCAACTGTTTGGAGATTTGTCTTGATGAACACCCCGCGTCTATTCTTGTGCGCTTTACTCATTACCCTACTCAGCGGTTGCGCTACCCTCGTCGCACCGATGTCGAGCGAGCCCACAGACCGCAATCATGGTGAGCGCACTTTCGGTGCCGTCATTGAAGATCAAGCCATCGAAACAAAAACCAAAATCAATATCAAACGGGCTCGTGAACCACTGTCTACTCAGCGGATCGTGGTGGTCAGTTTTAATGGCCAGCTGTTACTGGCTGGCCAAGTAGAGTCTGAATCACTCAAGCGTCAAGCCGGTGACATTGCCAACAACATTCGTCACGTGGCGGACGTGCATAACGAGTTGCAAGTATCAGGCAAGGCCTCATTCCTAGCGCGCATGAATGACACTTGGCTAACAAGCAAAGTAAAAACACGCCTAGCCTTTGCTAAGGATGCCCGTGCATCGCGTACCAAAGTTGTCACCGAAAATGGCGTCGTCTACTTGCTCGGACTAATGACACGTAAGGAAGCTGACGCTGTGGTTGCGCAGGTGCAAAAAACCTACGGCGTGCAGAAAATTGTCAAAATCATTGAATACATCGACTAAATATATCGACGCATAAAAAAGCCGCGATCTCGCGGCTTTTTTATTCTTGCTGTGCGTTTATTTTACTACCCGCAACATTGGCCGCGGATCTTCCGGTGGAGTATTGTCTGGCTCAGGCGGCGGTATTTCATCGGCAGAAAAGACCATGCCCTCACCGTTTTCCTTAGCGTAAATCACCAATACTGCACCCACCGGCACAACCAGATTGCGTGGAATGCCACCAAAGCGGGCTGAGAACATAATTTCATCATTCCCTGCCAGCAACCCCTGCACCGCGCTAGGGGCAATGTTCAAGACGATCTGGCCATCCTGAACAAACTCCTGTGGCACCAATGTACCTGGATAGTGGGCATCTACCGCCAGATGCGGCGTCAGACCGTTGTCACAGATCCAGTCGTATATCGCTCGTATTAAGTACGGCCGATTAGGGGTCATAGCACTCATCAAGCTAAACGGATTTCCCGCTCCTGATTAGACAGGCTGGCTTGGAAACCATCACGGTCAAACATACGATCAGCATAATCAAAGATTGGCTGACACTGTTTCGCTGGCAGGTCTAAGCCCAACAAGGGCAAGCGCCAAAGAATCGGTGCCAACGCACAATCCACTAGAGTGAACTCTTCACTCATAAAGAACGGCTTATCACCAAACACCGGCGCAGTAGTGATCAATCTATCGCGCAACTCCTTGCGGTGCTTAGTCAAAGCAGCTTCTTTCAGCTCGCCCTTAAGAATAGCATCAATATGTACACACCAATCCCGCTCAATGCGGTAGATGAGCTGACGGCTGGTGGCACGGGCCACAGGATAAACCGGCAATAGTGGTGGATGCGGAAAACGCTCATCCAGATACTCCATAATCACGGAGGACTGGTACAGGTTCAGGTCACGGTCAACCAAAGTCGGCACTTCGTTGTACGGGTTGAAGTGGGCTAGATCTTCCGGCTTATCGTTACCTTCGACATCCACGATATCTACGGTCACGCCCTTTTCTGCCAACACAATACGTACCCGGTGGCTGTAATGGTCTTCCGGGTTAGAGAAAAAGGTCATCGACGATCGTCTGGTCACAACACCCATCTTTCACGATACTCCTGCAATTGCCCTAAAGAGAGAAGCAGAGTAACCGGCATGCGGCTACCCTGCTTCCTATGTTGCGGCCCGATTAGGGGACGCTGCTCAGTGAACGTCTTTCCAGTATTCTCTTTTCAGGAAATACGCTGGCCAGAACAAAATAAACAAGAATAGCAGTACTTTTATGCCCAAGCTTTCACGCTCTAAACGCATCGGCTCTGCGGCATAGGTGAGGAAGTTGGCCAGATCGGCCATTTCCGACTGAAACTTCTCTTCACCCAGTTCTTGCTCCATAGCAGCCATCACATGCGGCATACCTACGCTTGGGAACACGTGGTTGTTATAGCCGTAAGGACGCTCCTCGTCCGCATAGAAGCTTACCAGATAGGAGTATAGCCAGTCCGAACCACGCAGACGGGCGGTCAGGGTCAGATCCGGCGGCGCCGCACCAAACCACTGCTCAGCCTGCTTCGAGTCCATCGCATTGGTCATGGTGTCGCCAATGCGCTCGCTGGTGAAGTTCAGGTTTTCCATAACCAAATCGGCAGGAATACCCAAATCCTCAGACATCCGCTCGTAGCGCAGATACTTCAGTGAGTGACAGCCCATGCAGTAGTTGGTGAACAACTTGGCGCCGTTCTGCAGCGATACGCGGTCTTTCAAGTTAATCGGCGCGCTCACCACATGCTCGTTAGGAGCACTCGCGGCAAAAGCCAGCATGGGGAGAAAAAACAGAACTACAGCAAGCCTTTTCATCAGTGACCTCCCATGGTGACGCGCTCAGGCACCGGCTTCGACTTCTCAAAACGGTGCACAAAAGGTAGCACCACGACAAAATAGGCGAAGTAGTAAATCGTACCAATTTGAGCAATCGCTGTTTTCAACGGCGAGCCTGGCTGTGTACCAAGGTAGCCCAACACCAAGAAGTCGATAGCGAACAGCAGCATAGCAATTTTGCTGAGCCAGCCCTTGTAACGAATCGACTTAACCGGATGACGATCAAGCCACGGCAGCACAAACAAAATAGCGATGGCGCCGCCCATGGCGAACAGACCCCAGGTTTTAGCCGGGAAGATAAAGCTGAAGGTAGTAGCACGCAGCATCGCGTAATACGGGCCGTAGTACCACACTGGAGCAATATGCTCTGGTGTCTTCAAGGCGTTGGCCGGCTCAAAGTTGGGGCGCTCGATAAAGTAGCCACCACCATCAGGGAAGAAGAACACGATCAGAGCAAATACCGCGAGGAACACGACGATGCCAGCAAGATCTTTCACGGTGTAGTACGGATGGAACGGAATGCCATCTTTTGGAATACCGTTTTCATCTTTAACGTTTTTAATTTCAACGCCATCTGGGTTCAACGAGCCCACTTCATGCAGCGCCAGAATGTGTAGTACTACCAAGGCCAGCAACACAATTGGGATCAGCACTACGTGCAAAGCGAAAAACTTGTTAACAGTGACATCAGACAGCAAGAAGTCACCACGTACCCAAGTAGCGATGGCTTCACCCATCTCTTTACCTTGAGCCGCGTCAACAAACGGCAGTACGTCATAAGGGACCGCACCTACTAACGACACGATAACCTGAGCACCCCAGTACGACATATTGCCCCAAGGCAGCACATAGCCAAGGAAGCCTTCCGCCATCAGCGCCAGATAAATCAGCATACCGAATACCCAGACCAGCTCACGCGGCGGCTTGTAGGAGCCGTACATCAAGCCACGGAACATGTGCATATAAATCACGGCGAAGAACATAGAAGCACCGACCGCATGCATATAGCGAATCAGCCAGCCGTACTGCACGTCCCGCATGATATATTCAACGGAGTTGAACGCATCGGTAGGTGAGTAAAACATGGTTAGCCAGATACCGGTGAGCAGCTGGTTAACCAGTACTATCATCGAGAACACCCCGAAGTAGTACATGAAGTTAAAGTTTTTCGGAGCATAGTACTCCGACATATGTTTTTTGAATGCGTCGACTACCGGCAGGCGGGCGTCAACCCAGTCAACGGCACGAGTCAGCAGGCCCATTATGCGGTCTCCCCTTCTTCAGAACCGATGATCACCACTGACTCACTCAGATAAGAGTGTGGTGGTACCACCATATTAGTCGGTGCTGGCACATTGGTATAAACGCGGCCAGCAAAGTCGAAGCGCGAACCGTGGCACGGGCAGTAAAAGCCACCGTACTCAAGGCCAACTTCCACTGTCGGGTTCGGGTTGTAGTTTGGCGAGCAGCCTAAGTGTGTGCAGGTACCAATCAGCACCAACAACTCTGGCTTGATCGAGCGGTAGCTGTTACGGGCGTAGTCCGGCTGCTGATCAACAGCAGACTCAGGGTCCCTCAACTTGTTTTCTACCTTTGCCAAGCCGGCCAGCATGGCTTCGGTGCGACGCACCACCCACACCGGCTGACCACGCCACTCACGTACCACTCGCTGACCGGACTCAAGCTTGCCAACATCAACAGTCACAGGAGCGCCGGCGTTTTTCGCCCGAGCACTTGGCTGCCAAGATTTAACGAAGGGCACTGCAAGACCCACGACACCGACGGCACCAACAGCACTGGTGGTACCGATTAGGAACGTGCGGCGGCTGGTATTTACGCCGTCTTTACTCATTGAGATTTTCTCCCCTTGGATCCCATGCCTGGGCGGTTCCAGGCGGCTCGAGGACATCCTCGTGACAGGGTGTCGGCGGCACATTCACTCCTTAAAAAGAGTGTTCTGCACCGGCCCGTTGAGGCGTCGCGAATATTAAAGAAAAAGACCACACCTGACAACTGGGATTAAGCTGCCATGATCTCTCCACTATGGCTAGAGCAAACATAAAAAAACCCGGACGAACCGGGTTTTTTTATGTTTCTGAGCAAGATCGTATTAACGCTTAGAGAACTGCGGGCGACGACGAGCCTTGCGGAAACCAATTTTCTTACGTTCAACTTCACGCGCATCACGGGTAACGAAACCAGCTTCACGCATTGCTGGACGCAAAGTTTCGTCATATTCCATCAGTGCACGAGTAATACCGTGACGGATAGCACCGGCTTGGCCGCTGTTACCACCGCCTTTAACGGTAATGCTGAGGTCAAAACGATCGGCCATTTCAACCAAATGAAGCGGCTGACGAACTACCATGCGAGAAGTCTCACGACCAAAATACTGATCTAGCGGACGACCATTAATGGTGATTACACCACTACCCGGACGGATGAAAACACGTGCCGCAGAAGTTTTGCGACGACCGGTACCATAATTAGCTGCTGCAGTTGCCATGTGATCTCGTTCCTTAGATGTTCAGCGGCTGCGGCTGTTGAGCCGTATGCGGATGTTCAGTACCTGCATAAACCTTCAGCTTACGCAACATAGCGCGACCCAGCGGGTTACGCGGCATCATGCCCTTAACAGCCTTTTCGATCGCCATTTCTGGCTTACGCTCAAGCAGCTTACCAAGGGTGATGGATTTAACACTGCCAACATAACCGGTGTGGTGATAATACACCTTGTCGGTCATTTTCTTGCCGGTCACAGCAATCTTCTCAGCGTTAATGATAACGATGTAATCGCCAGCATCCGCGTGAGGGGTGTATTCCGGCTTATGCTTGCCGCGCAGGCGTGTGGCCACTTCGCTGGCCAGACGACCAAGAGTCTTACCGGCTGCGTCTACTACAAACCAGTCGCGTTTGACGGTCTCTGAGGTCGCGTTGAAGGTCTTCATGGAATTCTTCCAAATCAAACAGTTACGGGGCAATCTGGCCACTCGGCGAGATTCCCGCCAGAGAAAGAGCGCGAAGTCTACCGAAACGCACAGGCCAAAACAAGCAGTTTTCCAGCATTTTAGGCCGGTAGAAACGCTCTTTCTGTATAGCCGCCATGAAAGCCAAACGGCACGGGATTATGTAAAGGAATCCGCGCCACCTGTGGCAGGCCGTCTCGCCGAGCATCCAATAACACAATATCACTGCGGCGAGCTGCAGCATCGTACACCACACAGCACAGATAACCATCCCCTTCGGCCTCACCTGTTGGGATAAATATTGCCTCGGAGGTGAAGCGACCAGGGCCAAAGTCATGCAGCGTCTGCGTACCAGCCTGTAGATCAAGGCGCTGAATGGCATTAAAAAAACCATTAGTGCCATTATCAACAATGGCCGCGCTATACAGCCAGCGGGTCGGCTGACCGCTAAAACGTAGGTCCCACTGAGGAAACTCGCCCGAGCAAGCAAACGGCAACGGCTCAGCAGCCACCTGAGCGCTATCTAGGTCTAGGCTGTAACGCCAAGGCTGGCCGCTCTGATCACTCTCGCCATGAAAGACATCGCTAAGCACTTGGTTAACGCTGAAATCTTCAAAACGAATAAGATCGATCAGCAGCTTATTGCCTTCCTGCCAAGCGTTGCCGAAATGAAATACGACAAACGGATCCAGCCGGATACGCTGTACCAGCTTTAGCGTTTTTGCCTCCACCACCAATGCTTCCATGCCCCAGTCTGGGTTGTAGCGCACGCAGTCATTAAACGCCTTCCAGCCAGACAAAAACGGCAGCGGGTTACGAAACCCTACTGGGTGGACGAAATAAACGAGGTAATCACCAGCGAAAGCAAAGTCGTGCACAAAGGCGGCCAACTTCACCGGAATACCGGTACGCGCCACCAGCTCACCCTCTGGGTTGATGCGGTAAATATTAATCTGCGGGCCTTTATTGCCGACACTTAAGCCATGGTTATAGTAGTAGCCCGTCGCTGGGTCGACCTTGCCATGCGCACTAAACGGGTCGCGAAAGCTCAGTTTGTCGCCGTAGTTGAACTCACCCACGGTCTCCAATGTGACCGGATCAATCTGCCAAGGCCGCCCTCCTTCCCATAACGCCAACAGCCTACCGCCATGCCAGATCAGGCCGGTGTTGGCGGCGTTGGCTGGTACTCGGCCAATGTTCTTTAACACACCGCCGGGAGCATTATGGCCAAAGCCACGGTAAACAATTTTGCCAGCAGCACTCTCGGCGAGGTACTTCGGGGTGCGCACATAGCGGTTGCGGTACCAAATGCCGTCATCCGTAAAAGTGATGCCATGGACCATGCCATCACCATCAAACCAGTGACCGAAAACCTGATCGCCAAGGCGGTTGCGGCCCGGGCCAATGCGATAAAAAGTGCCACGCACACTGTCTGGAATAGCGCCATCGATCTCAGCGGCGCTTACCTGGTAGCTGAGTTCTTGCTCAAGCGTATCAAAGCCTCCCACATGGGCTAACTTAGGATTGCCCTGCTTTACACCTGCAATGCTCGCCGCCTTATTCATCTTGAGCCCCGCTAACGCCGTTTTATCAGTTCCACTATTAGCTCTCACTGTTGCCACTAGCCGCCCCTACAAACTGGGCAGCAGTGCTAATAGAGATACTATGTGAATACGCCAGTTGCAAAGAGGAGGCAAGAAACAACACTAACGAAAGGACATTTGTTTCACCTTTTCCCTGTGTGCATAAAACAGCTAACCTGCTGCAGCTATAAACAGCTTGGTTACAGCGTTCGCTTTTCACCACTATTCATAACAGCAGGAGCTCACCATGGAATACCGTCGCCTCGGCAACACCGACCTCAACGTCAGCGCCCTCTGTCTGGGCACCATGACCTGGGGCAAGCAAAACAACCGTGACGATGGCTTTGCACAAATGGACTTGGCTGTAGAGCATGGCATCAACTTTTTTGATACCGCAGAGATGTATGCCGTTCCCGCCAGCCCCGAGAGCTCTGGCAAAACCGAAGAAATTATTGGTCAGTGGTTTAGCCAGACCGGTAAGCGCGACAAAATCATTCTAGCTAGCAAAGCCACCGGCCCCGGCGAGCTGATGAAACATATTCGTGGCGGCCCACGCCTTAATCGCGAGCATATTTTCCAAGCAGCACAGGACAGCTTGGCGCGACTACAAACCGATGTGATCGACCTTTATCAAGTGCATTGGCCCGATCGCAACACCAACTTCTTTGGCAAGCTCGGCTATCGCCACAAAGAGAATGAAGTGCAAACGCCGATTGAAGAAACCGTTGCTGCGCTGCACGAGCTGATCAAGCAAGGGAAAATTCGCCACTATGGTGTGTCTAATGAAACTCCGTGGGGGGTGATGAAGTACTGCATGGAAGCTGACCGCCAAGGTGCGCCACGACCAGTCTCAATTCAAAACCCCTACTCGTTACTAAACCGTAGCTATGAAGTTGGTTTGGCTGAGATCAGTCACCGCGAAAACATTGGTCTGCTGGCTTACTCACCGTTGGCGTTTGGCATGCTGTCGGGCAAGTACCGGAACAATCAGTGGCCAGAAAATGCGCGCCTCACTTTGTTCAAGTACTTCTCTCGCTACAACAACAGCCAAGCTGTTATGGCAACAGAAAAATACTGTCAACTGGCGGCGCAGCACGGGCTGTCACCGGTGCAGCTGGCGCTGCAATATGTCACTAGCCGCCCTTTTGTTAGCAGCAATATTATTGGTGCCACTAGCGTTGCCCAGCTGGAAGAAAATCTTAGCAGCATCAAGGTTGCACTGACCGATGACATGCTCAAAGAGATTGAAGACATTCATACCGAGCACCCTAACCCAGCGCCTTAATCTAGGAGCCTAGCTCTGAACATTGGCTGAGCCTTTGCCGGCAACAAACAAGCTCTCATACGGCGGATAGGGGCCCCTGTCCGCCGAGTAAACAAGTATCACCGTCAGTGCTATTTATCCCGCACGGTGACTAACATGCTTTTTTCTACCAAACGAATCTTCAATGAACGAGGCAAAAAACGAACCAGTGCAGAAAACTTATTTAGCGCACCGGGAACATGGACAACCTGACCAGCAAACATTGCCTGTACCGCCAGCCGCGCCACATCCATCGATGCCATCATACCGGTCTCGCCTTTTAGCTCTTGGCCAGCACGCTGTATAAATTCCGTCAGCACGCCACCAGGACAGGTGCAAGTCACACTGATATTTGTCTCGCGTAATTCGTAGTCAAGGATTTCTGAAAAGCGTTTTACATAAGCCTTTGTCGATGAGTAAACAACATAACGCGGTGTCGGCAACAGTGCAGCTAACGAAGCAATATTAAGAATGTGCGAAGGCTGCTGGTGCGCTCTGGCAATGGCAACAAAATCATGGCTCAGCGTGGTTAAGGCGGTGACATTTAAATCAATGTCGCGCTGGCTCACCTCCCTTGATTGGTTTTCGAACCAGTCCCAAACGCCAGTACCGGCATTATTTACCAAGATCGTCAGCGTCAATGCTTGCAGCTGCAACCACTGCGCAGTACGCGCCATTAAACCATTTAGCTGTGCACGATCCGCCAGATCACATTCCAGCACCAAGGTCTGCACGGCAAACGCCTCCAGCTCAGTGGCTAAGGCTTCCAGTCGCTCGCGTCGCCGCGCTACCAAAATAACGTTGATGCCCCGCTGGGCGAGCTGCCGAGCAATATCTGCCCCAATACCGCTAGACGCACCCGTGACTAATGCCGCCTGCCCTGCTTTTACTGCAGCCTCTGTTGTCATGCTCATCATCTCTCTGTGACAGATTTTGCAGATACTTGCACCATGGTGCAGTCTTTACCAGACAGCTCTGTAGTTATGGCCCGGAACGACACACTCTCAACCCGGTCACACAGATCACGATCGCGGTGATGGCCTGTGCTGGCGATAGAGCGCAGGATCAGTCAACGGATCACAGCTTTATAACAAGGAGATCGCTATGGAACATACTTGGATTGTTGTTGCTGACAGCAGCCGTGCCCGCATCCTCTCCACCCGCAGTCGCGTTAAACCCCCTATTGATGTCGAAGAGCTAAGCCATCCCGAAGGGCGGATGAAAGCACAGGAGCTGAGCACCGATCGCCCAGGTTCAACCAATGACAGCCATGGCGACGGCCGTCATGGCATGGAGGCGCCGGACCTGCACCTCCACCATCAAGAAGTGTTTGCCAAGGAAATAGCAGAGCATCTGGAAAAGGGTCGAAATGATGGCAAGTTTACCCAGCTAGCACTGGTAGCGCCGCCCGCCTTCCTAGGTGTGTTAAGGCAAAAGCTGGACGGTCAGCTGAGCAAACTCATTAGCCACACAATACAAAAAAACCTGACCGAGCAAAGCAACGAAACAATTCGTGCTCAGTTATTTGATTAGGACCTCTAGGTGTGCAAATACTGATCAGGCGAAAAGCTACACCGCTGTAGCAGCAAAGCTGCTACAGCGGTGGCAAAAAAATCACCCTAAAAAAACTATCCTAAATGTGGCTTGGATAAATACTCGTGGGACTGCATTTCCAAAAGCCGACTGCAGGTACGGGCAAACTCAAAATCCAAACGACCACCGGCATAGATATCCTCGATCGGCACTTCTGCAGTGATTATCAACTTAACGCCACGATCGTAAAACTCATCGACCAAGTTGATAAAGCGCCTAGCGATATCATCAAGGGCGCCACCCATACGCTCAACATTAGCCAGCAGCACGGTGTGATATTGCCGTGCCAGCTCAATATAATCATTCTGGCTGCGCGGCCCATCACACAGCGCGCGAAACTCAAACCAAACCACATCTTCGCTGACTTTGCGGGCACGGATGGGGCGTCCTTCAACCTGCACATCGACATCTTGTTGGTGGCCGCTCTGGCCGGTTTCTAAAGTGGCAAATCGCTCAGCCATAAACAGGTCAGCACTGACACCCAGTGGGCAATGGTACAGCTCGGCTTGCTCAAGCAGACGCAACCGATAGTCCGTGCCACCATCCACGTTTAGCACCTTCGTATGCTGCTTAAGTAGCGCGATGGCGGGCAGAAAGCGGGCGCGCTGCAAGCCATCTCGGTACAGCTCGTCCGGCACAATGTTAGAGGTGGCCACCAAGGTCACCCCTTCTTTAAAGAGAGTGTCCAGTATGGTGGCCAAGATCATGGCATCGGTAATGTCAGTGACAAAAAACTCGTCAAAACAGAGCACCCGAGCACGTTGCGCAAAGTCACGGGCGATACCATCAAGAGGGTTTTTTTCGCCTTGCCGAGCACGCATCTCTTTATGCACATATTGCATAAATCGATGGAAGTGCATGCGCTCCTTATCGGCAAAAGGCAGTGCATTGAAGAACACATCCATCAGGTAGGTCTTACCACGACCCACGCCGCCCCACATGTACAGACCCACCTGTGACTGGGGTTTGCGCACACGGCCGAACAACCCCTTACGGCGCCGCTCATCATCCAATAGGCGCTGATAGAGGTTTTCCAAGTTATCGACAGCCTCTGCCTGAGCGACGTCGTGATGAAAATCTGGGCGTGTCAGGTCACGCTGATATTGAGCTAAAGGTGTCATGCTATCTCCGCGAGGCGGGCAATGTAGCGCCGAGCGCGGCCTAGGGGAAGGTTTGGCGGGCCACTTCCATCAGCTCGTTAAGCTGGCCATGAAAGAAATGACCGCTCACCGGAAAGCGCAGCACATCCGCGTCTAAAGGTGAGCTTTCTGCCCAAGCCAACATTTTTGCCACCGGCACCACCTCGTCTTCCTCGCCTATCACGACGGTGACTGGGCAAGCGGTATTGGTCACGCCGGCGAAATCATTGTTGTGCACCGGCGGCGCCACCAATAACAAATGACTGACTGGCTGCTCAGCGATGGCCTGTGCCTCCGCACCACGTAATGCCACCCAAGAGCCAAAGGAAAAGCCCGCCAGCCACACCGGCAAGCCTGGCCAGCGCTGCTTCAACCAATTGATTACCACCAGCAGGTCTTCGCTCTCGGTCAATCCTTCGCCGTGCACGCCTTGGCTCTCGCCCACGCCACGAAAGTTAAACCGCAGCGCCACGCCTCCGGCGTCTCGGGCCGCGCGAAACAACGAAGTCACCACTTTGTTGTCCATACTGCCGCTGAAGAGCGGATGGGGATGGCAGACCACTGCAATAAAGTGTGGTTCGCCGTCGTCGTTGTACTCCATCAATGCTTCTATGTTACCGGCTGGACCGGACAGGCTAAGTGGCTCTCGTTGCACTGCCATTTTGTTACCTCTAAGTGTAGTCGCTGCCGCTTTGTTTGAAATTCTAACAATTACAGCGCCAACATGCTTGGCGCTCTGTCTCGCGCTGTGCTGCAATAGGCTCCCGCAAGGAGGAATAGTAATGGGCAGTTTATCTTCAACGTTGTTAATTCTAGTCGCCGGCGCTATTGCTGGTGCGGCCTTGGCATGGCTATTTCTGCCATACCGACGCAACTGGGCGGCCCTAGAGAAAGAACGGGACCAAGCACAAGCAACGCTGAATCGTTACCGTGAAGATATTGATACTCACTTTTTACGCACCTCCGATTTAGTCAGCAACCTGAATCAGGCTTATCGTGCGGTACACGAACAGCTAGCAGACGGGGCTCGTCAGCTCTGCTCGGATCACGCCCGCCGCATTGCCATGGCCAAGACCTTTGACCTACTGCCCGGCAGTGACGAACAGATCGGCGAGGAAGTCAGCGTGCCGCTGGACTATGCACCAAGCCATAAAGGCACTCTCTCTGAGCACTATGGCCTGCGCCGTCACGAAGAAGGCTTCGATCCAATGGAGACAACGGTTGCCGACGACATGCTTAATCCTCCACGGGATTACGCCGACGGCTGTGCTGAGCAAGGCTGCCCGCCCGATGACCCTGACAGTGATGTTCCCGGGCCTGCGCTAAAAACGCCTGATTAACGATAAAATCGGGATAGCTGCTCAAGAACTTGGCGGCCGGTTTCCGGCCGCAAGATGTCGTCCTTAACTGGCTTTAAATGCTTATCTAGCAACTCGTGACTACCGCTCGGGTAACTCACCAATACATACTTCTCCAGCACTGCTGCATAGCCGGCGTAACTGCCCGCAATTAACACACCTCTGCCCTGCTGCTGAAATAAACTGCGGCCCACAGCGTATGAGTCGGGCTTCGTGCTTTGACACCCCAGCAACTCACTCATTAACGTCACCGCCACATCATGGTGACTGGTGCGATAGTTAAACTTTGCCGGTTTCTTTCCTGGCCAGTGCACGATCATCGGCACACGTAACTGCGTGTCACTAAAGTTGCTGCCATGACCCCAAAAGTTCAGGCCATTGTCGTTAAACTCTTCGCCATGGTCAGATGTCACCATAACCAAGGTATTCGCTAATAAGTCACGCTGGCGTAAATCCTCCAACACGCGACCAATTTGCATATCCACATAGTGTGCTGCAGTGCGATATACATTTTGGTAGGGCAGCGGATCAAAGTCTGCCGACAGCTGCAGCTGATTGATCGCACTCCAGTACGGCTGAAAGTGTGGGTAGTCTGGCGGTGTGCTGTAACCATGCACTGCGGAGTAAAATAAAAATCCAAAAAACGGTCTAGCAGTAGCTTGATCACTGGCAGTAAAGGCCAACCAATCATCCGTAATGCGCTGATCCTTATCCCAGTTTTTGTTTCCTGGGGTATGCAAACGAATATCAGCTATACCGGCAAATACGGTGCGATCGAAGGCTGGACTGACTAACGTCGCCGCCGACAAAATTATCGGTTGATAGCCCAGCGTGGTCAGGCGATCCAGCACTACTGGCGGCCGATGCTCGCCATAAAATGCGCTCCAATAGTTAGCCGGCAGCCCATAAAAAAGTGAAAAGATACCGGCTAGAGTGGAGTTCCCCCCACTGAAGTGTTGGCTAAAATCCAGTGACTGCTGCTGGAGTGCCTTCGTATTTGGCATCCATTTTTTAGTAACCGTATCCGCCCGCAAAGCATCAACGACAATCAATAAAATATTCGGCTGGACAGCCACCTCCTGGCAAACCAAAGGTTCGGTTGGGTAGCGCAGAGCAGCATTTTTACCGTGACTGCTTTCTTGCCAACCACTGTCACGCTGTTGCTGTGCATCCACGACACCGTAACGAATAAAAAGACGCTTCGATGTGGCGCCAAAATACAGTGGTATATGCCGACTCATGGCAGTAATGCGACCGTCATAATTGGCGTCAGCCCAAGCATGGATACCATGGGCCGCCATCAGGCCAAGCAAAGTCAGTGACAACACCAAGACACTAAAACTCTGCCCCAGCCGCGGTACTAACCAGCCCGCCAAAGCCAGTAGTACGAGTAGCAAAAGCACCAGTCCCGCTAAGGCGCTCAAATATAAGGATGAAGATAACTCGAAGGTATCAGTGCCAGAGAGCAGCACCATTTCAAGAATAAAACCATTGATATGAAATCGATATAACT
>Ga0209075_1001517_pt1 | contig 21755 bp, 18 predicted proteins | sample Stecom2011_FD_187523 | JGI IMG/M metagenome (GOLD analysis project Ga0209075, IMG submission 187523) | Agricultural soil microbial communities from Utah to study Nitrogen management - Steer compost 2011 (SPAdes) (version 2) | ecosystem: Environmental > Terrestrial > Soil > Agricultural land...
TAATCTACTGCAGATTTGGCTCTTCTTGATGAAAGGTTTAGATTGTATAGTTCAGATCCTCTAGAATCTGTATGTGCTCCTAGTTCGAGCTCAATACGTGGGTATTTTTTCATTAAATCTACTAAGACATTCAACACCTTTTCTGCTTCTGGTTTTATGTCCCATTTATCCCAATCAAAATAAATGTTCTCTAACTGTACATAAGTTAAACCATCATCTTTTTTAACGATAATTTCTTCCGCATCAGCATAGGTTTCGATAAGCAATTCAATATCCTTAAACACTCTTCCGTCTTCATTGGTTTCCATCCATTCCGAATAAGGTATATAAAAATCTTTGATTGCTTCTAAACGGTAGCGTCTGTTTGGCCTACTCGAAAACATGTATTTTCCGCTTGGTCCGACTACCGTCTGAGAAATGAGTCTATTTTGTTCATCGTAAAGAGAAACTGTAGTTCCTGGTAATAACTCTAATGAATTTTTATCTCTTATTTCTCCTTCAATCGTATTTCTTTTGCTCATATATGTTCTAACAAAAGAATACAAGTTATCCATTCCTTTTCGATTTGAGGAGAAATAACCATATTTTCCGCTTCTGTCAAACACAAAAGCAAAATCATCATAACCTGTATTTACTTCTGGTCCTAAATTTTCGGGAACTCCATATTCTCCGTTATTTTTGTTACTGACAAACACATCAAGCCCTCCAAAACCTTGATGACCATCCGATGCAAAATACAGTTCGTCTTTTATAGAAATAAACGGAAATTGCTCTCTGTGTTTTGTATTTACGTTTTCGCCTAAGTTAACAGGATTTCCGTAAGTTCCATCCTCATTTATAGTTACGTAAAACAAATCCATAGAACCCAATGTTCCGGGCATATCACTGGCAAAATAGAGTTTGGTTTCATCGTTATTAAGTGCTGGACTTTGAACCGAATAATAATCACTCGAAAACGGGAGTTCTACCACATTGGTCCATTTTCCGTCGACATACTCTGCTTTAAATAACTTTACGCTAGCGAATTCCTCCTCATCTACAACGACTCTTTTATCGTTGGTTCTGTTAAAATACATCGTGTTTCCATCTTTGGTGAAAACAGCAAACGCTTCGTGGGTTCCTGTATTAATTTCGTCCGAAAATGATTCAACATTTATCAACATACCTTCATCCGAAACATCTCCTACAAATAAATCTAAATACGGTTTTTGATTCCATCCATAAACCGGTGCTTCATTATTTCTTATTCCTGCAAAAACCACCCTATCCTTCCAGAAAGACAATCCGAAATCTCCCATTTGTGGATCCTTGGTCATGGATTGAACCTCGTATTTATACGAAATATTTTCTGTAAGATTATCTATAAATTTTTGAGTATCTACCTCATAACCATAGTATTCTTTTAAAATACGGTCTGCTCTTTTATAGTCATAAACCGCCTTTAAAGAATGAGCATAACGAAACAAATACTCCTTATCTATTTTATCTTTATACACCCCATACAAGCGTCCGTATATTTTACTTGCAGCGACCAACTTGTTTGTATAAAAATAGCTGTCGCCTAACTTTTCTAGGACTTCCTGATTAGGCTTTCTAATGGACTCATATATACTTGCCGCTTCAACGTAATTTCTCTGAGCAAATAATTCATTTGCTTTTCTTATATCTGCTTTTTGAGCATAAGCGCTAAAAGCAATAAAAAATAAAATTATGTTGAGTATTAGTTTCATACAATCAAAAATTTAAAAGAATCTTGGTGATTTATCAAAACCATAAACCTTAGTTTTCTTTTTCTTCTTATGGATATCAAACAATAAAATAAATTCGTGTGAACCCGAATTAAATTTCCCTAAATTAGAAACTGTATGGTCATAGGCATATCCTATTCTCAAGTCTTTAAAAACTCTAAAGTTAACTAACCCACTAAAAGAATCATCTATACGATAGCCTGCCCCTATTTCAACAACATCATTAATTAAAAAGTTAGCTGTAACATCTATCGAAAGAGGAGTTCCGCTCGAAGTTTTGGCCATAAAAGCAGGTTTAAACTTTAAGTTTTCGTTCAAATCAAAAACGTATCCTCCGGTAAAAAAGTAATGAATTTCTTCGGAACCTGTTGTATATATTCCATCAGTTTCTTCTAAATGGTTCGTTTGAAGCAAGTTTGGAGCTGAGAGTCCAAGGTAATAGTTATCGCTAAAATAAAAGATTCCCGTTCCTATATTCGGAAAAATTCTACTTATGTTCTCTGCAAAAGCAGGGTCGGGATTAGCATCAATAAGTTGGAAATTATTAAAATCTGTATCAAAAAAGGTTAACCCTCCTTTTACTCCGAATGATAATTTACTTTTAGAAAAATGTACGACATAAGCAAAATCAACAAAAAGATTAGTTTCATTCACCACATCACCTATTTGATCATTCACCACCGAAAGTCCCATTTCTACCTTTTTAGAAAAAGGAGTGTGAGCAAAGAAAGTTCCGGTTTGAGGTCCTCCTACAGAGCCTACCCATTGAGCGCGATAGAGTCCTCCAAGATTTATTTTATCTTGTTCGTCTGTTGCATAAGCAGGATTAATAACACTCATATTATACATATATTGAGTGAATTGAGGGTCCTGTTGAGCATAGAAAATACTTGTAAACATCAGTATGCTTACAAAAATTAAATGCTTATATGTTCTGTTTTTTTTCAAAAAAATTTTGTTTTATTATCTACTTAAGTATAATCTTCCTTGCAAAGGTTCTCTTTGACCATCATTAAACTTTATAATGAAAAAATAAACTCCTACCGGCACTGTATCATCTCCAAAAAGAGCACTTGATGAGGTTCCGTCCCAGTCTGGTTTTGAAGCATCGCCTTTAAATAATACATTTCCGTAACGATTATAAATCTCGATTTTATAATCCGGATACAATGTGCGAATGTTTAAAATCTCGAAATAATCGTTTATACCATCTCCATTAGGAGAAAATCCATCAGGAATTACTAAATCTTCAACACAAATATCTTCTACCACAGTAACGGTAGCCGTATCGCTACATCCATCATTAAACGTATAGGTATAAACTCCGAAAGCATCTAAAGAAGGATTGAAAACTCCGGTACCACTAGCCAAAGCAGGAACCCAAATACCTCCAGCATCAGGAGTGCCACCTAAATAATCAATTAAGTTAATATCATCCGTAGAATTAGGACAAATAGGTGGAGTGAATCCATCATCACCCGGATTGCGAATTATTCCTTCAACCACTGTAATGGTAGATTCAAGGCTACAACCATTATTAAAAGTGTAAGTATAAACTCCAAAAGCATCCAAAGAAGGATTGAAAACTCCGGTACCGCTAGCTAAAGCAGGAACCCAAACACCTCCGGTATCAGGCGTGCCACCTAAATAACCAAACAAATCCACAGCAGCAGTATCTCCAGGACAAAGTATGATGGAATTGCTCAATCCCGGATCTGGAGTATCTTCCATAACCACAGTAACGGTAGCTGTATCACTACATCCATCATTAAACGTATAGGTATAAACTCCAAAAGCATCCAAAGAAGCATTGAAAATTCCTGTACCACTCGATAATGCAGGAACCCAAAAGCCTCCAGCATCCGGTGTTCCTTCTAAATAATCAAATAAGTTAATATCATCCGTAGAATTAGGACAAATAGGTGGAGTGAATCCATCATCACCCGGATTGCGAATTATTCCTTCAACCACTGTAATGGTAGATTCAAGGCTACAACCATTATTAAAAGTGTAAGTATAAACTCCAAAAGCATCCAAAGAAGGATTGAAAACTCCGGTACCGCTAGCTAAAGCAGGAACCCAAACACCTCCGGTATCAGGCGTGCCACCTAAATAACCAAACAAATCCACAGCAGCAGTATCTCCAGGACAAAGTATAATGGAATTGCTCAATCCCGGATTTAGGGTATTTTCTATAACTACAGTAACCGTAGCTGTTGCAATTGGACAAACAGCTGAATCTGAAACTGTATATGTAAATGTGTAAACTACACCGAAATCTAACATCGTCAAGTCGAGTGTTCCTAGATGTCCGTCGGTAGTAGGCAAATCGCCTGTCCATGTTCCTGAAGTACTTGGAGTTCCATTTAAACTATCAAATAGATTTAGAGTTCCGGATGGAGGCAAGTTAACATCACATAAATTAATATCAGAAGATGCTCCTGCATTATTTATATCCACAAACTCTACCGTCACTCCTAAACGAGTTGTACTTGTACAAGGTTCGCTAACAGAAGCTACGTAATAAGTTGTTCCATCTACCAAAGGAGTAGTTAGAGGTAACTGCACTACAGAAGTCATACTCGAATACCATTTCACTCCAGGTGCAATGATTACAACATCTGCAAGAGTAGGCGCATTATTAGGGTCATTACAAAAATATTGTACAGGATCACCTTGAGGAGGCTCAATAATAACAACTTCATTAACATAAACTGCTTTTCGGGATGTTTCACATCCTGTAAACGGGTTTATTTGACTGGCATAATATATCGAGTTTCCTGTAATTTGAGTCCCTAAAGGTAATGGAGTACCACCTTCAGGCACATTATACCATTGTACATTATTACCAATTAGTGCCAAATGTGTTCCAATTGTGGCTTCGGTCTCACTTTCTGCACATGGAGTTTGAAAACTTGGTCCGGTAGGTGCGGTATAAATTGACACATAAACACTTTGTCTGTTACCACAAGCACCTGAATTATCATCAGCATAATAAGTTGCTCCGTGATTCAACGGAAGCACTGAATTAAGAGGAACGGTACTGTCTGCTGAGGAGTACCAAACAATTCCATTACCATTATCCGTAGCTACAAGGTCGGAAATGGTTGGGGATTGCACATCACAAAAAGACTGATGAGCAAGAGTAACAGTTGGACATTGAGCCCTAGCACTCTCAATTCCTACCCCTAATAGAGTAAGTAAAATTATTATAAGTTTGAGAGTGGTGGTTGTTTTCATAATAAAATTATTCACAAAGGTAATAAAAATCACTATCCTTTTGCATTTATCCTATTTAAACGAATTAAATAAAATATTTTATCTTAATTTATTGACACTAATTCGCTATTTTAACATCCGAATCTGTATCGTAATATAAAATATAAACTGCTTTGTTTTGATATTTGCCTTCTTCTAATTTTTGATATTCAAATCGCTGTCTGTTATGCTGAGTTATTTGATTTTCAACAGAATTCTCAAACGAATTTTCTTGAGCCAATCGCAATAACGCATCGAATGTTACGTTAAACCCTCTTATTGCATTTTCGGTAGGCAAAACTTTATTTTGATTAAAGTATTGTTTATAAAATATCGATTTTTTGTTTTCTTCTCCTTTGTGTAATGATGTGTAGAGAGTTTTGAGAATTCTTAAACGCATCAATGAGATTTCTTGATTGGCTATAACAGGAGTTTCTTCTACAATAACCAACTGAATATCATAATCTGCCATTTGATTTAATAACATATTTGTGGCATTCAAAAACAAAGGGGTACTTTCGGTATCTAGAATCACAAAGTTTTTCTCTGTTTTCTGTAAAACTCTATTAAAATGCTCTGCGTCAGGATTGATTCTATCATTTACTGTCAAGAACTGAGCATTAGGTATATTTTGAGCAATCAAGCTTCTATTTACTGTTTTTTCAATATCTCCTATAACAATTACATTTCCTTTTTTCTCGGCTATATAATCGAGCATTACTTTTACACGTAGGTTTTTAGACGGAATTGCTTTAAAGAGGTTTGCATTAATGTCAAAATTATCTGTAAAAGGATAAACAAACGGAATACTTACATTTAAATCTTCGCTTTGCGAACATACTCCTACAATTATATCCGGATTATTTGACAAAATATAATCACTTAATAGTTCTGTATCAGAGTTTACTAGTTCCATTTCAAGATTAACCCCTAACTTTTGAATTGAATCAATCGCAATTAGAGCTCCTGAATAAAACTCTATTTCTTGACGATTTGCTCTTACCTGCTTAGTTTCCTTATATCGTTGATAATCCAATTCTTCAATCGGGAGAGCTAATAGAAGCTTTTTATTGCTATCTTTTACCAGAGTTTTTGTCAAGTCTGTTAAAGAAGAATCTACATATTGAGGTGTGGAATCAATAACAGCTGTTGTTGATTGCTGAACATGAGCAGGCATCTTAATAATCATACCTATACGCACTCCATCCTGCAAAGCTGGATTTAGCCCTATAAGTTCCTCTTGTGTCAAATTAGCTTTTCTGGCCAATCCGTAAAGAGTTTCTTTGGGCTGAACTTCATAATCAATATATACTTCCGAACTCTCATTAGACGAGATAACATCCTCAACAACAACATCCTCAACAACAACATCCTCAACAACAACATCCTCAACAATATCATCCTCAACAATATCATCCTCAACAATATCATCCTCAACAATATCATCCTCAACAATATCATCCTCAACAATATCATCCTCAACAATATCATCCTCAACAGAAACTTGCTCTACTACAGGATCTTCAGAAAATTCTTCTTCATCTTGACCTTCATCAGAAGCGTCTTGCATATTTTCATCAACATCTGCAATATCTTCTTGATGTCGACTATCCGGAATTTGTTGTGGAGTTGTATCAACCGAAGCCGGAAGCACAAGTGTGTGTCCTGCTTTTAACATCGGAACTGTATGCGGATTAAGGCGCTCTATGGTTTCTATCGAAATGTTGTACTTTTTCGAAAGTCCATATTTAGTTTCTCCCTGTTGAACAATATGCACAGGACTATTTTCGGATAACTCTGCACTTTCTTGCTGTCCGGGAATTATTAAGCGCTGTCCTATTTGAAGAAATTCCCCTAAATTTTCCTTGTTAACTGCCACTAAATCGTTAAGACTTATGTTGTAATGTCTCGAAATAGCTGTTAAGGTTTCCCCTTTTACAACAATATGTATATTACTGGCAGAAGTTGTAGGAACTAAATTTTGATTCAACACTCCAGCAACCAACGATTTCCTAACTCTTACTCGATGACCTGCTTGAAGCATACTGACTATATGAGGATTGTCCGCTTCTAACTGTGAAATTTGAACTCCATATTTACGTTGCAGGCCGAATTTTGTTTCTCCTGATTCTACAATATGATAAATAAAGTTTTCGTCTTGCTGTTGAGAGACTGCTGCAGAAGCTCCGCCAGTTTTAGGAATAAGAAGTACCTGATCGATCCTGATTAGATCTCCTTCGATAGATGGATTGAGGTTGTAAATTTGCGCAATCCTTACATTGTATTTTCGTGAAAGCTGATAGAGAGTTTCTCCTTTTGAAACTATATGTTCAAAATAATCGCCTTGAGCAAAAATTAAACAATGAAAACATAAAAAAGTAAATACTACAATTTTCTTCATTTTTATTTGGATATCCATTTGTTAATTTTTTTCAAGCAAATGAGTTATTTTCGAATCTTAGAAAGCGCTTCTGAATAATACTAATCAACTGAAAATCAACAACCAAAAAAATTAAACATTCTATACCAAATCTTCAGTAAATGTACGCAATAATTAAGCTTATCAAAACACCTTATTATATAGTTATTAACTTTTTTATTAACTTTTTCGATGAATTTTAATTAACCTAAATTCTTATTACTTTAAAATTATTCTTTTTTTGAATAAAAGACTCAATAATATACAAATTTTGCTTATCTTCTTTAACAGGAGTAAGTATATTTTTAAGAACTTCCAGATTAGTAATCTGATAATTCAAATCAAAAAATGCGTACCCTTTGTAAACGCCGTTTTCTATTAAAACGACTGACTTTTCATCTATATTTCTCCCTTTATCTATTATAAGCATATTCTCATTTTCTTTGTTTTCAGAAAAAAACTTTTTAGAGAATTTTATTTTAGAAGGCAATCTATTTAAAATAGGTTTATTGTGCTTAAGCTCATCATACTCTTTTAAAGTAGCGATAAGCATACTTCCTGTTTCTTCATACGTAACCGTATATACTTCTGTCTGAATCTTTTTAGCGAGCTTAGTGGTCTGGATAAAATGCGAGTTAACCTTTTTCTTAATGTTTCGGCTTTTTCCTAAATAAATAAGATCTCCTTTTTCGTCGTGGATATAATAAATTCCTGTTACTGTCGGAATACTCTCTACTATATCTAATAACTTAGGAGATAACCCTGTTTTGATTTCACTTTTAATAAGACTTTGCAAAATCTGTTTATCAGTATCCTTAGCAAGCAATAATTTAAAGAGTTTAACGGTTGCTTGTGCATCTCCTGAGGCACGATGCCTATCACTTACCGGAATACCTAACGAACGTACTAATTTTCCTAAGCTATGTGATTTTTGTTCTGGAAGTAATTTTTTTGATAGTTCAACCGTACAAAGAGTTTCTCGGACAAAATTATACCCCAATCGATTAAATTCTGTTCTCAATATACGATAATCAAATGAAGTGTTGTGAGCTACTAAAATGCATCCCTCGGTAATTTCGATAATGCGCTTAGCTACTTCGTAAAACTTAGGTGCTGAACGAAGCATAGCATTATTGATGCCCGTTAATTTAATTACAAATGGTTGAATGGGTCGTTCCGGATTAACAAGACTGATAAATTGATCAATTACTTTATGGCCGTCAAACTTATAAATAGCAATCTCAGTAATTCCTTCTTGATTGAATTGCCCTCCGGTGGTTTCTATATCGAGTATTGCATACATTTAGTCATCAGTTTAACGCTACCTCACACATTTAATTATCCTCGATTTCCGAAGATACTGCTTCCTATTCGCACCATAGTACTCCCACATTCAATTGCAATTTTATAATCTCCACTCATACCCATTGATAATATTTCTAATTGGAAGTTATTTGTAGTTAAAGATTTATACTTATCAAAGATTGATTTCAGATAAGTAAACTCTTTTTTTATTTGCTCATCAATTTCTGTATAGGTTGCCATTCCCATCAAACCTACAATTTTGATATTTTGGAGCTTCGTAAATTCTTCCGAATTGATAATTTCTATCAGTTCCTCTTCGTTCAATCCGAATTTTGTTTCTTCCGAAGCAATATAAATCTGCAATAAACACTCGATTACTCTATTGTTTTTTTGTGCTTGTTTATCAATTTCTTTTAGAAGTCTAAGGCTATCTACTCCGTGAATAAGCTCTACGAATGGTGCTATATACTTCACCTTATTTCTTTGCAAATGTCCGATGAGATGCCATTTGACATCACTTGGCATCTCGGGCTGTTTTTCGCACATTTCTTGAACTTTATTCTCACCAAAAACACGCTGACCTGCCTGATAGGCTTTCATTAAATCAGCAATAGGTTTAGTTTTAGAAACTGCAACAAGCCTTACGTGCTCTGGAAGCTCAGAAAGTATATTTTTTAAATTAGTTTGAATCATCATAAAAGCAAAGTTACAAAAACTTTAGAGAGAATCCTTGTACACAAGCGTTCTTTAGCTCAAATAATGATTAAAAATTGGTCGAAATATTTATGGTCAAACCCGAAGATTCAGGAACCCAACGACAAACTCCTCCTACGCAAATCATTCCTCCTCTTTGTCGGCCATAGCTCATCCCGATTCGGGTAGAACCATGCGTATAGGCTCCTCCTAAATTATAATAATGCAATTGTGCTTCTTTGTTGTCGTTTCCGTAATTGTATAAATCTTGTAAAAAGAATGACCAATTTAATGAAGGAACATACTCTAAGGTTGCAGAAGCCCAATTCTTTTTATCTCCATCTGCCCATAAATGCTGCCCGATAACTCGAATAGATTGTGCATCTCCAAACTTATAAATGGCCTCACCTGCCACAACATACGCTTTGTGTTCTCCTGTTGTATCTTCAATATATTTTTGATTGTAATATTGGCCCATCACCAAAAATACGGTTTGCCATTTGTCAGATATTTTCTTTCTTGTTTCGATAGCTAAGTCATTGTAGTATTTTCTTCCGAAATCAAAAAATCCTGTACTAACCTGTCTCTGGTCCAAATCCAAGTCTTGAGGTTCTAAAGCGTTCCAAAATGATCCGTTTACAGCCAAATACGTTCCGTATTTTCCTCCCAAAGTGGTTCCTCTTTTGAATTGATAAAACAAATCGAACTGACCTCCAATTTCTCCTGCTTTTACATAAGGAGAAAATCCTGTGGTGGTTGCCACTTGATATACATATATATTCTGCAAAGCGTAATCATATTGCTTAGTAAGTGCCGGAACATAGTTTACAACTCCAGTATTAAAGGTGTTGCCGTTTAGGTCTCTTTCAGAATACATTCCTATATTTTCCATTCTCCTCAAATTAACATCCAATCCAAAACCTCTTTGCGAATAACCCAAATTAATCAACAAGGCGTTTCCGTCATATTGCTTCTCTGCCAAAATTGTCTTTAAAGCTCCTTGTCCTTCGACCAAGGCGTCTTTGGATTTATACACATATTCTGCACCCGCATAAAATCCTCCTTTGGCTACATCAGCCCTTACCGAATGCATGGTAGTCATTTTATCCAATGTGGGGTATTTATCTTGAAGATTCTCGTATCTTCCAACAAAACTTGTTCCTACATTCAATTCTACATTCTCCATATTAGAGATATCAGAAATACTAATATCTACATCAGCTCCTGAAATAAAGGAGTCTGCTAAATCAAACCCCATTCCTATTCGTTGCCTTCCTCCTAATATTGTAGCTCTTGCTCCTTTAACAAATTCATATCCAATTCTTCCTCCAAAAATAGCATTATTGATTCCGAGTTGTCTGTCTTCCCAAGAGCGAAGTACAAGACCGCTACCGAATTGCTCATAAAAATGTCCGGCTGTGATATCCAAGCCTATATCGGTATTATTATATCTGGCATACATTGTACCGATATGAGTTTTATCAAGTTCCGGAGCATAGTTAAGCAAAGCCATAGGAGAGTAAGATTCGATCTGAACCCCGAACTCCCACTTACTTATAAAATAATCTGCTTTGATATAATTGTTAGAACGAAAGCGTTCTACTGCATCGATTTCGGAAATCTTAATTTTATCATCATCAATATACCATTGACTATTGGATTCAATTCCTACATTAAGTTGCCCTTGATTTTTGTTTTGTTCGTTTTCTTGAGCTAAAGCGAAGAATGTTGCACCGAAAAAAAACAGACAAGTTAGTTTTCTAATCATTTGTATTGAATAAGAAGAATTATTTTTTCACTTTACTTTTAATCACATTATACATTTCTCTCTCTGCACCTGGAGTATAATTAGAATGTTCGAAAATCACTTCTCCTTTGTACAAAACAATGGTATAGGGTACGTTTATAATGTTTAAAGCTCTTTTCAAATTATGATTATCGTCAAGAATTATCTCATATTCCCATCCTTTTCCGTTCACCATAGGTCTTACTCTTTTTTGAGTTCGTGCATCGTCAATCGAAATTGCAACCAGCTCAGCTCCCAATTCGTCTTGCCAATCTTGATATACGTTATGAATAGCAGAAAGTTCATTAATACAAGGTCCGCACCAAGTAGCCCAAAAACTAATAATAACAGGATGATTTGTATTATTATATTTCGATACATTGACATTTTTACCATCTAGGTTTTTTAGCGTAACGTTCGGCATTTTATTTTGTTGACCAAAAGACAGAATTCCTACAAAAAGGAAGAGCAAAAGGATAGTTTTTTTCATATTTTAATAAGTTGCGTTTAAAATTGATTAGCAAATATATGTAAATTGAATAGTAAGCAATACTATTTGAAAAAAAAATTATATTTTCGTACATTATTAATATTAATCAAAAGAAAAACATACTTCGCTTTTTATGAGAAAAATATATTTATATCTGCTAACATTCGTAGGACTTGCTGCTATATGCGCATCGTGCGGAGGAGACGAAAATGAGGATGATTTACTCAATGAAGGAATCCGAAGTAGTATTTTTGTTATTCCTGATAGGTTCAACATAGTTTTATCAGAAGAAGCAGAAGAACAAGAAAGTTTTATTTTCTCAGTTTCTTCTAATCTTGGAGTTAATGCTACAGAATATTGTACGTTTTATGTTAACGGAGAGGAATTAGAATCAAATATCTTCACTCCTGAGGCATTGGGTTCTTATCAGGTTGTTGCTAAATACGACGAGTTTGAAAGTTCTCCTATCACTGTAAACGTGGTAGATATTGCCTCTACTTATTTTAAACATAAAGTTTTAATCGAGGATTTTACCGGAACATGGTGCGGATGGTGTACGCGAATTATGTATGCGATCGAACTTATTGAAGCTCAAACTCAAAACACAATTCCTATTGCAGTTCACAACAATGACGAATTTGATTATTCGGGAAGATTGCCTCTAGAGAATTTCTTGCAAATTGAGGGTGCTTATCCTTTTGCTTCGCTAAACAGAACCACCATTTGGATGCCATTACAACATCAAAAAATTGACCAACCGATTTCGATGATACAACCAATGTCTCCTATCGGTATAAAAATAAACTCTAATTTAGGAAGTAATTCCGGAACGGTAGATGTTTCATTTACTTTTAAAGAAGACATCCCAGGAGAATTGCGTTATGTTGTTTATATCCTTGAAAATGGACTAATTGCAAATCAGAAAAATTATTATCCAAATCTTTATGGAGGCGCTGAAGTATTACAAAACTTTGTTCATAACCATGTATTGATAGGAGTTCACGGAAATATATTAGGAAATAGCTTAGGACAACCCGCTACGAAAGATTCTGAAATTACGCTTTCCGGATTATCCGTAAACTATACTTCAGACAACACCAATAACTTACAAGTAGTTGCTTTTTTAATTGACGAGCAAGGAAGTGTTTTGAATGCACAAATAGCGAACGCAAACACAGAAAAAGATTACGAAATGGCAAATTAAAATAGTAAAAAACTGTCTAACTTTAAATAAAAACTATGAAAATTACATATTACGGACATGCTTGCCTAGGGATTGAAGTAGCAGGAAAACATTTACTAATCGATCCTTTTATTAGCGGAAACCCTAAAGCTTCGCACATAGATATAGATGATATCAAAGCCGATTACATACTCATTACTCATGCACATCAAGACCACACATTGGATGCGCAAACGATTGCCCTAAAAAATGGAGCCATAATTATTTCGAATGCTGAGATTGCCGATTATTATTCCAGAAAAGGAGTCGAAACTCATCCGATGAATCACGGAGGAAGTTGGAATTTTGATTTTGGAAAAGTAAAATATGTCTCTGCTATTCACAGTAGTTCTTTTGCTGACGGTACTTATGGCGGAAATCCTGGAGGATTCGTAATTGAAGGTGAAAAACGAAATATTTATGTTTCGGGTGATACTGCTCTTACTTTTGATATGAAGTTAATTCCGCTTAGAACTAAACTCGACTTGGCCGTTCTACCTATAGGAGATAATTTTACCATGGATATCGAAGATGCTATTATTGCCTCGGATTTTGTGGAATGTGACAAAGTATTAGGCTATCATTTTGATACTTTTGGATTTATCGAAATAGACCATGAAGAAGCCAAACGCAAATTCTTTGACAAAGGAAAAGATTTAATGCTATTGGAAATCGGAGCGTCTATCGAAATTTAACCATTTGAGTGTTTTATCGAAACAACAGCACTAGCATAAATAGCAGCTGTTTCTGTACGAAGTCTTGAGTTGCCTAACGACACAGGAACATATCCGGCAGAAATAGCTGTTTTTATTTCCTTGTCCGAGAAATCACCTTCCGGACCAATCAGAACAGTTATGTCTTGGTTAGGCTTCACTTCTTTCGACAATTCTTTTTTATCGGTTTCTTCGCAATGCGCTATGAAAGCCTGTCCGCTCGGTTGATTCTTAATAAATTCCGAAAAGCTAACAGGAGGATTTAGTTTAGGAAGATAGTATTGCAATGATTGTTTCATGGCAGAAAGCAATATTTTTTCGAAGCGTTCGATTTTCACTTCTTTCCGCTCAGAATGCTCACAAATTATAGGTGTGATTTCGTGGACGCCTATTTCGGTTGCTTTTTCTAAAAACCATTCGTAGCGATCATTCATCTTGGTGGGTGCAACAGCCAGATGCAAATAGTAATCCTTTGGTTCAAAAAACTTGGAGTCGAGTATTTTTACCTCACATTTTTTTTCTAAAGCCGAAACAATTTCGCATTCAAACAAAAATCCCTTACCATTAGTGATATAAACTATATCGCTTTCTTTTTTTCTTAGAACACGAACAATATGTTTACTTTCTTCTTTGTCAAAAGAAAAAAAATCACCCTGTGGATTTATATCCGAAGAATAAAACAATTGCATAGCAGTAACAAAATTATAAATTAAAAAGAGAAGAAATTACAAAAACTTCTTCTCTTTTTTTAGGTTTATTTTCAATAAAATTATTTTACCGAATCATTTTCTTCCAGCAAAACATCATCGTCTTTTGATTGTTTTGCTTTGTATTTTTCATTGAGTAACTTCAGCACTTCGTCAGTAATATCTTGTCCTTCTTTTGAATAAAGCACTGTACTGGCTCCATCAGCTGTCGACAAAATATAATCATACCCTTTTGATTTTCCGTACTCTTTTATAAAATCTTTAATTTCTTTTACTAAAGAATCCATTTCTTTTCCACTCTCTTCTTGTAGCTGTTGTAACATTGCTTGTTGCGTATATGCTAAACGTTGCTCTCTTTCTTGTAAAGCCGCACCTGTTTGCTGAGCCCATTGCATTCCTTTAGATTGAGCATTTTTTTCAAAATACGCTACGTCAGCTCTAAACTTTGTTAGTTCTGTATCGAGCTCTTTACCCATTTGCTCTGATTTAGCTTTAAACTTAGCCTCAATATCTTTTGCTTGTTCATATTCGTTAAGCAATTTTGAAGAATCTATATAAACGATATTGTTACCTATTACCGCGTTATTGGTTTGCTCTGTTTTATTACAAGAAACTAAAGAAGCTACTATTGCTGCAGCTAAAATTATTTTTTTCATTAGATTTGGTTTATTAAATTTTTTGGCAAAAGTAGTAAAAATGCTTTAAGCCTATATAAAAAATTAAATTTCATTTAGCATTTTCGAAATTTCGTCTAGTTTTGGAGTCAGGATAATTTCGATTCTACGATTTTTTGATCTTCCTTCTGATGTTTTGTTTGATGTTATAGGAGCGTATTCGCTACGTCCTGCAGCAATCAAATTCAACGGATTGATATCTTTGTTTTCTTTTAAAATCCTCACAATTGAGGTAGCTCTTTTGGTTGATAAATCCCAGTTATCTTCAAGTTGACCTTGCCCTCTGTAGGGTACATCATCGGTATGTCCTTCGATTAAAACCGAAATATCTGGATTTTCGGCAAGAACTTTTCCTACTTCAACTACTGCAGTTCTACCTTCGTCTCCTACTACCCAACTTCCGGAAGCGAATAATAATTTATTTTCCATAGAAACATACACTTTCCCGTCTCTTTGCTCTACGGTTAATCCCCTTCCTTCAAAGCTGTACAAAGCTTTTGCCAACTTGTCTCTCAAAGCTTTTAGGTTGTTGTCATTAGCCGCAATCATTGACTCGAGTTCATTAACTCTTTGAGAACGCTGTTGTAAATCTTGTTTAAGTTTATCCAATCGTTCTTGTTCTGCTTGCAAAGCCTTTTCCTTAGCTTCTAACTGAGCCAAAAGCTCTCTGTTTTTCTCAGAATTTGCTTTAATAGCCGCATTGCTATCTTGCTCTAAGGCATCATAGGCAGCTTTTAGATTTGCCAAGTTATTATTTGAAGTTTTAAATTCTGACTCTAAAGTTGAGAGTTCTTTTTTCAATCTTTCTAATTCGGACTGAAGAGCATTTTTATCGAGCTCTAACTGGTTTTTTTGTTGTGACAAATCAACGTTATCTGCATCAACTTGAGATTTTTCAGCCTTTAAATCGTTATATTTTTTTTCTAAATCATTGTAAATTTTCTTAGAAACACAAGAAGAAAGTACAAGCATAGAAGTTCCTAAAACGAAAATCTTTTTTATCATAATGGTTTTATTTTGAACGAAAATAATGATTTAATAATAAATTTTCAGCAATTTAACTTTATCTTACAACTTGAAAGCTTCCTTTATTCTCTCTACATAATCCAGCTTCTCCCACGTAAACAACTCTACTTCTATGTTTTTTGTTTTCCCGCTTGGAGAAACAAAAGTTTTGGTTACTTTTTGTGGTTCTCGCCCCATATGCCCATAAGCTGCTGTTTCTGAATAAATTGGGTTTCTGAGTTTTAATCGTTGTTCAATAAAATAAGGTCTCATATCAAACAATTCAGAAATTTTATTTGCAATTTCTGTATCTGACATTTTCACTTTTGATGTTCCGTTTGTATTTACATAAATCCCCATGGGTTCGGCCACACCAATAGCATAAGAAACTTGAACGAGAACTTCATCTGCCACACCTGCAGCTACCAAGTTTTTGGCAATATGTCTAGTTGCATAGGCTGCACTTCGGTCAACTTTACTCGGGTCTTTACCCGAAAAAGCTCCTCCTCCGTGAGCTCCCTTTCCTCCATAGGTATCCACAATAATTTTTCTACCCGTAAGTCCGGTATCTCCGTGTGGTCCTCCAATTACAAATTTACCTGTCGGATTGATATGATATTTTATTTTATCTGTAAACAATGGTTTATATTCAGGATATTTAGAAAGAAGTCTCGGAATTAAAACATGCACCATATCTTTCTGAATCTGAGCTAGCATTCTTTCTTCATCATCAAAGTCGTCATGTTGTGTAGAAATCACAATAGCATCAATCCTTTTCGGTTTGTTATTATCGTCATATTCTAGTGTAACTTGTGATTTTGCATCAGGTCGTAAATACTTAATTTCATTATTTTCTCTACGGAGTTCTGCTAATTCTTGTAATAATTTATGTGCAATATCTAAGGCCAAAGGCATATAACTCGGAGTCTCATTAGTTGCATAACCAAACATGATTCCTTGATCTCCCGCTCCTTGATCTTCTTTATTAGCTCTCTCAACTCCTTGGTTGATATCTTGAGATTGCTCATGAATGGCAGAGAGAATTCCGCAAGAATTGGCATCAAACATATATTCACTTTTGGTATATCCTATTTTCCGAATAACCTCTCTAGCGATTTGTTGTACATCAAGGTACACCTCTGATTTTACTTCGCCTGCCAAAACTACTTGCCCGGTAGTAACCAGCGTTTCGCAAGCTACTTTTGAATTAGGGTCAAAGGCTAAAAAATTATCAATAAGTGCATCCGAAATTTGGTCTGCAATTTTGTCCGGATGTCCTTCGCTTACGGACTCCGAAGTAAATAAATACGACATTTTCATTAAGTTTAAAACTCCGAAACAGAAAAGTGACTGAAAAAATACTAATTTTTGAGAGCAGATAAATTCACTGCTTTAGCATTTTTTACAGAGGTTGCAATCAGTCAAATTTTTCCTCTCGAAGTGTGTTGAACGAGTGCAAATTTATAAAACACTTTCGATTTTAAGCTTGTTTTTAAATATAATATGTTATTTTTAACAACTATTTAAAACCACTTTGGGCTATCTTTGTTTGTTATTCAGCTACACAATGAGATTTATTTTAGTTTTTATATTTGGTTTATTTTCGATTGGGCTTTCGGCTCAAAGTGATGCATTAGCCAAAGATTTTTTTGAAAAAGGACAATTCGACAAAGCTGTTATTGCTTATGAAGAACTCTATAAAACAAACCCTAACAGCTCACTCTTTTTTGGGAATTTACTGACATCTTATCAGGAGTTAAAACAATTTGACAAAGCTGAAAAGCTAATACTCGAAAGACAAAAAAGAGCAAAACAAGCCAATTTATTCGTAGAATTAGGCTACAACCATCAGCTGCAGGACAACACACAAAAAGCCGAAGAATATTATACTGAAGCCTTTAAAGCGGTTCAAGAAAACATCAATCAGGCTAGTATAGTGGCCTATGCTTTTGAACAAAAAAACCTCCTCGAAAAAGCACTCGAAGTTTACAACTATGCTTCTTCGCAAAATGATAGATTAAACTATGAATTTCAAAAAGCCCGTATTTATGGTCAACTCGGAAATATAGAAATGATGATTGAATCGTATTTAGAATATGCCTATAAAAATCAAAACTACACCCCTTCGGTTCAAAATCAGTTTAATCGTTTTATACTCGAAGACTCTTCGGATAGCTTTACAGACCTGCTTCGTAGAGCATTATTATTAAGAGCTCAAAAAACACAAGATGTATATTGGAACGAATTTTTGAGTTGGTTTTTTATCCAACAAAAACAATACGAAAGAGCTTTCGCTCAAGAAAAAGCAATCTTCATGCGTTTTCCCGACTCATTTTCTAATATTATCAATCTCTCGCAAGTGGCTGTAGAGCAAGAAAAGTACGATTTGGCTCAAGAAATCTATAGTTTTATTCTCGAAAATACTCAGGATGCCGAAACACATCTGTTTGTGAGAACTTCAATAATGGAAATTAAAATTAGAACTGCTGAACCAAAAGATTATCCTGAGATCAAAACAGAACTAGAAAACCTGATTAACGAATTTGGGAAAAATGCTTCTACCCTACAACTTCAATTATTACAAGCCCGATTCATTGGTTTTCAGCTTGACAAACCCAAAGAAGCACAACAAATTTTAAATGAATTATTGAGTCTAAATCTCAATGCCTTCGGAAAAGCGAACATCAAAATGGAATTAGCAGATATGCTGCTGTACGAAGAAAAATTTAATCAAGCGCTTATTTACTATTCTCAGGTAGAAACCGAATTAAAAAATCATGAAATCGGACATGAAGCCAACCTTAAAATTGCAAAAACCAGTTATTACAAGGGTGATTTTCCGTGGGCTTTGAAACAGCTTTCGGTACTTAAATCTTCCTTTTCACAACTTATTGCCAACGATGCTATCGACTTGTATCTGTTGATAAACGACAATGCCAGTGATTCTACCTATACAGCTTTAAAAAAGTTTGCCCATGCAGATTTTTTAACTTACAAAAATAAAAATCAAGAAGCTTTAGTGCAGTTTAACCAAATCCTTCAGGAACATAAAGGTGAGGAAATTGAAGCTGTTACGCTTTTGAGAGTCGGAAAATTATTAGAAAAAAAGGGCAAGTATCAAGAGGCTTTGCAACATTATAATTCAATTATCCAACATTTTTCGGATGGAATATATCTTGATGAAGCGCTGTATTTTTCGGCAGAAATTTATAACATCCACTTATCCGACCCAGAAAAGGCTAAAGAACTCTACGAAAGAATTATTTTTAATCATCAAGACAGTATTTACTTTATTGATGCTCGAAACCAATACCGGATTTTAAGAGGAGATAACGTATAAGAAGGCTTAAAAGCATTCCTACTTAATAAATATTTACTAGTAAAAAAGCTTCCGAACAGCAAAAGCTTTTGTTATTATTTAAGATTTTTTTGACCGCACTTTGTAAATGGCAAATCCTACGATTCCTACTAATATATACGGAATAGCCATCAAATACACAATTCCATCGTTGATAGCCTCAGCTTTTACGCCTCCCTCTTCATTTTGCAAAACAGCTCTACACATCGCACATTGTGCCTTTGTTTCTATAGCGAATAGAAAAAACATGATAGTGAATAAGAGATGAAAAATAAACTTTTTAGTGAACATAATAAGGTGAAATCATTAGATAAACAATAACTCCCGTAACGGCTACATACAACCAAAGCGGAAATGTGATTTTAGCAATTTTTCGATGTTTGGCAAAGTTACCCGAAAGCCCTCTTACGTATGTAATTAACACAAAAGGAATTACCACTATCGAAAGCAAAATATGTGTTAACAGTATAAAGAAATATATGTATCGAATAGTTCCTTTACCTCCATATGGAGTGGATTCTGAAGTCATATGATAGGCTACATACATGGTCAAAAAAAGAACCGAACAAGTAACGGCTATCTTTACTAATCTTTCGTGGAGTATGCGGTTGCCATTTTTTATAGCTACAACAGCCCAAACCAACAAAACTGCAGTAAACCCGTTAATGGTAGCATAAATCGGTGGTAAAAAAGTCAGCGGTTTTACATCTATCCCAAAGTCTGAGAGCTTTACTCTAAACAATATTGCAACAACCACAGGAATTAAAACAGAAAGTAAAACAATCCATTTGTTGTATTTTTTCTCAACCGATTTTATCTGTTCTTCGCTTTTCATTTGTAGTATTTGTAGGTATTCGTATTATTCGTTTAACAACTTTTCGATATCTTCAATAATAGCATCTACTCCCGGACTGTATTCTCCGTGTGGATCTTCTTCAAATCCGTCTTCATCCAAATAATTAAGAGCCGAATAATACAATATTGGATTGCCATATTTATCCTCTCTACATCTTATTTTGCCGTTTTTATCAATTAAGGCGAATAGTCCTGAATGCTCAAATCCTCCCGGAGCATTTATGTTCTCACCTACATACATATTAAATTTTCGAGCCAGATTGTGAATTACTTCCTGACTTTCTGAAGTTAGAAAATGCCAGTTTTCTGAAGTTACTCCTAAATGTTCAGAATGATTTTTAAGAACTTCGGGGGTATCGTATTTCGGGTTTATAGTAATAGAAATAATTGCTAAGTCGTCATGGTCTTCAAAGTTATTTTCGACTTTCAATAGGTTTCTATTCATAATAGGGCAAATCGTCGGACAAGTCGAGAAGAAAAACTCTAACACATATACTTTTCCTAAAAGTGCTTGGTCAGAGATGATTTGGTTATGCTGGTTAGTTAATGAGAATGAAGGTACTTTATCAATAACTCTGAGTCCGCTATCTTTGGTTTTAACAACTTTATTTAATCGATCTCCTTCTACTACTTGATTGTTTTTATAACCTTCTACAATTTTTGGAACAGCCCAAATTCCGAAGACAAGTAGTACAAGCGTAATTCCGATGTAAGATTTATTTTTCATGAGTTGAAGATTAAATTTCTCTTTTAGGTTGATTCTTTTTATAAGCTGCTCTATATTCGTAAAGGATTACTTTAAAATCATCTTCCATTTCGTTTTTGAGTTCGGCAGGAGAAATCGTTGAATATCCTTCTTTATATTCTTCTTTACCTTTGTTATTCATTCCTTTTCTGCCTCTTAAGTTTCTTTCTTTATCTAATATATACACAAAAGGAGTTCCTACATTTTCGTCTAATGTATTTACTAAACCTAGTTTTTGATAATATTCTTTGATTTCGTCTTTCGATGCAAAAACAAACTTCCAACCCGAGAACGAAGCTAATTTTGCCCATTCGAACTCGTGAATTAATTGTTCTACTTGGTCCTTTGCTTCTGTAGGAACTACCATTACAATCTGAAAGTCTAAGAATGATTTGTTTTTATTATAAATAAGTTGATTAAGATTAAAAGAGTTGCTTTTGTTTTCTAAGATTTGAGTTCCCATAAATCCGAGAACCGTTATTTTATCTTGGAGTTTAACTTTTTCTCCACTCAAAGACTCCCATTCGGGAAGTTCATCGACACTTGGAGTAATGGTTGGTAATTTAGTAAACGAATTAACTCCCGAAGCAAAAAAGAGATAAGCTACAATCGGAAGAACAAATAGAAATATTACAATAATACTTTTTTTCATTTTTAAAAAGATAAGTCCAAAAGGCTTTTATTTCACCTATGAACACATTGGTACAAAGGTACAAAAAAAGGCAGTATTACTACTGCCTTTGCTTTATATAATATAGTGTTAAAAAATCCACTTAC
>Ga0209075_1001518_pt1 | contig 21753 bp, 20 predicted proteins | sample Stecom2011_FD_187523 | JGI IMG/M metagenome (GOLD analysis project Ga0209075, IMG submission 187523) | Agricultural soil microbial communities from Utah to study Nitrogen management - Steer compost 2011 (SPAdes) (version 2) | ecosystem: Environmental > Terrestrial > Soil > Agricultural land...
CAGGGAGCGGGAGCCATTGCTGCCGCAGTGATGGCACTGGTGACTGACCTCACCGCCGATGAAAATCGCACCAAAGCCATGGCCACTATCGGCGCCTCTATCGGTGTCTCCTTCGCCCTGGCATTAGTGTTGGGGCCAGTGTTGGCCGGTATAGGCGGCCTGTCGCTGATTTTCTGGGTCACAGCGGGGCTGGCCTTGATGGGGCTGGGGGTGTTGTTTTGGCGCGTGCCAAAAGTAGCGCATACCTCGGCGCGTCACGAGGTCCAGGCGGTGCCCGCACTCCTGGGCCGCACGCTGCGTAATGTTGAGCTGGTGCGTCTTAATGTGGGTATTTTTACCTTGCATCTGGTGTTGATGGCCAGCTTTGTGGTCTTGCCGGGTGTGCTGGAAGAGATGGGAGTAATTCGCGAGCGTCACTGGTGGATTTACTTGCCGTTATTGGCAGGCTCTTTTATCGCCATGTTGCCGCTGATGATTCTGGCCGAGAAGCGCCGTCAGATAAAACCTGTTTTCGTTGCCGCTGTGCTGCTGCTGGGTGTGGCTCTGGCGTGGTTGACCTGGATGCCTATCGGTTTGCCCGGCCTGCTACTGGGCTTGTTTGCTTTTTTTATGGCCTTTAATCTATTGGAGGCAATGCTGCCCTCACTGGTGAGCCGTCAGGCACCAGTCGGTGCTAAAGGCACGGCCACCGGCATTTATTCCTCCAGTCAGTTTTTGGGCGCCTTTGCCGGCGGTGCCGCTGGCGGTGCTTTGTTACAGTGGCAGGGTGAAGTGGTGGTTTGGTTGTTGGCGGTTTTAATGGTGGGGGTGTGGTTTGTGGTTGCCCTGCCCATGCGCCAGCCGCGTATTCTGGTAAGCATGATGGTGCCCCTGCCACCGCAGTCTGCTGCAGACAGTTTGCGTGCGCGCTTGTTGGCGCAGGAGGGAGTAGAGGAAGTGCTGGTAGTGGAAAGTGAGGATATGATCTACCTGAAACTTGACCCGGCGCGAGTAGAGCGCGCCCGGATAAGAGAATTGGTACAGCAAGGTAGCTGAATCAAGTACACTACTTTGTTTAATGAGTAACGAGGCTTGGTTGCGTAAACGCAACCAAGCTACTGACAGAGAAGCACAGCGAGGAGAGGAATATGGCAGCGCGAGGAGTCAATAAGGTCATACTGGTGGGAAACCTGGGACAGGACCCCGAAACACGTTTTATGCCCTCCGGTGGCGCCGTGACCAATATCAGTATAGCCACATCTGAACAATGGAAGGATAAAAACACCGGTCAGCCGCAGGAGCGCACCGAGTGGCACCGAGTGGTTTTTTTCAATCGGCTGGCGGAAATTGCCGGGGAGTACCTGAAAAAAGGCTCCAAGGTTTATGTTGAAGGCTCACTACGCACGCGTAAGTGGCAGGGCCAAGACGGGCAGGATCGCTACACGACAGAGATTGTGGCCAATGAAATGCAAATGCTCGACAGCCGTGGCGCGGGAGAAGGCGGCAATTACAACCAGTCCTACAATCAGGACAACCAGTATTCTGACCAGTACGCTAACCAGCAGCCCCAGCAAAATACCTCGCCGCAAGCGCCAGCACAACAGCCTCAGGGCGGCGGTCAGCAAGCACCGGCGGGCGGTGGCTTTGATAACTTTGATGATGATATTCCGTTCTGATGTGCGAGCGCTATAACGCATGATAAGCAGTGAAACACTCTTTTGAAGTTGCTGTTGACCGATAATGCCGGCTTGCTGGGGCGAGCGCTTGAGCATGAGCTGGAGCACGAATCCCTGCGCCTGCTGCAACCTGCCGAGCAGGAGGTGGATTGGAGCGATTCACAGTCCGTGGTGGATTATGTGCGCCGGGTTAGGCCCCATGCGGTGATTAATACCCTGGGCTGGTCTGAGTCGCCTGAAGCAGTCGATAAGGCGCTGTTGCCCTTGGCGGCGAGTAATGTGGCAGCGGCTTGTGTGGCCCGCCAAATTCCTTTGATCCAGATGTCCAGCTATCAGGTGTTCGGTAGCGATAACAAAAGCGTCTATCAAGAGAGCGATATACCTGGCCCCCTCAGTGCAGTGGGCGAGGCGTTTTTGGCGGCTGAGAAAGAAGTCGCCGCTGTCCATATTCAGCATATTCATTTGCGCGTCAGTTGGGTTATCGCCGCTCAGGGACAAAATCTGCTGACGCGGTTACTGCAATCGCTGGCGGCGGACGAAGCCTGGAAAGTCAGTTCTCGTTTGCGCGGAGTGCCCACTAGTGTGTCCGATGTGTGCCGGGTGTTGGTGGCGCTGGTAAAACAAATTCAATGCGGCGCCGATAACTGGGGCGTTATGCAGTATTGCAGCGCCGATGCGGTAACAGAGTTGGAATTTGCTCAGCAATTGGCTGACATCCTGGCTCAGCAATCCTGGGCGGGTCCCGAGCCGGTGCTTGAGGCTATTGATGTTTTGCCGGACCAGGTGCCGGTGAGCGCCGTTCTGGCGAGTCACCGTATTCGCGATGATTTCGGTATCCAGCCGCGCTCTTGGCGCCCCAGCCTGATGCCGATGGTTAAGCAATGGTTGCATGCTAATAGTTAGTGGATCTCCCGGGTCTGGCTTGCTGCCGTGACCCGGGGTTCTGATCAAGTTTTATCCCTGATAGCGCTGGAAAACCAGTGAGGCATTGGTACCGCCAAAGCCAAAGCTGTTAGACAGTATCCGGTTAAGGGTCACGTCATCCTGGCGCTCGCGAACGATGGGGATATCACTCGCTTCGGCGTCCAGTTGGTCGATATTCGCCGAGGCGCAAATAAAGTTGTGCTGCATCATCAGCAGCGAGTAAATCGCCTCTTGCACGCCCGTGGCACCCAAGGAGTGGCCGGTGAGAGATTTGGTGGAGCTGATGGCAGGGATCTTGTCGCCGAATGTACTGCGCACCGCTTTTAGCTCAGCCAGGTCGCCCACTGGGGTGCTGGTGCCGTGAGAATTAATATAATCAATATCGCCTTGTAGACCAGTCAGTGCTTGACGCATGCAGCGCTCAGCGCCTTCGCCCGAGGGGGCTACCATGTCATAGCCGTCGGAGGTGGCGCCGTAGCCTACCAGCTCGCCATAGATTTTAGCGCCGCGCGCTTTGGCGTGTTCCAGCTCTTCCAATACCAGGCAGCCGCCGCCGCCAGCAATAACAAAGCCGTCGCGGTTAGCATCATAGGCCCGGGAGGCTTTCTCGGGGGTGTCGTTGTATTTGGTAGACAGGGCGCCCATGGCGTCAAACAAGCAGGTCAGTGACCAATGTTCTTCTTCACCGCCACCGGCAAAGACGACATCTTGTTTGCCCAGTTGAATCAGCTCCATGGCATTGCCAATACAGTGGGCGCTGGTGGCGCAGGCCGAAGAGATCGAATAGTTAGTGCCTTTAATTTTGAATGGTGTGGCCAAGCAGGCGCTAGTGGTGCTGCCCATGGTCTGGGTGACCCGGTAGGGTCCAATACGTTTGAGGCCGCGGCTGCGCAATATGTCGGCAGCTTCCACCAAATTTTGTGACGAGGCGCCGCCGGAACCCATAATAATGCCGGTGCGTTCGTTGGATACTTCGGCTTCGCTGAGGCTGGCATCGGCAATGGCTTGCGCCATGGAGATATAGGCAAAGGCTGCTGCATCTCCCATAAAACGCAGAACCTTGCGATCAATATGTTCCTGCAGGTCGATATTCACCGAGCCAGCGACCAATGAGCGAAAGCCCATCTCTTCATAGCTGTCTTGACGAGTAATACCGGAACGTCCCTGTTGTAGAGCGTCCAGTACGGTGGCGATATCGTTACCGAGACAGGACACAATACCCATGCCAGTCACTACAACACGTTTCATAGGCTACCTCTTTTTTATTGACTCAGCCGGACCGCGTGCGCGGGTCAGGGTGGCATTATGCCACACTCAGGGAGCGTCACTGATCATTTGTATGGAACGCTTTGACCCTGAAGTTGGGGTTGAGTTGCTGCTATTGCCGTCTTAAAAAGAATCGGTATTGGAAAACAGGCCCACCCGCAGATCCTTGGCAAAGTAAATATCCTTGCCATCCATGGAGACCCGGCCGTCAGCAATACCCATAATCAGCTTGCGCTCTATCACGCGCTTGAGGCTGATGTGATAGGTGATTTGCTTGGCGGTGGGGAGTATTTGCCCGGCAAACTTTACCTCGCCGCAGCCCAAGGCGCGGCCCCGACCGGGATTACCTTTCCAGGCGAGAAAAAATCCTACCAGCTGCCACATGGCATCCAGCCCCAGGCAGCCAGGCATTACCGGATCACCAGGGAAATGACAATCAAAGAACCACAGTTCGGGGTGGATATCCAGTTCTGCAATAATTTCACCTTTGCCGTACTCGCCGCCGGTTTCGCTAATATGGGCGATGCGGTCGAGCATAAGCATATTGGGTATGGGTAGCTGGGCATTGCCGGGGCCAAATAGACGGCCGTGTCCGCACTCGATTAGCTCATCGAGGCTGTAGGAGCTCTGCTGGACAAATGAAGTCATAGTGAAAAACTCTATTATTAAAATTTCGGCGACAGCGCCGCAAAGGGGCACATTCTACCGTGTGTACGCCGCTTGTCTAGCGGTCTGTTATGGCCGGGCCCCTTAATGCTGGCGCTCAAGGGCAAAGCGGGCGATATCGATTAATGCCTGACGGTAAGGGCCCGCCTCCAGCACTTCCAGGTGTTGCTCAGCAGCGGTTACCGCGCGGGATGCTTCCGCGAGGGTGTATTCTATGCCGCCACTGGTGTTGACGATAGCGGCAATCTGTTGCAGCTGGCTGGCATCGGCATTCTCAATGGCCTTCTGTATTAACTTGCGATCGTCTGCGGGAGCGTTACGCATAGCGTGAATTAACGGCAGGGTAGGCTTGCCTTCCGCCAAGTCGTCCCCCAGGTTTTTACCCAGGTCGGCGGCATCTCCCTGGTAGTCGAGGGCGTCGTCCACCAACTGAAAAGCCGTGCCTACTTGTAGGCCATAATGGCGCATGGCTTGGCGCTGAGTCTCATTGGCCCCGGCCAGTACCGCCGCCCCTTCGCAGGCCGCGGCAAAAAGCACAGCGGTTTTCTTTTCAATGACGCGCCGATAATCAGCTTCGCCGAGGCTGGCATCACGGGCGTTTACCAGTTGCTGTACTTCACCTTCAGCGATGGTATTGGTCGCTTCGGAAAGAAGGGTCATGACCTCCATATCTGCAATGGCGACCATCATCTGAAAGGCGCGCGAGTAAAGGAAGTCTCCCACCAGTACACTCGGGGCATTGCCCCATTCAGCATTGGCTGTAGGGCGTCCGCGACGCAGAGTGGAAGTGTCGACCACGTCGTCGTGAAGCAGGGTGGCGGTGTGAATAAATTCAATAATCACTGCCAGATCCAGATGTTGTTTGTCCTGATAGCCCAGCGCTTTGGCGACCAGCAAGACCAGCAGAGGCCGCAGGCGTTTGCCGCCCGCTTCGATCAGGTAATGACCGATATTCTCTACCAGGGGAACCTCGGAGTAGAGCTGGCGGATAATCAAGTCGTTGACAGCCTGGAAATCATCGGCGGCAACGCGGTGAAACGGCAACATGGCAGGGTCCTTATGTTCGACAGGGAGGCATCCTAGGCAGGGCGCGGGGGACCTGTCAAGCGCGTTTAACGAGCCCCCCGCACTGGCTTAATGTAGTTTGAGGCGTGGTTTAAGCCAGCGATTAATGCCTCCTGAAATCATCATCAGAAAGGTTCTTGTATAACCGTGTACTGCGATCTGGTGCATCCGGTACAGCGAAATATAAACCAGCCGCGCAAGTCGTCCCTCAATAAACAGGGAGCCGCGCGAGAGGTTGCCCATCAAATTGCCCACGGTAGAGTAGCCCGAAAGTGAGACCAGCGAGCCGTGATCCTTGTAGCGAAACACGCGTAGTCTGCCGCCTGACATAAGGGCGCGAATGTTGCGGTAGCAGATGCTGGCCATTTGGTGTGCAGACTGAGCACGCGGCGGCACCCGGGTTCCCCCCTGGAAAAACTCGGCGCAGTCGCCGATGGCAAACACATGGGGGTCGCCTTTAACTTGCAGGTAAGGATTGACTGGAATTTGATTGATGCGATTGGTGGGTATACCGCCGAGATTCTTGAGTGTGTCGGGCACTTTCACACCCGCTGCCCAGACCATAAGATCGGCTTCTATCAGTGTGCCCTCAGCGGTTTCCAGTCCAGCCTTGGTGGCGCGGACGATGCGGGTGCTGGTTTCCACATTGACACCGATAGCGGTCAGCTCCCGGTGTGCGGCAGCACTGATGCGCTCTGGAAGGGCGGCCAGGATACGTGGCCCTGCCTCCACCAGTGTCACGTGCAGATGGTCTGTTTGCACAGCAGTAAAACCGTAGGTATGAAACTTGGCCACGGCATGATGCAATTCTGCCGAGAGCTCAACGCCCGTAGCGCCGGCGCCGACAATAGCGATATTGATATGGTCGCGCTCCTGGCTGAGCCGCTGAATACGCAAAAAACGCCCCAGCAATCTCTGCCGGAAGCGGTGCGCCTGGGCAGGGCTGTCCAAAAAGATGCAGTGATCGCGCACCCCTGGAGTATTAAAGTCGTTGCTGCACGAGCCGATGGCCAGTACCAGAATGTCGTAATCGATATACGTCTCGGGCAATAGCTCCTCGCCTTCTTCATCTTGCATAGGAGCCAGTATCACTTGCTTTTTTTGGCGGTCGAGCGCCGTCATGCTGCCGATACGAAAGTGAAAGCCATAGGTAAAAGCTTGTGCGCGATAACTCACGGCATCGACACCTTCATCCAGAGTGCCCACTGCAATTTCGTGCAGTAAAGGTTTCCAGATATGAGTGGTGTTGCGATCAATTAAGGTGACATGCGCCTTGCCGCGTCGGCCCAGCTTGCGCCCCAGTTTGGTGGCCAGCTCCAATCCACCTGCGCCGCCGCCGACAATCACAATTTTTTTCACATTTTCTCCTTTGTCGGGGGATCTCCCCGCGCATTATATGGGCCGGGGTATGGCCCTTCCCCCAGAGCGCGCTGTCGCCTCTGGAATGTCTTAATCAATCGTTAATTGTTACCCAGCCATCTGTTTCAGCGCTGGCAAAAATAGCATCAATCACCCGCATATTTGCCCGAGCGTCAGTCAGCGGCGTGGGCACCGGCTGTTGGTCAACAATAGCGCGGCTAAAAGCATCGGTCATCGCCGTATATTGGTTGGCCGCCGGGATTATGATTTGCTCGTTTTTGTCTTCGCGCCAGAGCTGGATAACGACTTCCCCATCGATTAAGGGATTAAAGGGCGGTGACAGGCGGATCGCGCCTTTTTCACCGCGAATATCAGTCCACTGGCCAGCTTCTGACTTGGTGGATACCGCAAAGCTGGCCATGCCGGTGGGGAACTCCATAAGCGCACCGGTAACGCAGTCCACGGTGTAATCTTCCAGCTTATGGGTCAGGCCCACTACGCGCACGGGCTCAGCCCCGTAAATCAGACGCGCCAGAGAGATAGGATAACCTCCTATGTCCATCAAAGCGCCGCCACCCATGGCCGGGTTATGACGGATATTATCGGCGTCGCGATTGTTGTAGCTGAACATTCCCTGGATGCTGTGGATGGGGCCGATTTCTTCACACAGGCTGAGTATCGTTTGCCACTGGGGGTGAAAGCGGTACATAAACGCTTCCATCACCTTGAGCTCGGGATGACGTTGGGCGGCGGCAAGCAGGGGCTCCAGATCGGCGGTGTCGAGACCGGCGGGTTTTTCTACCAAGACATGCTTGCCGGCCTGCAATGCTTTTATCGACCAGGGCACATGCAGGTCGTTGGGCAGAGGATTATAGATGGCGTCGATATTCGGGTCGTCCAGCAGCGCCTGATAGGAATGGTAGGCTTTGGCAATACCAAAATCCCTGGCTGTTTGCTCAGCGACGCCTTCGCGCCGAGAGGCGATTGCCGCCACTGTGCCCAGCTCAGAGGCGGTAATGGCGGGGATGACATACTCTCTGGCGATTTTGGCAGTGCTTAATATGCCCCAGCGAATTTTGCTCATGTAGCGGCCCGTTGATGAGTCCAATAAAAGGGTCGTTATGATAACGCAACGAGGTTTGAGCTGCATCTGGCGAGAGGTTTTAAATAAACAGCGCCGAGGCCGCTGCACGGTGTCTGGCGCGCCGTGAATACATCCTTGTAGGCTTCATTAAACATCCCTGTTTAAAAGAGTCCCTCACGCCACACGCCGACTCGGTGCCAACTGAAAATGGCGTTCTAGGCAAAAGCTTGAAGGGATGCGGTTAATGTTTGTTTATCAGGCTGGTCAATATGAATCTCCACCCGGCGTTCCAGCGCATGATCAACTTCGCCACCTATGGCTAGGCGAGTGAGTAATGCGCCGTGAGCCCGGCGCAGGATACGCTCGGGGTTAACGCCGGCCGCCACCAATGCTTCTTGTGCCGCACGGGCTCGATATTCTGAGAGAACATTGTTGTACTCATCGGTGCCGCGCGGGTCGGCAAAGCCATCCAGGCGAACGGTTAATTGGGGATTCTCGAAAAGAAAGTGCGCCAGGATTAACAGCGCCCGATGGTTGCGCTGGGTCAATTGATCGTCGCCGGGGGCGAAGTGAATGGCCAACTGCAGAGGCTCGGGTGAGGTAATGGCTTTTCTCGCCGAGTCGCTATCAGTCGGGCTCGAATTATAAGCGCCAGAGATAAGGCGATAGTGACGAGCGGGCAGGGTAGGGTTTGCGGCTTCGACACTGGCCGGCAAGGGGTATTTTATGCTCATGTTCATATCCTTCTCCTCAGGCAGAGAATGTGAGCCAGGGTTGAGACTATTAAACGGGATAAATGCGGCAGTTCAATGACACAAAGCGGGCACAAGGGTGAGCAATTGTGATGAATTGTGGCTGCGGCTGGCGAGCGCGGAGAAATTGTGAGGAAATAAAGAAAGTCGCAGTGTGCCAGGGGTGTAAAAAGTCCGCCAGGTTGTTGAGGGAACCTGGCGGCAAGCTTGACGGTAATGCGTGTGGAAGCAGTGCATTAACGTCCGCGTCGCTGTGGATCGGCCTGTGGTGAGCGGGCCGGGCGACGCTGTGGTCGATTATTGGTTGGCGGCCAGGGGTGTGACACGATTGTCGCGGCTTTGGGCAGCGGTATCGAGCAGTAATTCAGGCTTGCCTTTACAGGCACGGGCCAGCAGCTCGCTGTGTCCGGCTAGCAGCAGGCCCACCGCTTCGCTGTGTGACTCGTTAATATCGGGCAGTTCAGTTTCGATCAAATGGGTGATATTGGCGGCCAGCTCCAGCATCTTATCGTGCGCCTCGGCGGCTTTTTTGTCTTCGAACATTGTTCCATCCCGGTCACATTTCCAAACGGCGATTACAGCCATGCGCTGCCTCCTCTTGAGTACTGTTTTTATATACAGTATTGGCTTTGATGCTGGCTGTCAAGCCTCATCCTATGGATAATGACAGCACCTATTGGCCGAGAGACCCTTGTGAATAAACAGTCACCTTCCAGCACGCCTCCCGCTTCGCCTGCACGTCCCGGATTGTTGCGTGCCAGTGGCAGTGTCAGTGTTATGACGATGACCTCGCGTGTGTTGGGGCTGGTGCGTGATGTGGTGTTTGCTCATACCATTGGTGCGGGCGGGGCGGCCGATGCTTTTTTCGTTGCGTTTAAGATTCCCAATTTTTTGCGCCGGCTGTTTGCCGAAGGGGCTTTTTCCCAGGCGTTTGTGCCCGTGTTGTCGGAGTATCGCAGTCAGGGTTCGCACGCGGCGGTTAAGGCGTTGGTGGACCGAGTGGCGGGAGTGCTGGGTCTGGCGCTGATGCTGGTTACCTTGCTGGCGATAATGGGAGCGCCTCTGGTGGCGTTGCTGTTTGCTCCCGGGTTTCGCACTGATCCGGTAAAATTCGCCCAGGTGACGGATATGATCCGCATCACCTTTCCCTATCTTTTGCTGATTTCCCTAACCGGCTTTACCGGTGCTGTGCTCAATAGTTACGACCGTTTTGTGGTGCCGGCCTTTACCCCGGTGCTGTTGAATGTCTCGCTTATTGGCGCTGCTCTGGTGCTGTCGCCACTGTTTTCTGCGCCTGCGATGGGGCTCGCTTGGGGTGTGTTGATTGCGGGTGTGGTGCAGTTTTGTTTCCAGTTGCCGTTTCTGCGGCCTTTGGGTCTGCTGCCGCGGCCCGCAGTGGATTTTTCGCACCCGGGGGTCAAACGCATTCTGTGGTTGATGGCGCCCGCTTTGTTTGGTGTATCGGTGAGCCAAATCAACCTGATGCTGGATACGATTATTGCCTCTTTGTTGCCTGATGGTAGCGTTGCCTGGCTGTACTATTCAGAGCGCTTGGCCGATTTACCTTTGGGGGTGTTCGCCATTGCCATTGCTACTGTGATTCTGCCTAATCTGTCGCGCCAGCACGCGGCGCAAGATCCTGAGGCCTTCGCTCAGACGCTCAATTGGGCGGTGCGGTTGGTCTATCTTATTGCTCTGCCGGCCATAGTGGCATTGGTGATGCTGGCCGAGCCGGTACTGGTAACCCTGTTTCAGTACGGCCAGACTACGGCCAGAGATACGGCTATGGCGGTTTATAGTTTGCGCGCCTATTCACTGGGGCTATTGGCTTTTATGCTGATCAAGGTGCTGGCACCGGGATTTTTTGCCCGCCAGGATATGAAAACACCGGTGCGCATCGGTATTTGGGCCATGGCTATCAACATGGTGCTCAATATAGCCTTCGTGCCGCTACTGCATTACGGCTGGCAACTGGGGCACGCGGGGCTGGCGCTGGCCACTTCTCTGGCGGCCATGTGGAATGCCAGTTTGCTCTATAAAGGTCTGCGCGCGCGCGGCGCCTGGCGTAGCGAACCGGGTAGCTGGGCCAGACTGTGGCGGCAGATGTTGTTGGCCAATGGCGTTATGGGGCTGGTTTTGGCGACCTGCCTCTGGCAGTGGACTGACTGGCAATTGTGGTCGGCTTGGTCGCGGTTGTGGCGTCTGGCATGTATATGTCTTGCCGGTTTGCTAGTTTACGGCCTGACGCTGGTTGCGGCGGGATTGCGGCCGCGCGACTTGCGTCATTCCTCGCGCCATTAGTGGCTCTGCTGTATACTCTCGCGTCTGATTTTGGCCGAGGTGGAGTGTGAGCTCGCAAACCCCTGAATTTATTCGCGGAGTGCACAATTTGCGCCCTCGTCATCGGGGGGCGGTGGTCACTATTGGCACTTTTGACGGTGTTCATCGGGGTCATCAGGCCATATTGACGCAAGTGCAAAAATTGGCACGTCAATATGAACTGCCGTCGATGGCGGTGGTCTTTGAGCCCCAGCCGCATGAATATTTTTCTCGCCAGCAGGCTCCTGCGCGTTTAATGCGCTTGTCAGAAAAGGTGCAGACACTGTTCGCTGTCGGGGTGAATCGTGTGTTGTGCCTGCCGTTCAATACCGCATTGATCACGCTGACGGCTGAAGCCTTTGTCCAGCAGGTGCTGGTAGAAGGTCTGGGCGTACGCCATCTGGTGGTGGGTGATGATTTTCGTTTTGGCTGCGACCGTCGCGGTGATTTTGCCATGCTGCAAGCGCTGGGCGAACAATGGGGCTTTGAGGTTAGTGATACCTGTACCCTTACCGACGGCGGACAGCGCATTAGCAGTACCCGTATTCGCCAGTTGCTTGAGCAGGGCAAACTGGCGGATGCCGAGCGTTTGCTGGGTCGCCCTTATTGCATCAGTGGACGGGTAGGGCATGGTCGACAGCTAGGCCGTACTCTGGGTGTGCCTACTGCTAACGTGCAGTTACCGTTGCAGCGTTTGCCTCTGGCCGGCGTCTACGTGACCCGCGTGGAAGTGGACGGACACTGGTACCCCGGAGTTGCCAATGTGGGTACAAGGCCCACGGTAAACGCTGACAAACGCCCCTTGCTGGAAGTGCATTTGTTGGACTTTGACAGAGACTTATACGGCCAGCGATTGCGGGTATGTTTTTTACAGAAGCTGCGCGATGAACAGCGCTTTGCTTCTCTGCCAGACCTGCAGGCACAATTACAAGTGGATATTCAACAGGCGCGAGATATTTTGTCCGTGCGATCGTTTAAATGGGATGCCTTAAGAAGCCGCCATGACAGACTATAAAGCTACGCTGAACTTACCCCACACCTCCTTTGCCATGAAGGCGAATCTCGCTCAGCGCGAGCCGGAGATGATCAAGCAGTGGGATCGGGAAAAACTCTACGAAACTATTCGTCGGGCGCGCGCTGGTCGCGAAACTTTTATCCTGCACGATGGCCCTCCCTACGCCAACGGCGATATTCATATTGGCCACGCGGTGAATAAGGTCCTCAAGGACATTATCGTCAAGAGCAAAACGCTCAGCGGTTTTGATGCGCCCTATGTGCCCGGGTGGGATTGTCACGGCCTGCCCATTGAGCACAATGTAGAAAAAAAGGTGGGCAAGGCCGGCGTCAAAATCGATATCAAAAGTTTCCGGCAGAAATGCCGCGACTATGCGGCTCGGCAGGTAGAAGGGCAAAAGCGCGACTTTATTCGCTTGGGCGTGCTGGGGGAATGGGACAACCCTTATCTGACCATGGCGCATAAGTTTGAAGCCGATATTGTGCGCTCTCTGGGCCAGATTATTGATAATGGCCACCTGCAGCGAGGCTTTAAGCCCGTCTACTGGTCTGTGGTGGGAGCCTCGGCTCTGGCTGAGGCCGAAGTGGAATATCAGGATAAAACCTCATTCAGTATTGATGTGACTTTTGCCTTGGCCGATCAAGCAGATGCGGCGCGGCTGTTTCCCGAGCTGAGCGGGCAGGGACCTGTGTCGGTGGTGATCTGGACCACCACACCCTGGACCCTGCCTGCCAACCAGGCGGTGAGCGTACACCCGCAGCTGGATTATCTGGTCGTGCAAGCAGGCGAGCAGCGTCTGATTCTGGCTGAAGCGCTGGTGGAGTCCGTCATGCGCCGCGCCGGTATCGAAGAGTATCAAGTACTGGCACAGACCACGGGCAAAGCGCTTGAAGGCACTTTGCTGCGACATCCTTTTTATGCGCGTCAGGTGCCCATCATTTGCGGCGAGCATGTGACGACAGAAGCGGGCACCGGCTGTGTGCACACAGCGCCGGATCACGGCATGGATGACTTTTTGGTTGGGCAGCAATACGGCATAGGCACACTTAATTATATTGATGACAATGGTTATTACCGTGACTTTGTAGAGGTGTTTGCCGGCGAGCATGTGTACAAGGTGGATGAAAGCGTTAACGCGCTGCTGCGGGCACAAGGCGCCTTGCTAGCAGAGGACAAGATTACCCACAGCTTTCCCCATTGTTGGCGCACCAAAACACCGCTGATCTTTCGCGCTACGCCTCAGTGGTTTGTCAGCATGGATAAAAACCATTTGCGCCAACAGGTGACGGCAGCCGTTGAGCAAGTGGAGTGGTTGCCAAGCTGGGGGCGGGCGCGAATCGATGCCATGTTGGCTTCCAGCCCCGATTGGTGCATCTCTCGTCAGCGCACCTGGGGCGTGCCCATCGCGCTATTTGTGCATAAAGAAACGGGCGAGCTACACCCTCGCACGGCAGAGCTTATTGAGCAGGTGGCGCAACATATTGAACAGACAGGTATGGACGCCTGGTATGAGCTGGAGGCCTCCGCATTATTGGGTGAAGAAGCTGCCGATTATGACAAGGTGACCGATACTCTGGATGTCTGGTTTGACTCCGGTGTTACTCACTACGCGGTCTTGCGTCAACGCGAGAATTTGTGCTATCCGGCAGATCTGTATCTTGAAGGCTCGGATCAGCATCGTGGCTGGTTTCAATCGTCGCTTAAAACAGCGGTGGCCATGCATGGCGAAGCGCCCTATAAAACGGTGTTGACGCACGGCTTTACCGTGGACGCTCAAGGACGCAAGATGTCCAAATCCATCGGCAATACCGTCGCGCCGCAAAAAGTGATTAATGATTTGGGCGCGGATGTTTTGCGTCTGTGGGTGGCGGCCACTGACTTCAGTACTGAGATGCATGTGTCGGACGAGATTCTTAAGCGTACCGCTGACTCCTATCGCCGAATCCGCAATACGGCTCGCTTTATGCTGGCCAATCTCAATGGCTTTGAGCCCTCGACCGATCAGGTCCCCGGTGAACAAATGATGGCGCTGGACCGTTGGGTGGTGGGGCGTGCGGCGCATTTGCAGCAAGAACTGATCAACGCTTACGACACTTACCAATTCCATCTGATCTACCAAAAGTTACACAACTTCTGCGTAGTAGAGTTGGGTGGTTTTTATCTGGATATTATCAAGGATCGTCAATACACCACCAAAGCCGATTCCCTACCGCGACGCTCGGCGCAGACGGCACTGTATTATTTAGTGCAAGCGCTGGTGCGCTGGATCGCGCCGATCCTGAGTTTCACCGCCGATGAAATGTGGCGTCAGTTGCCGGGCGAGCGGCAGGGCTCGGTGTTTGCCGCCGAGTGGTATCAATTGCCTGAACTGAGCAATGAAGTGATGGATGATGCTTTCTGGGAGCGAGTGGCCGAGGTAAAAGATGCGGTAAACAAGGTGCTGGAAACCAAGCGTGCCGAAGGTGTAGTCGGCGGCTCCTTGAGCGCCGAAGTCGTGCTCTATTGTGATGCTGCGTTGAAGCAAATGCTGGAACAAGTGGGCGATGAGTTGCGCTTTATCTTGATTACCTCCACTGCCGCGCTGGCGCCTCTGGCAGAGGCAGGGCAGGCAAACGAAACAGAGGTTCAGGGCTTGCGTGTGGCGGTGACGCGCTCGGCGCACAACAAGTGCTCGCGCTGCTGGCACCATCGTGCTGACGTGGGTTCAGTGGCTGCACATGAAGCTATCTGCCAGCGCTGTGTGGAAAATATCGACGGCGCCGGAGAAGTACGCCATTTTGCCTGAGGAGCTTTCATTGTGCAGCAAATGAAAAAATGGCTGGGCCCACCGGTAAGCTGGTATTTACTGGCAGCGCTGGTGTTGTTCCTGGATCAGTGGAGCAAAGCGATTGCGGTGGCGTATCTGGAGTACAATACGCCATCGGTGTTGACGTCTTTTTTTCAGTTTACTCTACACTATAACTCCGGTGCGGCTTTCAGTTTTTTGAGTGATGCCGGCGGCTGGCAGCGCTGGTTTTTTTCAGTGTTAGCGGCTCTGCTAAGCTTGGTGTTTGTGGTGTGGATTGCACGTCTGGGACGACGCAACTGGCTGGAGTCCTTGGCGTTAGCGTTAATTCTGGGCGGCGCCTTAGGTAATCTTTATGACCGTTTGGCGCTAGGGCATGTGGTGGACTTTATTGTGGTCCATTACCGACATCATTATTTCCCTACATTTAATATTGCCGATGCAGCTATTACTGTGGGCGGTTTTTTATTGATACTGGATGCATGGGTGATTACACGAGGCAAGAACAATGAGTGACTTGACGGTGGGTCCAGGCACAACGGTAACTCTGCATTTTGCGGTTATGCTTGCCGACGGCGAAACCGTAGACTCCACTTTTGCCGGCGAGCCGGCCACCTTTACGGTAGGTGATGGTAAGCTGCTTAAAGGCTTTGAGCAAAAACTACTGGGCCTGCGAGAAGGCGAAGCCGAAGAATTTCTGATTACTCCAGAGCACGGTTTTGGTGCTCACAACCCGGCGAATATACAGCGGTTTAATCGCCAGACATTTGAGCCGGACCTGGCGTTGGAGGAAGGTTTGATGCTGTCCTTTGCCGATGCTCAACAAAATGAGTTGCCGGGAGTGGTGGTAGAAATTGGGGAAGAAGAGGTGCTAGTGGATTTTAACCATCCCCTTGCAGGTCGTGATATCGTGTTTAAAGTGGCTATTCTCACCATAGAGCCGGCACAGGTACACTGATGCCACCCCAACCCTTGCAGTAGCAGGGTTGCCCGGCTTTTGGGGATAATTCACAGGTTGAAAGTTATGCAAATTAAACTGGCTAATCCGCGCGGCTTTTGTGCGGGCGTGGATAGAGCCATCGATATTGTCAATCGAGCGCTGGATGTATTTGGCGCGCCTATTTATGTGCGTCACGAAGTGGTGCACAACAAGTTTGTCGTGGACACCTTACGTGAACGCGGCGCCGTTTTTGTGGACGAGCTGCACGAAGTGCCCGACGACAAAATAGTTATCTTTAGCGCCCACGGTGTCTCCCAAGCGGTGCGTGGCGAAGCCGAGCGTCGAGCGCTTAAGGTGTTTGACGCCACTTGCCCTCTGGTGACCAAGGTTCATATTGAAGTGATGCGCTATAGCGGCGAGGGGCGAGAGTGCGTGTTGATTGGACACGCCGGACACCCCGAAGTGGAAGGCACCATGGGCCAATACGATTCGAGCAATGGCGGCCGTATTTATCTGGTAGAAGATCTCGAAGATGTGGCGGGGCTGCAAGTAGAGAATCCTGACAAGCTGGCCTATGTTACCCAGACCACCCTGTCCATGGATGATACCGCCCGTATTATCGACGCCTTGCGTCAGCGCTTTCCCCTGATTCAGGGGCCGCGTAAAGATGATATCTGTTATGCCACTACTAACCGCCAGGATGCTGTGCGGCAATTGGCTTTGGAGTGCGATTTGGTGCTGGTAGTGGGTTCGCCGAACAGCTCCAACTCCAATCGCCTGCGAGAGCTGGCCGAGCGCTGTGGTACAGAAGCTTATCTGGTCGATTGCCCCCTCGATATTCAGGAATCCTGGCTGCAGGACAAACGCTGTATAGGCATTACGGCGGGCGCTTCGGCCCCCGAAGCGCTGGTGCTGCAAGTGATCGACCGCTTGGTGGCCGCCGGTGCACAGCAGCCGCAAGAAGTGGCAGGCATTCCCGAAAATATCAGTTTTTCACTGCCGCGCGAACTGCGCTGAACCGACATCAGTATTCAGTTCAAGCCGCACTTGTCGCCCTCTTAAAGGCTGGCACATGCCTCTGCCGACAGCGTGGCTTTGCGCACCCTGCCGCCACGCGCGAGCACTAGCTCATAACCGGAGCCTACCTCAACCGGGCAAATGCTGAAGCGGCCCGCCTGGAAGGCGCCACCCCTATAGCCGCTGCTCAGACGACTTTCTCCGCTACCCAAATAGGAAACATATCGGCGAACCGGCATGTTGGCGTGCACCTTGACCTCAGGGTGGAAGCTGTCCCCGATCTGCAGCAAACTTTCATCATCGTCACGCTTGCCGTTATGGTTGCTATCCAGATACAACTCCCAGCCCCGTTGCCAATCTCCTTCGGTAGGCGCCAGGTTAGCCCGGCCATTGGCGATAATAGCTTGTTGGCGCGTGCGCTGGAGCGCTGTTTGTAAAATTTCAACGGCTGTATCCACCCGGCTTTGGCGCAGTAAATTGGCAAAAGATGGGTAGGCAAGTGCCGCCAAAATGCCCAGTACAGTGAGTGTGGTGATCAATTCGGGTAAGGTAAAACCGCGCGCTGCAGGTGGCGGTGAGGAGTGAGTAAAAGGTTTCATAGCTATCCCTCCCTGGAAGCTTATTACCAATAAAGGTCTTGGCGCCAAAGTTCACGGTGCGCGCCGTTCATTCATCCTTGAAGACCGTGTATCTACTAATCTTGAGCCCTATTGGGACTCTTGTGATACCTTCAATAATATAAAAGTAGGCCTGAAGCAAGGTCAACCCCGTTTTTCTGAATTGGCGAGAGAGTGCTGGTTATGCAGCGAATGCGCGGTTTCACCCTTATCGAGTTGATGATTACCATCATTGTGCTCGGCATCTTGGTAGCTTTGGCTGCCCCCAGCTTCCGCACCATGATTATCAACCAGCAGTCCGAGGCCATAGGCGAGGATTTGGTTACCGCTTTTCAGCTGGCGCGCTCAGAAGCGGTCCGGCGTGGGGGCTTTGTCACGGTCTGTCCTTCCGACGGCGGCAACGGTTGCGGTGGCACTTGGGCCGATGGTTTGCTGGTGATTGCAGATAGCGCTGTTGGTACTGGCGCCGCCATTGACCTGGCCGATCCTGACGATCGTCTGCGCCATTTACAGATAAGCAACGATAATGCCGTGATTAGTACCACTGGCCCGAGCTTTGTACGCTATGACGGCCGAGGCATAATGGTTAATGGTACTGAGGCTTTTGAGTTGACTTCGCATGTGGCCGATTGCAAAGGCGAACGCCAGCGGGTGATTTCTGTCGGGCGCGCGGGAATGGTTACTATGCATCGCAATGAATGTCCGTGAGGGAGAGCATGAATAAGAGCAACCAAGCCGGCGTAGGCCTGATCGAAGTGTTGATTACCGTCCTGGTGTTGTCCACTGCGCTGATGGCGCTGGCTGCTTTGCAGACACGCTCGCTGCAATATAACAGCAGTGCCTATTTGCGCTCGCAAGCCAATATTATTGCCTACGATATCATCGATCGAATTCGTGTCAGTTCGCCAGGCAGTGGCGCCGTGGCCACCCTTGATGATAGCGAAATAAACTCGCTGGTAAGTGTTCTGCCTGAGGGGACAGGAAGCGTTGAGTGTGCTGCGCGTGAATGTACGATTAGCGTTAGCTGGACCGAGCCCACGGCCAATAAAAGTGGCGATGCACTGGAAAAAACCACTTTCTCTTACACCACCCGGATTTAGTCTTATGAAAATGTCTGTGATAAAACCTGCTGTTAGACTCGATAAGCAACGCGGCTTCTCGCTGGTGGAGCTGATGGTGGCCATCACCGTTGGTTTGATTCTGATGACCGGTGTGGTGCAGATGTTCTTGTCCAGCAAGACGGTATTTAGCACCCAACAGGGCATTTCCCGGGTGCAGGAAACCGGCCGACTGGCTATGGATTTTTTGTCCAAGGATATTCGCGAGGCGGGTTATATGGGCTGCCTGAGCCGCTATAACCCTATCAGTTATTTCAGTACGCTGAACGATCCGAATGCTTTTTTAGTTGACTTTCAAACAGGTATTGAGGCGACTTCAGCCGCGCCTGACAGTCTTAATATTACTCCGTTGTCTGACACTCCGGTATTGATTGTCCGCACGGCGAATGCTGGTGGGGCTAGTCTGTTGGAAAACAACAACCCGACATCGGCTCAAATGTTTGTGGAAAATACCGGTCAGACAGGGGCGGGTTGCTGGAGCGGTGTCTGCGAAGGGGATATTTTGGTGTTGACTGATTGCGCCAAGGCGCGCGTATTCCAGGCGACCGGGGTCACGGGGAGTGAGGGCAATAGCAAAGTGAATATTGTCCATTCCCAACAAGGAAGCATGACTCCCGGTAACCGTTTTGCTTCTTGGGGTGATTCGCCCACGGCCCAGTTTGAAGAAGGAGGCGAGGTCATCAAGATCCGCACCCTGGTTTACTATCTGGCAGAAAATTCCAGTGGGCGTCCGGCGCTGTTTGTGAAAGAAGGATATCAGGACCCTGTTGAGTTGCTGGAAGGAATAGAAAACATGCACCTGCAATTTGGGGTTGATAGTAGCGCCAATGGGCGGGTTGATAATTATGTGGAGCTGGCGTCTGTCAGCAACTGGGATAATGTGCTCGCAGTGCGTTTAGAATTATTGGTGCAAAGTACCGACGATAACGTGAGTCCGGAACCGCAGACCTATACTTTTGCCGGGACAGAGGTTGCCGCCGAAGACCGGCGTATCCGCCAGGTATTTACCAATACGGTGGGTATCCGTACCCGTCTCAATTAATAGGTGACGTTATGACAGCTTCTTTCATCGCCACAAAACAGCAGGCCACTCAGCGGGGTGCCACCCTGTTGGTGGGGCTGATAATGGTATTGCTGATCACCATTATCGGTTTGGCCGCTATTCGGGGCAGTGGTTTACAGGAACAAATGGCGGGTAATATGCGTGACCGCCATGTGGCTTTCGAAGCAGCAGAGGCGGCTTTGAATGAAGGGGAAGACTCCATTATGGCAGTGGCTAATCCGTCGACGTTAATTGGTCAGCCAGGCTACCACCATACTTTTAACCGCCCTTCGGCCCCCTTTTGGGAAAACGAATTTGAGTGGGATAGTTTATCGCTAGCCTACAGCGGTAGCAATTTGGATTTTGTTAGCAGCCAGCCGCGTTTTGCGGTGGAACAGATGATCTTTTTGCAGCCGGGCACCGATGGTAGTGCGGCGGGCTGGCAAGATGTGCAAGATCAAGAGCCGCGAGTGATGTATCGCGTGACCTCGCAAGGCATAGGTGGGAATGAAAATACTCGAATTATTTTACAGTCTACAGTGCGCACTTCACTGGCACAGAATTGATAGAGACACGCGACCAGTCGCGGAGGACAGGATTATGAAAGTGATAATGCAGAAGCTCTGGTCAGCTAAAACAGCGTTGGCGACCCTGACATTTGTTCTTTCGCTAGGCACGGTGCACAGTGTTACAGCGGTGAGTTTATATCAGCAACCCTTGTTTATGACTCAGCCTGTCAGGCCAGTCATGATGTTGAATATGTCCAATGATCACCAGCTTTATTATAAAGCTTACGATGACTATTCAGATGTGGATGGCGATGGGCATGCCGACACTACTTATAAAAACAGTATTGATTATTATGGCTACTTTAATAGTGACCTCTGTTATAGCTACACCAGTGGTGTTTTCCGTCCGGCGGGTGCCGCATCCGATCATCGGTGTTCGGGCTCTAACTGGAGTGGTAACTTTTTAAACTGGGCCACCATGACCCGTATGGACACTGTGCGTAAAATTCTATACGGCGGCAAGCGTTGGGTAGATACTGCTGATAGAACGGTTTTGGAACGGACTTTTCTGCCCCAGGACGCCCACTCCTTTGCCAAATATTATAAAGACGCTAATTTGAGTGACTTTGTCGACTCGGAAGTGGCCGACGGGGGTGAAATTACCATCTGTAATACCACTGAGCCAGGTAACCGCAACCAACAATCACAGAATATAACCGCTCCGCCATTGATGCGGGTCGCTAAAGGTAATTATACCCTATGGGCAAGTAATGAGCGTTGGCAGTGTCGTTGGGATGGAAACGTCAGCGGCAATCAGGGTCGAAACTTTAATGACCCCACTTATTCCGGTATTGACGCATCTGGTAATAGTCCCAGTCAGGGTAAAGAGTACCATGTCCGTGTGGAAGTCTGCGGTGGCAATTATTATGCGGAGGACAACCTGGAAAACTGCCGTCAGTACGGCAATGAAAACTATAAACCCACGGGTGTTTTGCACAAATATGGAGAAACCGATCAGATCTATTTCGGTTTGATGACCGGCTCCTACGGCAGGAATAAATCAGGTGGCGTTCTGCGCAAGAATGCGTCCAGCTTTACCGATGAGGTGAATCTGGCAACTGGGCAGTTTGCGACACCCGAGAGCGGAGGCCCGGGTATTGTCGCCATTCTGGATGCTATGCGTATTGTGCGTTACGACTTTCGGGAAGGGCATTATAATGACTCTGATAACTGCCCTTGGGGGCAGGCCAATTTTAATGACGGCAGTTGTACTAACTGGGGTAACCCCCAGGCAGAAATATATCTGGAGTCATTGCGTTATTTGGCAGGGCAATCTCCTTCGGGAGTTTTCAATACTGATGATTCAAACTATTTAAGTGTATTGGAGCAGGTGAAATGGGAGGATCCCATTAATGAGGACAATTACTGTGCACCGTTAAACGTATTGCAATTTAATGCTTCTACCACTTCTTTTGATGGGGATCAGTTGGGCGATTCGAGCGATATTGGTTTAGCTGATGTCAACACAGCAACCAATCAGGTTGGCTCCCTGGAGGGGATATCGGGGCAATATTTTGTGGGCTCCACGGGTGCTGGAAGTGATAATTTGTGTACCGCCAA
>Ga0209075_1001519_pt1 | contig 21747 bp, 16 predicted proteins | sample Stecom2011_FD_187523 | JGI IMG/M metagenome (GOLD analysis project Ga0209075, IMG submission 187523) | Agricultural soil microbial communities from Utah to study Nitrogen management - Steer compost 2011 (SPAdes) (version 2) | ecosystem: Environmental > Terrestrial > Soil > Agricultural land...
ATGTTATAAGTACGTTCAATATCGGCATCCAATCCTATTGAAAAACGAATCAAACCATCGCTTAATCCCATTTCTTTTTGTTCGTCTTCTGGAATTTCAGAAGACGTAGAACTTCCTGGAGCAGAAAACAAGGTTTTATAAAAGCCTAAACTAACTGCCAAGTAACCTAAGTTTTTCTCTTGCATTAATTCCATTAAGGCATTGGCTTTTTCTAAAGAGCCAACGTCAACAGTTAACATGCCGCCAAAACCATATTTTTCGTTCATCATGGATTTAAATAATTTATGAGAAGGATGTGATTCCAATCCTGGATAAACCGTTTTTAATCCGAGTGCTTCAAATTTTTCAGCTAAATAACTGGCATTTAAACTGTGTTGTTGCATTCTAATGTGAAGCGTTCTTAAATTCTTTAAAACTGAAGCAGCTCTTAGACTATCCATGGTTGCACCTAAAAGCATACACGCGCCATCGTTTACGTTGCGTAAATCGTTTATAAATTCTTGTGTTCCACAAACAACACCTCCAACAGTATCGCTCGAGCCATTAATAAATTTAGTTAAACTGTGGATTACCATATCCGCTCCTAATTGAATAGGTGAGATTGATAAAGGGGAGAAGGTATTATCAACCACCAACTTTAAATTGTGCTTTTTAGCTATTTTGGCCAGTCCAGCGATGTCGGCTACTTCCAATAATGGGTTGCTAACAGATTCGCAATAAAGTACTTTGGTGTTAGGAGTAATGGCAGCTTCAACAACATCTAATTTAGTAATGTCCACAAAACTGGTTGCAATGTTGAATCTAGGTGCAAAATTCTTTAAAAAAGCATAAGTTCCACCATAAATTGTTCTGCTAGAAACCACATGATCTCCAGCCCCACAAAGTTGCATAATAACAGGAGTAATCGCTCCCATTCCAGAAGCGGTAACATTCGCAGTTTCCGTACCTTCCATAGCCGCTAAAGCTTCACCTAAATATAGGTTAGAAGGTGTGGAGTGACGAGAATATAAATAACAGCCATCTGCATTGCCTTCAAAGGTATCGAACATGGTTTTTGCCGATAAAAAGGTATAAGTAGATGAGTCTGAGATGGATGGGTTAACACCTCCGAATTCTCCAAAATATTGTAAGTCTTGTATGTTGTTTGCTGGTTTAAAAGCCATAAAATCGTTTATTTTAAATTATAAGTGATGTAAATATCGGGTTTATTAGAGAAATAATCAACTACATAGACTATCATTAGATTATAAATCTATAAAAAAGTACATTTGTAGAATAATAATTATGTTTCACTGAGTTTTATTCATTTAAACTGAAAATTTTTCAATAATGAGTTTCGATATTATAGATAAAAAACTGCTAACTTATCTTCAAACCGATTGTAAACAAACCAATAAAGAGCTTTCAAATAAGTTAAATCTTTCGGTTACAGCTGTTTACGAACGAATTAAAAAGCTGGAAAATCAAGGCGTTATTTCAAACTATGTAGCTTTGGTAAAGAAAGAAAAGGTTGAAAAGAGTTTTGTGGCTTTTTGTCACATCAAATTAATTCAACACACTCAGGATTATGTAGTAAAATTTGAAAAGGAAGTCGCCAATTTAGTGGAAGTCATGGAATGCTATCATATAAGTGGCGATTATGATTATCTGCTCAAAGTAATTGTGGAGGATATGGAAGCCTTTCGAGAATTTATGGTCAACAAGTTAACATCCATTAATCATATAGGGAGTACTCATAGTATGTTTGTTATTAATGAAGTAAAACATGGAACAGCTATTAATATTTAATACCAATCCATAGTAAGTTTTAATTTTTTTATTTTAAATTTATTCCATGCTTTCAAAAAACATTGATAAAATTTATAATGATATTTTTCAATCCTATGATAATCCCATCCTCACACATCACATAAAAAAGATTTTAGAATTGGATGTTTATTTACCATACAGCTCCACATTCTTTTGTATTACCAACACGCAAAACCTGACTTTTGAGTTTATTAGTAAGAACATGAGTTCTTGTATAGGTTTAAATAAGGACACCTTGTTAAAAGAAGGCATGCGTCATTTTTGGAAGCGGATACATCCAGAAGATATCGAGTTATGGTTAAAAGCGTTAAACGACTTAATGGTGTATACTTTAGAAGAAATTCCGGCAGAGCAAAGACACAGGATGAACTATACCTGGAATTACCGTCTTAAAAATGCTGAAGGTGTTTACGTGAACATCATTCAAAACACTTCTCCAATAGAACTCGATTCAGACATGAAGCCTATTATTGGTTTGGCTCATTATACGGTATTGGATTCAAAAATTAAAATGCCAATCACTGGGACAGCAAAACTTTTAAACGAAAATAATGCCTACGAAACTAAATATTTCAATAATTTTTCCCAAAAACAATTAACTGGTGGTTTAAGTCATCGAGAACGAGATGTTATTAGATTGTTAACCATTAATAAATCGAGCAAGGAAATTGCAGAACGCTTAAATATTAGCCCAAATACAGTAGATACACATAGAAGGAACATTCTTAAAAAATTAAATATTTCTTCAACGGGAGAGCTTATTGGGATGCTTAAAATAAATAAAAGTCTGATTTAGTTTTTTAAAAATTACTCAAATTGAGTATTGCGAGGAAAACTAAAAATCCCCAACTTTGTAGGGCTATTAATTAGTTCTTAGGGAGAATTAACGATAAACTGGGGCGGCCTAACTATTTTGTTAGAGTTGTCCTTGTTTTGTTTAACAGGAAATAGCCTAATTAAGAACTTACTTTTTTATTGCCTTCCCGCAAAACATTTGTACTTTTGTATTCGTTTTAACACAACTCGATAAAAATACTTATATGAATTCATACGATGTGGCCATTATTGGCTCTGGTCCTGGAGGTTATGTAGCAGCTATTCGTTGCGCACAACTAGGAATGAAAACTGCAATTATAGAAAAATATCCAATTCTTGGAGGAACTTGCTTAAATGTGGGCTGTATTCCAAGTAAAGCACTACTAGATTCTTCGCATCATTATGAAGATGCTATCAAACATTTTGAAGAACACGGAATTGATATTTCTGGTGAAATAAAAGTGAATTTAAAACAAATGATTGCCAGAAAACAATCTGTTGTAGATACAACTACAGGTGGGATCGATTTCTTGATGAAGAAAAACAAAATTGATGTTTATCAAGGTTTAGGAAGTTTTAAAGATGCGACCCATATTATCATTAAAGGTGAAGAAACTACTGAAATTGAAGCGAAGAACACCATTATTGCTACAGGATCAAAACCATCAAACCTACCTTTTATCACTCTTGATAAAGAAAGAATTATTACTTCAACCGAAGCTTTAAAATTAACTGAAATCCCTAAACACCTAATTGTAATTGGGGGAGGTGTTATTGGCTTGGAGCTTGGACAGGTTTACAAGCGTTTAGGTGCAGAAGTTTCTGTTATTGAATATATGGACCGGATTATTCCAACCATGGATGCTAGTTTGTCTAGAGAATTAAATAAGGTTTTAAAGAAACAAAAATTCAAAATCAATACCTCTCATAAAGTAAAATCTGTTGAAAGAAAAGGAAATGAAATCATCGTTAAAGCAGATAATAAAAAAGGAGAGGAAGTTGAGTTTAAAGGCGATTACTGCTTGGTATCTGTTGGACGTCGTCCGTATACAGATGGTTTAAATGCCGATGCTGCAGGCGTTAAATTAAACGAGAAAGGGCAAGTTGAAGTCAATGAACATTTACAAACCTCGGCAAAAAACATTTATGCTATTGGAGATGTTATTAAAGGTGCCATGTTAGCACATAAGGCATCGGAAGAAGGTGTATTAGTTGCTGAAATAATAGCAGGACAAAAACCACATATTAATTACAATTTGATTCCAGGAGTGGTTTACACTTGGCCAGAAGTTGCTTCGGTTGGAAAAACAGAAGAGCAACTTCAAGAAGCTGGAGTTGAATATAAAGCTGGACAATTTCCAATGCGTGCTTTAGGTAGAAGTAGAGCGAGTATGGATTTAGACGGTTTTGTAAAAGTGCTTGCAGACAAAAATACAGACGAAATTTTAGGTGTACATATGGTAGGCGCACGTGCAGCAGACATGATTGCCGAAGCTGTTGTAGCTATGGAATTTAGAGCTTCTGCCGAAGATGTTTCTAGAATGTCCCATGCACATCCAACGTATACAGAAGCTATCAAGGAAGCTGCTTTAGCGGCTACTGAAGATAGAGCTTTACATATCTAAACAATTTCTGCGTAAGTAGGAATCTCGTTCTAACATGGATCGAGTTTTAGGTTCAGAAGAAGGGTCGCATCATCTTATTAAAGATGTTTCGACCCTTTTTTCTTGTTGAAAGGAAAATAATACAATAACGACTCATTAGGTTACAAAACGTAATTCAAATCAGGTTGCTTTTCGTTTTCACACTAAATTATTTAGTTTATATGAAATTTATAGTTAAAGATGTTTTATTAACCAATGAATATTTAGAATAGAATAAAAGCAACTGCTTGAATGCTTTTACTAAATGATTTAAAGTTTTGTGAGAAACATATTTCATATATTTAAAGGCATACAAATTCGTAAGATATAATGGAAAAAAACTACAAATTATCGGATATTCTTAAATATATAAGAAAGTACACATTCCATATTTTAGATAAAAAAACACATCCATTAGAATTTCCTTATTGATCTGACAATTGCCGTAATATCTCAATTAATCTTAAAATTGCTCAAATAGTAAGCTATGCAACATTCAAAATATGGATTTTTAATTGTTTTCTTCGCGTTTATTTCTTGTGCTACTTTCGAAAAACAAATTTTACCAGGCACCAATCACATAGAGCCTGTATCTAAGGAAATAGCACATCGTTTTTATTTAATAGGCGATTCTGGAAATGCGATGTTAGATAGTACAACGGTTGCCTTAAAAAATTTAAGGAACACATTAAGTAAAGATACGAATGAAGCAACAGTTTTATTTTTAGGAGATAATATTTATCCAAAAGGGCTGCCTGAAAAGGAAAGTAAAGCTCGAAAACTTGCTGAACATCGTTTAAACATACAAATTGAAAGTGTTACAGATACTGAAGCAAAGAGCATTTTTATTCCAGGAAATCACGATTGGTATAACCAAGGCGTGGTTGGACTAAAAAGACAGCAAGAGTATGTAGAAAAACATTTAGGCAAAAACAGTTTTTTACCTAAAGATGGTTGTTCTATAAAACGAATAAATATTTCTGAAGACATCGTGTTAATTATTGTAGATTCCCAATGGTATATTACCAATTGGGATTTGTATCCAACTATAAATGACAATTGCGAACTTAAAACACGCGACTTATTTTTAGAGGAATTTAGAGATGAAATTAAAAAGGCGAGGGGCAAAACCACTATAGTAGCCATCCATCATCCCATGTTTTCAAACGGGCCACATGGTGAGCAATACTCACTTAAGGATCACTTATCACCTGTTCCTGTTTTAGGAACTGTTAAAAACATCCTCAGGGAATCGACTGGAATTGTTAATGCAGATTTAACCAATAAGTTTTACAACGAATTGAAAAAAAATCTAGTAACTGCAGCAAAACAAAACGACAAGGTCATTTTCGTATCCGGTCATGAACATAGCATGCAATATCTTGTGGAAGATCAAATTCCACAAATAATTAGTGGTTCTGGATCTAAAATAACAGCCACTAGAAACGTTAGAGGCGGTCAGTTTTCATACGCCAAAAATGGTTTTGCTGTTTTGGATGTTTATAAAGATGGCTCTTCAAATGTTCGATTTATTTCAGCTAAAGAGAATAAAACAGAATTTCAAACGCAAGTACTTAAGCCCGACAATATTAATGTTGCTATAGATTATCCAATTATCTTACAAGATTCTATTAATAAATCCATAATGACTGAAGAGGAAACTACTAAAAGTAAAACCTATAAGTTTCTTTGGGGAAAACGTTTTAGAGAAGAGTATAGCACGCCAGTTACAACAAAAGTCGTTTATTTAGATACACTTCTTGGTGGTTTAACGCCTATCAGAAAAGGAGGTGGAACACAATCTAAAACCTTGCATTTAAGAGCTCCAGATGGAAAGCGTTATGTAATGAGAGCTATGAAAAAACAAGCTGTTCAACTTATTCAAACGGCCTTGTTCAAGGATCAATATGTAGAAGACCAATTTGATGGTACGTATTCTGAAGATTTAATTCAAGATATCTTTACAGGCGCTTATCCTTATAGCCCATTGGTAATGGGAATTTTATCGGATGCCATTGGTTTGGCTCATTTAAATCCGAGATTATATTACATTCCAAAACAAAAAGCCTTAGGCAAGTTTAATGACGAATATGGAGATGAATTATACATGTTTGAAGAGCATGCGTCATCCGATCATTTAGAATTGGGAACTGGAAATTTTACAGGAAAAATTTTAAGTACTATGGATATGTTTCGTGAAATTAACAAAGACGAATCCATAAAAATTGATGAAGAAGCATATATAAAAGCGCGCTTGTTCGATATGCTTATTGGTGATTTTGATAGACATCAGGATCAATGGAGATGGTTACAGTATCAAGAAAACGGAAAAACTATTTACAAACCTTTACCTCGAGATAGAGATCAGCCTTTTTCAAAAATGTCCGATGGATTTATTGGTGAAACGGCTGTTGCTTTAATCCCTAATGCGCGATCTTTTCGAAAATATAATCCAGAATTGAAAGATGTTAAAGGTTTTACCCGAAATACCTATGCTTTGGACAAGGCCATTATAACCAAATCCAATAAAGCTGTTTGGGACAAGCAAGTTCAATTTATCCAAACCCATATTACCGATCAGGTTATTGAGGACGCTTTAAGTATTCTTCCAAAAGAAGTAAATGACTCAACCGTTACAGACATTAAAAACTTATTAAAAGCTAGAAAGAATCATCTTCAAAACACTTCAGATAGATACTTCAAACTAATTAATAAATATGCAGTTATTAGAGGAACCAATAAAAACGATTATATAAAAATTGAAGGCCATGATGGAGGCGAAGTAAGCGTTCAGATGTTAAGAAAAAAGAAAAGCGGGATTAAAAACGAATTCTTTAGTAGAACTTATAATCCGGAACAAACCAAGGAAATTTGGGTGTATGGACTAGATGGCGATGACAGTTTTGAGGTTGTAGGAAAAAGTGAAAAAATAAAAATTCGACTTATTGGAGGTCACAACAATGACGATTTTGTAGTTAAAAATGGTAGAAATATAATTGTTTACGATTATAAATCGTTGCCAAACGATGTTTCCCAGGCGCAAAATGCCACGATAAAACTACAAGACAAGTATCTGACTAATGTTTACGACTATAAAAAATTAAAACATAATACCAATCAACTTTTGCCTTTGCTAGGAGCAAACCCAGACGATGGTCTAAAAATAGGAGCAACCAATACTTATACAACTTATGGTTTTGAGCGGAATCCGTTTACCACTCAGCACAAATTTCAAGGCGCTTATTATTTCGCCACAAATGGCTTCGAACTAAATTATAAAGGTGAATTTGCCAACGTCATTAGAAGTTTTAATTTAATGGTGGAAGGACAATTTAATAGTCCAAATTTTAGTTTGAACTTTTTTGGATATGGCAACGAAACTCAAAATATGGAAGATGATTTTGGAATGAACTACAACCGTGTTAAAGTGAGCGAATTAAGTTTTGCACCTTCTTTAGTGTGGAAAGCTTATGGTGGAAGTTTGGTAAGCTTAGGGGTTAAATATGAAGCCATTGAAGTGTCTGAAACACCAAACCGTTTTGTGGAAAACAACCTAGAACTACCTAAATATATTTTTGATAGAAATCAATTTGCTAGCATTAATACCAAGTTTCAATTTGAAAATTTCGATAATAAAGCATACCCAACCATTGGAATGACAACCTTTATAGAACTTGGTTATAAATCGAGTTTAGATGAAACCAACAAAAATTTCATGTATTTAATTCCTGAAATGAGCTTTGCACATAACATAGACCCTTCAGGAAATTTGGTATTTGCCACCAAATTAAAAGGTCGCCTGAATTTCAATAATAATTTTGAGTTTTATCAAGCAGCATCTATCGGAGGAACCGATGGATTAAGAGGTTTTAGAAACCAACGCTTTACAGGTAAGCAATCATTTTATCAAAACACGGATTTAAGATATAGTTTCAATACGTTAAAAACAGGACTTTTACCAGTTAGATTAGGCCTTTATGGTAGTTTCGATTATGGACGGGTTTGGTTAGATCAAGAAGACTCGAACAAATGGCACAATACATATGGAGGAGGATTTTTTATTAATGGGGCAGAACTACTTTCGGCTAATTTGGGCGTCTTTAATTCGGCAGATGGCCTAAGAGTAGCTTTTAGTCTTGGATTTGGGTTTTAGAGTGTTTTTGCAAATAGAATTAATCTTTAAAACTTTTCTAACATCTCCAAAACCTCCATTTTATTACTTCTACTGATAGTTAAGGTCTGACCATGGATTATAATATGCTCGTTGGTAAAATAAGAAATGTGTACCAATGCAAAACATCATTAATACTATTTAGGCTAGTAGTTTTCCTTTTGTTATTCTATCTACAACCAAAGCAATAGCGCCATCTCCTGTAACATTACATGCCGTACCAAAACTGTCCATTGCTATATATAAAGCAATCATAAGGCCTAGCATCTCTTCATTAAAGCCTAACATAGATTGCAAAATTCCCACAGCAGCCATAATTGCACCTCCAGGCACTCCTGGTGCTGCAACCATAGCGATACCTAGCATGAAAATAAATCCTGCGAAGAGTGTGAAACTAAAGGGCATCCCTTCTAAAATCATTAATGCCATGGCACAAGCGGTAATTTTCATAATACTACCAGATAAATGAATAGTAGCACATAAAGGAATGACAAAGCCAGCAATTTTTTCTGAAACTCCATTTTTCATTGTTTGCTTTAAGGTAACTGGAATAGTGGCTGCAGAAGACTGTGTGCCTAATGCCGTAAAGTAAGCAGGCATCATGGTTGCTAATAACTTAATAGGATTCTTCTTAGTTAAAGCGCCAGCAATCGTGTATTGAAGTAATAGTAGTAAAATGTGTAAAACAAAAATAATTCCAATAATACTAACAAACACCGAAAGTATAGAGAATGCTTTTCCGTTAAAGGACATACTTGCGAATATGCCTAAAATAAAAAGTGGTAATAGAGGAACAATAACATTCTCTATTAATTGCATAACAATATTTTGAAAGTCTTTAACCACTAACTTTAAATTGGATTTTTCCTGAAATGATAGTCCTAAACCAATAACAAATGCAAGAACCAAAGAAGACATAACATCCAATACGGGTGGGATTACAATGCTGAAATAAGGAGTTAATTCTCTACCTGAATCAGAAATTTTAGCAGCATTATTGACATGAGACTCTAAAAGTTGTGGAAAAATACTCGATGTTGTAAAATAGGTCATAAATCCTGAAAACAGTGTCGAACCATAAGCAATAGCAGCAGTAAGCAACAATAATTTTCCAGCTCCCTTTCCTAGATCGGAAATAGCTGGCATGATTAGTCCCATGATAATTAGCGGAATGGAGAAATTTAAAAATTGTCCAAAAAACGCATTGAACGTAGTAAATATTCTATTTATAGATTCGGGCAAATAGAGTCCGAAAACAGTACCTAAAACGATGGCTAGAAAAACCTTGAATAATAAATTCGAAAATAAACGTTTCATAATAGTTGCTAATTAGTAAAAGACCTAAACGCCTTTCGTCGATTATTTTTTAAGTTTGCTAATATACAGCCATTGTTGTAAAGGAACTTATTAAGACTTTTGTTTTTTATAATTAACATGTGCAATATGTTGTTAGCATTGTGTACTTTTCGAGCTAAACTGGTTTTGAAAGTCCTTTCTGGTTGCTACCACACCTTTTTTCAGTAACTTAGTTATACGCAATGCTTTTGAACTTAAAAAAACAAATATGCCCATAGAAAATATTCCTGAAATTTATTTAGATAACAAAAAGGAAAAACCAGATTTATTTGTTTACGATTTCAAAATGACCAGCAATGTGGTAAAAAGCAAGGTCAATCTTGGGATGAATATGTTCAGTTTTTTGCAAGTGGGGAAAAAGCAAGTCCATTTTGCAGGGACAGCCGTTGCGGTAAATAAAGATCAATCATTATTACTTAAAAAAGGGAATTGGCTTTGGACAGAGTTACTAGACACCGAAGCCATTTATTATTGTAAGCTCTTCTTTTTTTCAGAAAAACGACTTCTCGAATTTTTAGAAAAACACACTGAAAATAAAGTCGTAGTAACGAACGAAGAACCTTATTTTATTATAAGAAATGACGCGTATATTACATCATACCTAAATTCATTATCAACAATTAGTGATGCTCCAGCAGTTTTTATGGAGAATCTGTTGTCCGTAAAATTTGAAGAATTGATGCTGTATCTTATTCAAAAATATGGTAAAAAGTTCGAATTGTATTTATATTCCTTAATAATTAGCGAGGGTTCGGCTTTCAAGAAAACGGTTGAGAGTAAAATACATTCAAATTTAAAATTGGAGGAAATTGCCTTTTTATGCCATATGAGTTTATCAACTTTTAAAAGGAATTTCATTAAGGAATATAAAACCTCTCCGGGAAAATGGTTGCAGGACAAACGGCTTCAAAAAGCAAAAAGACTTTTAGAAGAGGGAATTTGTAAACCATCTGAGTTATATATGGAATTTGGGTATAACAATCTTTCAAACTTTAGTATTGCCTTCAAAAATAAGTTTGGAATCAGTCCAAACCAAGTCTGACCATAAGTTTTGTTTTCTTGTATTTTAAATACTACCAGTGAGATACCCTCTTTCGTATTCTTAAAACTTTCCCAACCACTTGAAGTTTGGACTTTTTTCATAAGTGATTTTCATTAAATTAAGGTTATATTGCATAATATTCAATTATTTAATTGAAGTTTTACATTAATCTCAATAAACAAGAACATTATGTGCAAAAATCACGGAGTCTCCTATATAGGACCAGGACAAGTAGAAGTATTAGAAATAGACTATCCCAAACTAGCCTTGGGAGACCGAAAGTGTGAACACGGTGTAATTCTAAAGATTGTTGCTACAAATATTTGTGGTTCAGATCAACACATGGTAAGAGGCAGAACCACCGCTGAAAAGGGGTTGGTGCTAGGACATGAAATCACAGGAGAAGTTATTGAATTAGGACGAGACGTTGAGTTTATCAAAATAGGAGATTTGGTTTCAGTACCATTTAACATAGCCTGTGGGCGTTGTCCAAACTGTAAAAAGGGTTTAACAGGAATCTGTTTAAATGTAAACGGAGATCGCCCAGGTGCAGCTTATGGATATGTTGATATGGGAGGTTGGATCGGAGGCCAAGCGGAATACGTAATGGTGCCTTATGCCGATTTTAACTTATTAAAATTTCCCGATAAGGATCAAGCCATGGAAAAAATATTGGACCTTACTATGCTTTCCGACATTCTCCCAACTGGATTTCATGGAGCAGTAATGGCAGGTGCGACTGCAGGTTCAGTTGTGTATATTGCTGGTGCAGGACCAGTAGGACTAGCCGCTGCAGCAAGCTGCCAATTATTAGGCGCAGCAGTAGTTATAGTAGGCGACTTAAATGAAGAGCGACTGGCTCATGCCAGAACTTTTGGTTGTGAAACTATTAATTTGACCAACGGTATTCCAGTACAAGAACAAATTGCTATGATTGTTGGTATTCCAGAAGTTGATTGTTTTATTGATTGTGTAGGGTTTGAAGCTAGTGGACATGGTGACAGTGCTGGAAAAGAAATGCCCGCCATTGTATTGAATCAGGCTATGGCAATTACAAGAGCTGGTGGTCAGATTAGTATTCCAGGTCTATACGTGACTGAAGACCCAGGAGCTCAAGACGAAGCTGCAAAACAAGGAAGTCTGAAAATTCGTTTTGGATTAGGTTGGGCAAAATCCCATTCATTCCATACAGGACAAACTCCCGTTATGAAATATCACAAGCAATTGATGAACGCTATATTATTCGATAAAATTGATATTGCAAAAGCAGTAAATGTGGAAGTAATAAGTCTGCAAGATGCAGCAAAAGGATATGCCGCTTTTGATTCTGGAGTAGCCAAAAAGTTTGTTATAGACCCACACGGTCTAATAGTATAACGATTTGAACTCTTTTCATAAGTTATTGAACTTTTTTAGTAACTTAAAGAGAGATTTCCCGCCGTATATTTGTACAATAATAATAACACTAAAAATAGAAAATTATGAATATTACATTAGCACAAGCAGAAAAAGCAATTGTAGCAGCAAAAGAAAAGGCTAAAGCAATAGACACTAAAATGAACATTGCAGTTGTAGATGCAGGAGCAAATTTAGTAGCTTTCGGACGTATGGACGGAGCTTGGTTAGGTTCACTTGACATCTCAATCAAAAAAGCTAAAACAGCTCGTTATTTCGATATGAATACTGGAATTGTAGGTGAGTTATCACAACCAGGAGGTTCTTTATATAATATTGAACACTCTAACGGAGGATTAATTACTTTTCCAGGTGGTGTGCCAATTAAAAATGCAAACGGGGAAATAATAGGGGCCATTGGTGTAAGTGGAAGTGCTGTAGAAAATGATCACGCAGTAGCAGAAGCCGGAGCTAAAGCAGTTTAAAACATAATATTTTAATACTAAAAGAGGATAATTGAATTTAATTATCCTCTTTTTTATTTTAAAAAGCCGGTAAACTTAAGGAAATATGTTTTTGAGTTCCATTTGGCCAATTTAAAGTCCTTTTAGTACAAGTGTCAATAAGCCAAATGTAAAGTTGATTTTTGTTGTTTTTTCAGACATAACTGATATGTATCATTCCCAAACACAAAAAATAATCTTATCTTTGGATAGAAGCATAAAACATGAAACGGGCATGTTAATGGCGTTACCACTCAAAAGGAATCATTAACAGCAAATAGGCCCCAACACTTCGAAAATCATTAAAAACCATAAAAACAAATACATGAAAAATTTAGTAGGAATAGAGAGAAAAAAAGCAGAGAAACTGGTTGTAGAACTGAATATTTTATTGGCAGATTATGAAATATTTTACCAAAATTTAAGAGGGTTCCATTGGAATATTAAAGGAAGGGAGTTCTTCGAGTTGCACGATAAATTTGAAGAATTATACAATGATGCCTTTGTGAAAATAGATGAAATAGCAGAGCGTATTTTAACACTTGAGGGCGAACCTTTACACACGTATACGGACTATCTTAAAACAACCGAAATTTCAGAAGCAAAAAGTGTTACAGATGGAAAAAAATGTGTGGAAATTGTCGTTAAAAACTTTTCTACTTTAATAACAAAAGAGCGCCTTATTTTATCTCTTGCGGCAGATGCCGAAGATGAGGGCACGGTGAGCCTGATGAGCGACTACATTTCTGAAACCGAAAAAACGCTTTGGATGCTTAATTCATATTTGAAATAGTTTTAATATTCTAAAAACACAAAGCACGAATATTAGATTGTTGTGCAAAAAATTGGACTGTTAAATAGATTAATTTAAATATCATGAAATTACTTAAAAGTATCTTAGTTGCAGTTGACTTTACGGAGTCTTCAGAAAATATTTTAGAAAATTCAATAAATTTTGCTAAAACTTTTAAATCTAAAATCACGCTTATACATATTTTACCAGATGATATTAACAATGAAAAAGTGAGTCTTCTGGTTGAAAAAGCTGTAACCACAAAGCTGAAAGAGGCTAATGATAGAATTGCCAATGAAGGCCTTGAAACAGGGTCTCCAATTTTAGAGTACGGAAACTATTGCGATAAAATTGTTAGTGCTTCAGAAAAAATAATCGCTAATTTAGTTATCGTTGGCTCAGGTAATAAGTCATCGGATGAGGCTTTTCAATTAGGTAGTACAGCAGAAAAAATTGTCAAAAAGAGTAACAAACCTGTATTTGTTATAAAAAATGGACGAGCACTAAATATTAAAAATATAATTTGTCCAGTAGATTTTTCTAGAGAATCCAGTCGCGCATTAAATAGTGCAATTATAATATCACGAATGGTTGATGCGAAGCTGGTTATCCTAAGTGTGTATTCACACTTTAAGCATAGTTTTGCAAAGCTTGACGCCACACCAATAAACGAATTAAGACACTTAGAACATGAAAAAGAGTTTCGTTCATTTTTAGAAGGATTCAATTTAATAGATTTAAACTTCGAAAAGGAAATTGTGGGAGGCGAACCCTCTGAAGAAATTCTTAAATACATAAAGAAAAATAAATCGGACTTACTTATTATGGGTGCCACAGGAAGGTCTGGTATCAGTAAGATATTAATGGGCAGTGTTACCGAAAAAGTAATTAGAGAAGTTCCATGTTCATTTATTACTTTAAAAAATGAAGATGTGGTTGCTTTGGAAATAGAATCTAAAATCCAAGATATTGAAAATCATTATATGCTGGCCCAAAAACTTTTTGAAAACGGATTTTTTGAAGAATCTATCCAACAATATAAAATATGTCTGAATATTAATTTTATGCATATACCTTCTTTAAGGGGCATTGCAGAAGTTTATGAAAAGATAGGTGATATAGACAATTCGAAAAAACATAAAGAAATGGCAGAGCGTGTTTTAGAGAGAATGGAGAACATGAAAATTGAAAAAGAGGTACGTGAACAAAGAAAGCATTAATCGGTATCTTAGCACAAACTTAATAAAATGAGTTTATTATAAAACCCCGGACTCACCGGGGTTTTTTTGTTTAAATTTCAAGGTTTCATTTCAAGTTTCGCCCCATTTATTAATTTAAAAAGGCTGTTTTAAGTACTTCAGCCTATTGGTTGGATGGTAGGGGTCTATTCGCATTTAGGTTCGGTTTTTTTATTGATAAAGTATATATTTTAAGGATGTTCTAAATGCCATGCTTTATATGAATAAGGGTTAGCCATGGGAAAATAGTCATTAAAACAAAGTGAATTATGAGTAGAGGATTTGTAAAGGAAGATGATCAGGAAGAAATTCCAATGGTGCCACCAAGAGCCGATTTGCCCGTAGATGTAATCAACTACGTTACTCAGGTTGGAATGGACGAACTTTTAAAGGAAAAACAGACACTTATGAATGAACGAGACCATTTGGATATTTCAAGTGATAAGGATAGACGTATTGCAGTAAATTTTATAAATGCAAAATTACAATTGTTGAACGACCGAATTGTTACAGCAAAAATAATAGATTTAGGCAAACAGCCACAAAACGAAGTGCGTTTTGGAGCCTTGGTCACCCTTAAAATTGGAGATGCCACAAAACTACAAAGTTATCAAATTGTTGGTGTTGACGAAGCGGATATTTCTAAAGGAAAAATCTCATTTATTTCCCCCATAGCCAGAATATTGACAGACAAGAAAGTGGGAGATAAGGCCGTATTGAAATTGGCAAAAACAGATAGAATATTTGAAATTGTGGCGTTAAGGTATTGACTTGCATCAACTTACTGAAATAATGAGAATGATGAGCATGATATCATTTGCAGTATGTATTAAAGGAGAAAAAACAATCTTTCTAGAAACTTAATTACATTTTAATTTCATAAAATGACTTAGAAGATTCAATTATTTTTTAAAAAAACTTTATCAATTCCTTGATTAATCGTAATATTGCAATGAAGTAATTAATGAGAAATGAAGTTGGCCGAAATAGATATCTTGGTTTATAGTTAAAATCTTAAAAACCAGCTATATATAGTTCATTTAAAACTTTGAAATTAGTTTGCTTAAAAAAGAAATCTTTAATCACAATAAATTAAAAAAATGAAAAAAGAACAAGAATTAAAAGACATTGTGAAAGAACGCTATGCCAAAATAGCTGAACAAGGAAAGGAAGAAAACGCCTCTTCTTGTTGTGGAGCAACAACACCAACCAATAAAGTCTATAATATTATGATGGACGATTATTCGGAAACTTCAGGCTATGTAGCCGATGCAGATTTAGGTTTAGGTTGTGGCCTTCCAACCCAGTTTGCACAAATTAAACAAGGAGATACAGTAATCGATTTAGGTTCTGGAGCAGGAAATGATTGTTTTGTTGCTAGACACGAAACCGGAAGCGAAGGAAAAGTAATTGGAATTGATTTTACACCAATTATGATTGAAAAAGCACGGAATAATGCGGAAAAACTCGGATATAATAACGTGGAGTTTAGAGAAGGAGATATTGATACTATGCCAGTGAACGATGATGTTGCAGATGTAGTAGTAAGTAACTGCGTATTAAATCTAGTTCCCAACAAGGAAAAAGTTATTTCAGAAATTCATCGGGTTTTGAAACCAGGAGGACACTTTAGTATTTCTGATATTGTTTTGGTAGGTGAACTACCTGAAGCTTTAAAAGAAGATGCTGAAATGTATGCTGGCTGTGTGGCCGGAGCCATCCAAAAGGGAGCCTATCTAAAAATAATAGAAGATAGAGGATTTCAAAATATTAAAGTTCAAAAAGAAAAAACCATAAGTATTCCAGATGATATTCTTAGTAAATATCTTTCTCCCGAAGAATTAAATTCTTTCAAAAAAGGTGCAACAGGAATTTTTAGTATCACAGTTTACGCTGAAAAGGAGGGAATTAAACAAGAGAAACCAAAACTAGAACTTTCAAAAATAGAAGCTTCAGATTGTTGTAAGCCAACAAGTGGCTGTTGCTAAATTCCTGTTCCTGCCTCTTGGTAGATAGGAAAGTAGGAATCTTAATTATAAAAAAAATCCCTTTTCATTTCTGAAAAGGGATTTTTTGTTATTTTAAATTACTTATTCTTATTGCGCTTATTATAGTTTTTATCACCCCGAGTTTTAGGTTTCTTATACTTCTGGGCAATTTTAAATTTATAAGAACCTCCTAGATTTTCTTTTTGGTTCTTTTCAGATTTTTCATGGAAAGCAGTTCCAACATCTTCACCTTTTCTAAGTCTTAATGGATTGTTTCGTTCTTTAATAACTTCACGTTCTTCTTCAATTAATTCTTTAGAAATTACAACGTTTTCTGGTATTTCTAAAGAAGGAATTTCCATGAGCATTAAGGCTTCAATCCTTTCAAGAGACTCTTGTTCTTTTTCAGTTGAAAGAATAATGGATTTTCCTTCGCGTTCTGCACGCCCAGTTCTACCAATTCTATGCATGTAGTTTTCGGGAAAATCTGGGGTATCGAAATTAATTACATGAGAAACATTATCTATATCCAAACCACGAGCCATGACATCTGTTGCCACTAGAATTCTATTAAAACCTTCTCTAAATTGTTCAATGCTTCGCAATCTATAATTCTGTGTTTTGTTAGAGTGGATAACACATAATTCGTCATGAAAGAATTCGTCTAGAGCTTCGAACAATCTATCGGCCATTTTTTTATTACCCACAAAAATCAGCACTTTGTTAAATTCTTCCGAATCACTTAACAAGTGTTTTAACAAATTCAACTTGGTGTAAAAGTTGGGAACACTGTATTTTGTTTGAGTTATATTCTCTAACGGAGTTCCGGAAACAGCAATAGAAACGCGCTCAGGAGCGATGAAAAAGTCATAAATTAAATCGTCAACATCTTGTGTCATCGTAGCAGAAAACATGATGTTTTGTCTTCGTTCTGGAAGAATATCAAAAATATTTAAAAGTTGATGTCTAAAGCCTAAATCAAGCATAACGTCCACCTCGTCAATAACCACTTTTTGAATGGATTTTAGCTGCAATACGCGACTTACAGCCAAATCGTATAGTCGTCCAGGAGTTGCTACAATAATATCCAAACCTTGGGCAACAGCATGTTTTTGAGTATTAATATTCACACCACCATAAACTCCCAATACACGAATGTTGATGTATTTAGCCAGTTTTTCTATTTCATCGACCACTTGTACAACCAATTCACGAGTAGGAACCAATACTAAAACTCTTGGGTTTTCTTGATTAGAAAACTTTAAGTTTTTTAGAATAGGCAACATATAGGCAAAGGTTTTTCCAGTTCCGGTCTGTGCAATACCAACTACATCTTTCCCTGAAGCTACCACATTAAAGGCTTCTTCTTGAATTGGAGTAGGTTGGGTAAACCCCAAATCGTTTAGGGCGTTGTATAAAGGCGTATTTAAATTTAAATCTTGAAATGTACTCATGGTTGTTTTAATATATTGCAAAGATAGATTTTTAAAAGGATTCTACATTCCTGCAAAAGCAGGAATCTCAGAATTAGTAATTTATAGAATATTAGAAGATTTTTTACCACGAATACACGAAAAAAAACATATTCTCACTGTTGTGTGAGTTGGGTTTTTAATGATAGTTTTTGAGATTGAAAATAATAAGAGAATATAAGTAAGAAAATAATTCGTGACTAATATTTTTATCAAACTAAAAGCACTTCAATTTCCAAATCCGTATTAATTTTCGGTAATTTGTAATATTGAGAACAACACATCTACATAAACCGGAATCCATAGAAATCTTTAAAAAGCAATTGCTTGGATGGAGTCAGCAATTTCATGAGGTGGTTTGGATGGATTCTAATGAATATCATCAAACATACACTAGTTTTGATTCATTGTTGGCTGTAGACGCCATAACCTCTATTCAAACAGATTATCACGAAGCTTTTTTAAAGTTGAAGGAATATCAAAGTATTACTAAGGACTGGCTTTTTGGATATCTCACGTACGATTTAAAAAATGCGGTCGAAGATTTAAAATCGAAAAATTTTGACGGCTTAAATTTTCCGGAATTGTATTTTTTTCAACCAAAAAAGATGTTTTTATTTAAAGGAGATTCGGTTGAAATGCACTATTTAAATATGGTTTCAGATGAATTTGAAACCGATTTAAAAACGATTATAAACCAGAAATCTTTTGATTCCACTCACCAGAACTGTGTAATCAACATAAAACCGAGAATCCACAAAGAAGCTTATTTGGCTAAAGCAAATATCATGTTAGGGCAAATTCAACGTGGAGATATTTATGAAGCTAATTTCTGTCAGGAATTTTACGCTGAAAACGCAAGTATTTGCCCTTTGGATATCTATTGGCAACTCAATGATATTTCAAAACCACCTTTTGCAACCTATATGAAGCTTGGTGATAAATATGTTTTATCTGCTTCGCCAGAACGTTATTTAATGAAAACTGGAAATAAAATTATTTCGCAACCCATTAAAGGAACAGCTAGACGTTCTAAAGATGAGACCGAGGACAAAAAGCTTAAAGAGCAGTTGGCCGTGGATGAAAAGGAGCGAAGTGAAAACATAATGATAGTTGATTTGGTCCGCAACGATTTATCAAAAACAGCAAGAAAAGGAAGTGTTAACGTAGAAGAATTATGCCAAGTTTATACCTTTCCTCAAGTGCATCAAATGATTTCGACCATAACATCAGTGCTAGAAGATTTAACCCATCCCGTAGATGTAATAGAATCTACTTTTCCTATGGGAAGTATGACAGGAGCTCCCAAAATTTCTGCCATGAAAATCATTGAAACCTTAGAAGAAACCAAGCGGGGCGTTTATTCTGGAGCTATTGGGTATTTTACTCCAAACAACAATTTCGATTTTAATGTGGTTATACGAAGCATTTTGTACAACGAAACAAATAAATATCTGTCTTTTTCGGTTGGTAGTGCTATTACCGCAAAAAGCGAACCTTTAAAAGAATATGAAGAGTGTTTAGTTAAAGCCAAAGCCATGCGTGAGGTTCTCGAAAATAAGGAATCCTAATCTTAAAAAGTACTCTGCTAATAACCGCATAATTCATAAAAGAACTTATATTTGAAGAACTTTTGAATTCCCATCAGAATCATGTTCAACCATTTCAAAAACCATATTGATAAAAACCTTAGTTTTTTAAAGGAAAGTAAGCTTCTTATAGCTATTTCAGGAGGTTTGGATAGTGTAGTGCTAACTCATTTATGTTATAAATTGGGTTTAAAAATAAGTTTATCGCATTGTAATTTTAATTTAAGAGGAACTGAAAGTGATGAGGATGAAGATTTCGTTTTAGAATTAGCAGAAGATTTAGAACTAGAAGTTTTTATTGAAAATTTCGATACCCAAGCATTTGCACAAGACCACAAATTATCCACCCAAATGGCAGCTCGTACGCTACGTTATCATTGGTTTGAAGAATTAGCACAACAATTACATTTCGATTATATTTTAACTGCACATCATGCAGACGACAACCTAGAAACCTTTTTAATAAATCTCTCCAGAGGAACGGGATTGGATGGTTTGCTAGGGATTCCAGAAAAAAACGGCAAGCTTGTTAGACCTTTATTAGGTTTTTCTAGAGAAGAATTGGAAAAATATGCCTTGGCAAATAACTTGTCATGGCGTGAAGACAAAAGTAATGCCTCTACCAAATATTTAAGAAACAAGTTGCGCCATGATGTTATTCCTACTTTAAAAGAGATTAACCCACAACTTCTTCAAAATTTTCAAAAAACATTAAACCATTTACAGGATAGTAAAATTGTTTTAAACGACAGTATAGAGGAAATATATAAGAAAGTTGTTTCTAAAATTTCTGAAGATGAAATTCATTTTAGTATAGAAAAACTTAAAAGTTTATCACAATTAAGACCTTATTTGTATGAAATTTTAAAAGAATATTATTTTACCGAATGGCAGGATATCACTGATTTGTTAGATGCTCAAACTGGAAAGCAGGTTTTTTCTAAAACACATCGTTTGTTAAAAAATAGGGGTGAACTAATTTTATCTCGTATTACTATTGAAAAACATCCAGAATCTATAATCGTTTCAGATCAAGAAAATATAATTCATACAGATATTGGGAATTTAATTCTTGAAACAGTAGAAACCTTAGGAACTTCAAATAAGTCCTGTATTTATGTTGATAAAGATTTGTTAAATTACCCTTTAACCGTAAGGAAATGGGAAAAAGGAGACTATTTTTACCCTTTTGGAATGGAAAGCAAAAAGAAACTGAGTAAGTTTTTTAAGGATGAAAAACTTTCCATGATTGATAAAGAAAATATTTGGTTGTTATGTTCTAAGCAAGAAGTTGTATGGATCTTGAATTACAGAGCAGATAACCGATTTAAAATAACTAATAATACGCAACATATTCTTAAAATATTACTTCAGAATGAAATATAAATTAGGCCTCATAATCACATTATTTTTTGCAGTTTTAAGTTCTCAAGCTCAAGTTTTAAATCCAGTAACCTGGACCAGTGTAACCCAAAAGATTTCAGACACAGAATACAATTTAATTTTTAAGGCTGATATTGAGGAAAAATGGCATCTATATTCACAAGATATGCCAGAAGGTGGAGCTCTTCCAACCGAATTTATTTATGATTCTGTTAGTCGAATTAACTCATACAACCTTATAGGGAAAACACTTGAAAGCAAGTTTATTACTGCTTATGATCAAGTGTTTGAAATGGATCTAAACTATTTTGATAAAGAAGCGAGCTTTACCCAAAAAATCGAAATAATAGATCCAAAACTAAAAAGCATTGATGTTGAAATTTCTTTCCAAGCCTGTGATGATGTGAGATGTATTTATCAAAACAAAATAGTGAGTTTCGATTTAACTAATGCAACACTGGTGTCAGAAAATATATCGGATTATGTTGAAAACCAGAATGAAACTGTTATTAAAGAAAAAATAGAACCTGTTAAAGTAGAAGGAGAGAA
>Ga0209075_1001520_pt1 | contig 21746 bp, 20 predicted proteins | sample Stecom2011_FD_187523 | JGI IMG/M metagenome (GOLD analysis project Ga0209075, IMG submission 187523) | Agricultural soil microbial communities from Utah to study Nitrogen management - Steer compost 2011 (SPAdes) (version 2) | ecosystem: Environmental > Terrestrial > Soil > Agricultural land...
AAAGTTTAATTGAATTATTGAGAAAACTCATCAATGAATAATAGCCTTGTTTTAACCTTAAAGAGGAGGGGAGTTTGAATAGATAAGCTTTACTTTTTGCCAAAGTAATATGAATAGCCAAATCCAATACTAAAGTAAGTAGTCATTTTCCCTAATTTATCTGGGTCAATTCCGCTGAAATATTCTGTTCCTAAGTGTTCTGGTCTTAAATCAAATGTGTGAAAAGCATAGCCAATAGTGAGTCGAAAGGAAGATTGGTCACCACTTTTTAATGCAAGTCCTATGACAGGCTCAATGAAGGCGCTATTGTCAATGTGAGGTCCTCCATGGTTCTCTTTATTGCTGCTTGTAGAAAAAACATTAAGTGCATAACCTGCTCGAATTCCGTAATCCAAACCGAAATTTCCGTAGTACTTTTCTTGTCCAATTTTAGCAAAGGCACCAAGAATATGAAGTCCACCTTTTAAACCTATGTTGTTTTTAAATTCATTAATATTGAAGTAATTATATCTCAATCCAGCACCTATCGATAAAGAATTGTTGAAAGTGTATTGGTAAGATGGAGTAATTGTAGCAAGTCCTTGTAAAAGCTCTCTAAAAGCGACATTTGAAACGTTATTAGGTAATCCCACTTCAACATTAAATGATCCATTAGGTTCGAAATCACTTTGCGCATGTGAGAATGTGATTGAAGTAATTATTAGTAAAGAAAAAAGAACTTGCTTCATGATTTAATTTATTGTTTTTCTAAATATATAATTATTATTTAAAACTCATCTCTAACATCAACTAAAGTGGCTAATTTATAATTTCAACAAGCTTTTTTGTTTTTTGGTTGTGTGATTTCCCTTGATAGAAATAACGTCCATTTTTAAATTTAGTTGTGTCAATTTCGATAATATTTCCTCCCTTTTTATATGTTTTTTTCTCTAAAACCTGATGAAAACTTTGGTCCTGAGAAAATATTGAAATTTCTATTTCTAAAGGAGAATGGGTTTCGAAATAAATTTGAATCACACCTGATGCTGGATTTTTCTCAATGGGATGTAGAATAAAAAACTGCTCCTTGGCATAGCGTTTACGCTGTAAATGTTTTAATAATCTTCGATAAAAGATGAAAAATACGATTAATCCTAAACTTAGCCATCCTACGAATAATACAACTTTCTGTATGTCCTGTGCGATTAAAAACATGCTGCTATTTTATAAAATGATTACACCTTTTATTAAGGAAGCTTTTTCGTAAATTTTAATTACATCTTCACTTTTTATCATTACTTCTTTTACGCTGATGCTGGTAAAGTTACCATTCCTTGAAGGACGAATTGTCATGTCTGAATCTTCATTAAAAAGTTCAGTTATTTTTGCAATCTTTTCATTATCACTTGGCATAATAAATTTGAAAAAATACAAATTTGGCCATTCTTCTTTCTCTAATTGCGCTTTTAACTTATCAAACTGTCCCATTTATATCAAGTCTTTCGCATGCAAAGTTAATCTTTTTACTTCTTTTACGACATTTTCAGGAAGGATATTCAAATTTACTTTTAGATCTTCTAAATTTGAGCTCATGAGTATTTTCTCAGCTTCCTTCAATGACGCTAACAAAATCATAGGGTCGGGCTCAGCGCTTCGAATGGCTGGAATTTCTATGTCCTCGCTGGGTGGATAACTCCAATGTAGTGCATATACTTTTTCTGTTTCCAACCATTGACGAATCACAGTGGTGAGAGGAGAGACTGTTTCAGCTTGTAAAACCTTCGATTTATAGTGGGTTCTATAGTTGTGCAGCTGATGAAAAGCTTGAATGAAATCATCCGAAAAACTAATGTTTAAATCCTCCTTTTGTTGGGGCTGAACTTCTTCCTCATTTTGATCGGTGAGCACGAGGTATGCTTGATACTTTTTCTGTAACTTATCCAAACGCGCATTCCACACCTTCGCAATAGGCGCTCGGGTTAAAAAAAAATGCTTTTGGTCAAAAAAATCTTGCTCCCAAACTTCTGTTAAATCTTCCTCTAATGTGTTGAGAAAAAATATCCTTGCTTGATCCTTTGTCATAACACAAATTTAAAAAACTTCTTAGATTACTGGATAATAAAGGTTAAATTTGAAGTTTAAACTTGAACTTCTTTTTTTGAAACAACACAAAGAAAGAAAGGCGTGCAAAAGTGATGAATGAGTAGATGAAAAAAAGAATTTTAGGAATAGATTTTGGATTAAAGCGCACAGGGATTGCAATTACAGATGAAAATAATATTATTGCTTCTGGTTTGACTACAGTGGACTCTCGAGAATTGATGGAATTTTTGATTAAAACTGTTGAAGAAAAAAATATAGGAACCATTGCTTTAGGTGAACCTAAACGATTAAATATGGAGGATTCTCATAGTTCTGAAAATGTAAGACTTTTTAGGCAAGCATTAGAAAAACAGTTCCCAGAAGTCAAAATTGTGATGGTTGACGAGCGTTTCACCTCGAAAATAGCAATGCAAAGCTTAATTTCTAGTGGCATTTCAAAGAAAAAACGCCAAAACAAAGCCTTAATTGATGAAGTAAGTGCAACGATTATTTTACAATCTTACATGTCGTCATTGTAACTGTCGACCAGTTACCTCACTACGAGAGCAGAAAATTAGAAATTAGACTTCAACTAATGGGATAGGAAGTTATTTATTTCCCTTTTCGTAATCGGCTAAAAACTGTGCTAGCCCACTATCTGTAAGTGGATGATTGAGCAATTGTAAAATCGCTTTTAATGGCGAAGTCACCACATCTGCACCAAGCTCTGCACATTCAATAATATGCATTGGACTACGAATAGAAGCGGCTAGAATTTGTGTTTCAAAACCATAATTGTCAAATATTCCTCGAATTTGAGCAATTAGATTCATTCCATCAGAAGAAATATCGTCTAATCTTCCTACAAATGGAGAAACATAGGTAGCACCAGCTTTTGCAGCTAAAAGTGCTTGTCCAGCAGAGAATATGAGGGTGCAGTTGGTTTTGATTTTTTTGCTAGATAAATATTTTATTGCCTTAATCCCTTCCGCAGTGATAGGAACTTTAACCACTATATTGTCGTGCATATCAGCCAATTTCATTCCTTCTTTAATCATGCCTTCATAGCTTGTGGAAATCACTTCTGCACTCACTGGTCCGTTCACAATTTTACAAATGTCTACATAATGCTTGTCAATTGCAGCTTGGCCAGTGATTTTTTCTTTTGCCATTAGCGAAGGATTGGTTGTTACTCCATCAAGAATTCCAAGATTATTAGCTTCCTTAATTTCGCTAAGGTTAGCGGTGTCAATAAAAAATTTCATATTACAAATTATTTAATGCTAAAATAAATATTTATTCATAAAAGAGGGAGAAGAAACAAAAAAACTATTTCATTATCGAATTTAAATAAATCAACAAGCAGCTAATTGTTATTGAAATCTAGTGGTGCTCTCGAAAGGATGTCAAATTTTTTTCCTTCTCTTTTCATTAATTTCTGCCAAATATTATCAATTGAAGTGTCCATAATTTCTAAGGGATTAATCACTGGAGCCACAATCCAATTGTTTCTACTTATTTCTTCATCTAACTGTCCTCCAGTCCAGCCTGAATAACCTAAGAAAAATCGAACTTTCTTTTCGTCAATGGTTTTGTCATTAATTTGCTCCATGAGTAAATCGTAATCCCCTCCCATATAGATTCCGTCGGCAATTTCCACACTTCCAGGAAGACGATTGCCTAGGAGATGAAGAAAGAAAATGCTGTCTGTTTGAACAGGTCCACCAATGCTTACTCTTGAGCTAATGTTTGGAAAATTCTTTGCAATATCTGCTAAATTTAAGTCAATGTAATTGGATAAAACAAAGCCAAAAGTACCTTCTTCATTGTGTTCACATAAATACACAACTGAACGTCCGAAGTATGCATCTTTAGAGAAAGGATCTGCAATTAATACACGACCTTTTTCAGGAGCTCTAGTGTTTTCAAATGAAAAGTCCATCATTGCATTGTTTTTAAGAGTAAACATATATATATAACCTTACTAACTTCCGAAATATACCATAAAAAGGATAAATACATAAAGAAGTTTACTTCGTTTTATTAGAAGTTCTCCACAAAAAGTAGATAATCCTGTGAATCATTCATTTAGCAACAGGCTTATTTTAAGCTTTGTAGGGCCGTGTGATAAGGGATTGTTTTTTATAAAAACTCAGGTGGTTTTCTCAACTCTAATTTTGCACTTTGGAAAAGATTTGAAGTGGCGTTAAAGCGAACTAAAAAACTTTGTTGTCCTCCCACAGGTGTCCAGTAAAATGAAAGCTGCCAGCAGTGCATGTCCCTTGTTAAGGTAAGCTGAGTTTGTGTTAAATTGCCTATTTTTAAATCGTAACTGGCATTTAATCCTAGTTTCCATCGTTGGGTAAAACTCACATCACCAGAAATCATGATGTTTTGATTTTGTGTGTATTTTCTATCTGGGTCGTGAGGAGCTAAATTGATAAAATAGGTGTGTGTAAAATTGATTTTCCAAGGAATATCAAAGTCTATAATTTCATGGGGATTCATTGCAAAATATTGGTAGTCTGCGCCCCAAAAATCACCCATTACTTCTCGATTTGCATTGATTTTATCTTGCGATTCTCTAGTGGTGAACGTGTAAGTAGTGGAGATATTGGCACGTGTAAACCTTCCAATTCCTTGATTGTTATTCATGGCAAACTGATTGTATGTGATTCCATTTTCGTTCCACGCGTAGGGTGAAATCGCTCCGCTAGACACAATGCTTAATCCACGGACAGGAGTGAAGCGCAATTGTAAATTGATGTCTGAAAAATTCATTGAATCTTTAAAAATGTCGTAATTCCCAGAGATGGAAAGTGCGTCAATAATTCTCGTTTTCGTCATTTCATTGGTGGTGTCGCTTCTGCTTTTATGCTTGAGTTCAAAAGTATTGTTCAAAGAATAACTAATTAATCCTACATCTCTTCCAAAGCTTTCTCTATACAAACTGTTTTCGTAGGGAGAGTAATTTACTTCTAGATTGTCTGGACCAAGATACTCCGTTACGTATGAACTCATATTAGGTTGAAAACGAAAGGAAACTCTAGGCGTCATTACATGGCGCATTTTCATATCTCCTTTTCCGACAAAATTATAATATGCATATAAGCTTGTAGAAAGCTCTGTTTGAAAGGAAGCGTCATGAGATAATCCAAATCCTTGTAGTGTATCATTCACGATTTTACTTTCTCCATAATCGTATCGCTTTTCAATGGATTGAAAGTTCATGCGCATATTATAAGTTGCCGTAGTATTTAATGTCACAATTTTTTTGAACATTTGTAGTGGATAGCTGAGCCCTACATTATGTCGAATCCCATTTTGCATTTGATTGGCAATTAAATCAAATCTTTTATCAGAAAGTAAAGAGTCGGCAAACATCGCTCTGTTTTTAGCTTCCAAAGCGTAGGTTAAACCAATTTTCTCATAGAATTTTTCTCCTCCAATTCGATTTTTTCGCAGTGCTTTGAAAGGGAAAAATCGGTTAACGTTCACATTCAGTGTAGGTAAATCAGCATCTAACCTTTGTGAGGCTGAGTTTTGTTTTAAACCCGCTTTCAACCCAATTGTTACTGGCTTGCCTGGGAAATTTCTAATGAGGTTGATGTCTGAATTGAAGTTGTTTTGATAATATTGTTGGTTCAAGGGGTCTAAATTAGATTTACCACTATTGTCAGACTGGAAGTTAACACTTGAGTTAAAGCGCCAGTACGGGTTAGCTTTTACTTCTTGACGGTGCGACCACTGAACAACAATTTTTTGTTTTCTAATCGAATCGGCTGGAAAAGGCTGGCGAAATGAACTGTAGCCTAAATTCACGACCCCTGTATATTTGTATCGCTTTTTATAATCTGTTTGATTTTTTACTTCAAATGTCCCGCGTGAGTATAAACTTCCATAAAAGGTAGTTTGAACATTTTCTGAACGTTTAATAGGGAAGTAGTATCCTAAATCTTGGAAACCAAAACCGTATTGTGAAACAGGTGTAATCATCGGGAAAATGAGTCCGCTTTCCGCTTCTTTGTCTTGTGTAGGAATTACACTAAAAGGCAAGCCAAGGGGCGTAGGAATTCCTTTTACCCATAAATTCATCGGTCCCGTGGCAATTCTCTTTTCAGGAACCATTACGGCTTTAGATAGTTGGAAATGAAAGTGTGGTTCATCAAGTTCACAGGTGGTAAATTTACCTTGTGTGAAGTGAACCTCTTCATTGCTTTGTCTTTTAGCAACTCCCATGTGAAGGTGCATTTCATCTTGTTGCGTTCTCAATTCTTCGATATAACCTTTTTCTGTTTCAAAGTTGTAGCGAATGGAAGCAGCAGTAAATGATTGTGTTCCTTGTTCAAATTTTGGAATCCCCACTCGATTTCCTTCTTCATCAAGGGTATAAATAGCATAAACTTCCTTTTTCTCAGTGTCCATCTCTATTAAGTCGGCGGTAAGCTTAATTCCGTCATATTCAACCATAGCGCTCCCATACATCGAAATTTTATTAGTCTTTAAATTGGCTACAATTGAGTCAGTACTAGAGTAGTACACCTTTGAATCCATGGAGTTGTCTTCTCTGTAAATGCGTTTTCTTTGAGTGCTCACAAGCGTATCTTGAGCGAATACATCAGGACTTACGAGAATTATTAACAATCCAACGACGAAAAAATGCTTTATGGAATAAATTTTGCTCAATAGGACTTTGTAAATTTGTTATAGCAATTTATCAAAACGAATGCAAATCTAAAAAATTACATTGCTGTGAGGTCAAAAATATTTAAAACATTAGTATTAATTGTAGTATTTGGGTTAGTATTTCCATTATTTGGGAAAAACAACCTCGATAAAGCTCTTTCATCAGGGATAAATGTGGTGGTGATAGACCCTGGACATGGAGGAAAAGACCCAGGTTGTCATGGAGCAATTACAAACGAGAAAAATGTGGTTCTTGCTATAGGACTCAAGCTTGGTGAATACATTAAAAGTAGGTATCCACATATCGAAGTAATCTACACGAGGAAAGATGATACTTTTGTGGAGTTAGGTGAACGAGCTAAGATTGCCAATGAAGCCAATGCGGACGTTTTCATTTCAATTCACGCTAATGCTGCGTCATCTGCTGCTTATGGTGCGGAAACTTATGTGTTAGGTCTTCATCGAACAAAAAGTCAAGAAGAGGTAGCAAAACGTGAAAACAGTACAATTCTTTTTGAAAAAGATAGCGAAGAGAAATATAAAGGCTTTGATTTATCCCCTGATGCGATTATAGCAAGACAGATTCAATTGAGCGTTTTTTTAAATCAAAGCATAAGTCTAGCTTCAAAAATACAAAATAATTTTGCTGCAATTGGAAGAAGAGATCGTGGTGTGAAGCAAGCAGGGTTCTTAGTGTTGTACAAAACAACGATGCCAAGTATTCTTGTAGAAACTGGTTTCTTAACCAATCCAGAGGAAGAGAAGTTTTTAAATGACCCAGTGAATCAAATTAAAATGGCCAATTCAATTTTTAAAGGCTTTCAAGAGTATGTAGCAGAAATAGAAGGAGTAAATGTATTGGTCGAAAACGGAAAGGGATTTGAAGCTTCTATACAAGCCATGCAAGATGCGCCAACAAAGGAAGTGGTGAAAGAGGAAAGAAATATTGTTTATTTTAAAGTGCAGGTAGAAACTTCTCGCACTCCTTTGCCAGCAGACCATGATCGATTTAGAAATATCAATGTGCAAGAGTATCAAGAAGACGGACTTTACAAATATACTTCTGGTGTTTTTGAAAATGATTTTAATTCCGCTAATCATTATAAAAATCAAATGCGGAGTCTCGGGTTCGAACATGCTTTCGTAGTGGGTTTTATGAATGGAAAAAGGATTTCAATTGATGACGCTATCCGTTTATCAAAGAAATAATAAAAGTTTAGAATGAAATTGATTTATATTGTTTTTTATTATTTTTAACCCTCAGACATTTATTTGTTATAACTTAGCATAAAAAAATCTTAAGATATTGAAAGTTTCTAAGGAATTTAAAATTGGATTAGCTGTGATTTTATCAACAGCCCTCCTTATTTTAGGAGTTAACTACCTCAAAGGGAATAGTTTTTTTGGAGGAGACGAAGTATATTATAGCTACTTTCCCACTTCTGGGGGATTAATGCCTTCTTCCTCTGTCACATTAAACGGAGTTGAGGTGGGTAAGGTGTTAGGCATCAACCTGGTGAGTCCAAACGTCTATAATGACCCCAATAAACGAGTTTTGGTGAAATTTAGCATTCAAACAAATGATTTAAAAATAGCTAAAGGCTCTGGAATTAAAATTGTTCCTGGAATGCTCAGCACAGAAATGCAAATAGATCAAAACTTCATTGCAGACCAAGGTTATTATAATATAGGAGACACTTTAAAAGGTACAGTAAGTCAAGAAATCACTGAGCAAATCGAAACTCAGCTACTTCCAGTGAAGGTGAAACTTGAAAACTTGATGACTTCAATTGATAATATTGTGAATTCTATTAGTGTGTTCTGGGATACATCGGCGGCTTACACTTTAGATCAAGGATTAAATGAAGTGAAATTGGCAATTGCTCGCTTTGGACGTGTGGCGCACAATATAGATGAACTTGTCGTGAGCGAAGGAGAGAAGTTAAGTTCGATTTTTTCTCATGTGGAAAATATTACTTCAAACTTTAAGGAAACAAATTTAGAAATCCAACGTGTAGTAGGAAATATGGGAGATTTGACAGATTCTTTATTGACTGCAGATTTAAAAAATACAATTGTTGAAGCGACGAATACCATCAAGAATTTGAACCATATCTTGGAAGACGTAGCACAAGGTGAAGGAACGCTTGGGAAGCTACTCAACGACGAACAACTCTATGATGAATTAAATCGAACGAATCAACGACTTCAAAACTTAGTAGAGGATATTAAATTACATCCAGAAAGATATATTCATTTCTCTGTTTTTGGCGCAAAATCTAAAGGTGTGCCATTAAATAAGGAAGAAGAACGAAAATTAAAGGAAATTTTAGACACAATTCAGTAAAAAATTAAATTATGATTTCTACGTTATTATTTATACTTCTTTTTGTTGTAGGCTTTGGCTTGTTCGCTTATAATGCAAAGCACATATATAACAACATAAGGCTAGGAAGAGATGTGAATCGGTTTGACAACAAAGGAGAACGATTAAAAACAATGGGTTTAATTGCACTAGGACAAAAAAAGATGTTTAAACGTCCTTTTCCTGCCTTTTTACACCTATGTATTTATGCTGCTTTCATGATTACTCAAATTGAATTGATTGAAATTATAGCTGATGGAATTACAGGAGAACATAGAATTTTTAGAGCTTCCTTAGGTGGATTTTATACCTTCGTGATTTCTTTTATTGAAGTCTTATCTGTTTTTGCGTTTGTAGCTACTTTCATTTTTCTGGCACGACGTAATTTGATCAAAGTTCCTCGTTTAAATATGAAGGAAATGAAAGGATGGCCGAAGTTAGACGGAAATTTAATTCTTTTTCTTGAATTGTTGCTAATCATCTGTATTTTCACAATGAATGGCGCAGATGAAGTGTTGTATCGAGAAGGACTTTCTCATGCCAAAGACTTAGGAGATGGCTCATTTGGATTTGCGTTTTCGCAATTTATGGGGCCTGCAATATTTGGAGGAATGGAGGCTTCTACTTTAGCCACACTTGAACGAGTAGGGTGGTGGGGACACATTATTGTTGTGTTTATATTTTTAAACTATTTGCCTTTTTCAAAACACCTGCACATCATGTTGGCTTTCCCAGTGACTTATTTCTCAAATTTAGAGCCTAAAGGGAAGTTTGTGAACATGAAAGCAGTCACTGACGAGGTGAAAATGATGATGGATCCTGATGCAGACCCTTTTGCAGCTCCTGCAGAACCAGTGGGAGAGCCACAAAGATTTGGTGCAAAAGACGTAGAAGATTTAACATGGAAGAACCTTTTGGATGCATACGCTTGCACAGAATGTGGAAGGTGTACTTCGGAATGTCCAGCTAATCAAACTGGAAAATTACTTTCCCCACGTAAGGTGATGATGGATACACGTGATCGATTGGCTGAAAAAGGAAAAGCAATTAAGATTAATGGAAAAGAATATGATGATGGGAAGAGTTTACATTCTTACATCACGAAAGAAGAATTATGGGCGTGCACTACATGTAATGCATGTACAGAAGCTTGTCCAGAAAATTTAGATCCGCTCGATATCATCATGCAAATGCGTCAATACTTAGTGATGGAAGAGTCAGTGGTGCAAAGTGAATGGATGTCAATGAATACAAACATTGAGAACAACGGCGCTCCATGGCAGTTTAGTCCTGAAGACCGTTTGAAATGGGCGGAAGAAGACTAGTTTTATGAATGTTTTATTAGTATAAAAAATGAGTGATATTTTAAAAGTGCCTACAATGGCAGAAATGACCGCAAAAGGAGAAGTCCCTGAAATTCTTTTTTGGGTAGGCTGTGCAGGAAGTTTTGATGATAGGGCAAAAAAAATAACGAAAGCAATTGTAAAAATCCTGAATAAATGCAATGTTAAATTTGCCGTTCTAGGAGCCGAAGAGTCGTGTACAGGAGATCCAGCTAAACGTTCTGGAAATGAATTTTTGTTTCAAATGCAAGCTATGCAAAACATTATGGTGTTGAATGGCTATGAAATAAAGAAAATTGTGACTGGATGCCCACACTGCTTTAATACAATGAAAAACGAATACCCTGAGTTGGGAGGAAATTATGAAGTAGTTCATCACACACAGTTAATTCAATCTTTAATTAAAGAAGGAAAACTCCAAGTAAAAGGTGGAGACTCCTTCAAAGGTAAACGAATCACTTTCCATGATCCATGCTACTTAGGTCGTGCAAACGATGTATACGAAGCACCAAGAGAATTACTTGAAAAGCTAGACTCTGAATTGGTAGAAATGAGAAAGTGTAGAAGTAAAGGAACTTGTTGTGGAGCTGGAGGTGCACAAATGTTTAAAGAAGCAGAAAAGGGAAACAAAGAGGTGAATGTCTTGCGCACAGAAGAGGCAATGGAGGTAAAACCTAATATCATTGCTACAGGATGCCCTTTTTGTAATACAATGATGACCGACGGAGTTAAGAATAAAGACCAAGAAGCGAACATTCAAGTAATGGACGTAGCAGAATTAATTGCTACCGCAGCAGATTTGTAAACCGCTGTATTGTATAAGTAATTGCTTAAAACAACAAAACTAAAGTTATAGTTGATTGTTAAATCTTAAAACTAAAAACAATACGATGAGTAAAGAAATTAATTTATTCCAAGAGTTTCCAGATCAATCAAGAATTTGGCTGTACCAAAGCGACCGAGCTTTAAGTGAATCAGAAATGGAAGCTTTAGAAAAACAATTATTAGCTTTTTCAGATGAATGGGCAGCACATGGAAATAAACTATCTGCGAGTGCTAAAGTGATAAATCCTTATTTGTCTATTTTGGTGGTGAATGACGAACTCGTTCCTCCTACAGGGTGCTCCGTAGATACCAAGGTGAACTTTATCAAAGAATTAGGTCAAAAAATGAATGTTAATTTCTTCAACCGAATGAAAGTTACTTTGGAAGATGATGGAGAGCTTAAACAAATTCATTTTTCAGCGTTAAAAGAGCATAAAGACGCATTAATTTTCGACCCACTTTTAACAACTTTAGGGGAGTTGAGAAAAGGTTGGCCAAAAGCAATAAGTCAGAGTAGTTTCGCACACATGGTGTAGACTTTTGGATTTCGATATCAGTGATTAAATCATATTTTAAATTAGTGGATGTTTCAACACAAGCTTTAAATTCCTTGTTATTGAAACATCCACTTTTTTTATTGAGTGACTATCCCTTGTGAGGTAATTACTTCTTTTAAGTAAGAGTTTATATTAGTCGATATTTTCAATCACCATTGCCGAAGCACCACCACCACCGTTACAAATTCCAGCAGCTCCATATTTACCACCGTTTTGTTTCAATACGTTGATTAAAGTGACAATAATTCTAGAACCAGAGTTTCCAAGTGGGTGACCAAGTGCAACAGCACCTCCGTTTACGTCAACTTTATCAGGGTCAAGACCCAAAAGCTTTGTGTTTACTAATCCCACAACAGAAAATGCTTGGTTTAATTCCCAAAAGTCAATATCGCTTATTTTTAATCCTGCTTTATCTAACGCAACTGGAACTGCTTTTGCCGGTGCAGTCGTGAACCATTTAGGCTCTTGTGAAGCATCTCCATAACCTACCACTTTCGCGATTGGTTTTAGATTGTGTTTTTCAACCGCTTCTTTTGAAGCTAAAATTAATGCAGATGCTCCATCATTAAGCGTTGAAGCGTTAGCTGCAGTAACAGTACCTTCTTTACTAAACGCAGGGCGTAAAGTCGAAATTCTATCTATTTTCACGTTTGTATACTCCTCGTCTTTAGAAACGATGATAGGCTCACCTCTTCTTTGTGGCACTTCAACAGGAACGATTTCATTATCAAACTTTCCTTCTTCCCATGCTTTTGCAGCGCGCTTATAAGATTCAATAGCAAAGTTGTCTTGTTCTTCTCTTGAGAAGTTATATTCCGTAGCACAAGCATCTGCACAAACTCCCATGTGAATTTGGTCATACACATCAGTCAAACCATCTTTTACCATCCCGTCAGTCATGGTGATGTTGCCCAACTTCGTACCGTTTCTAGCATCTACATAGTGAGGAACCATGCTCATGTTTTCCATTCCGCCAGCCACTACAATATCATTATCTCCCGCTAAAATACTTTGCGCAGCGAGTGATATCGCTTTCATTCCAGAAGCACAAACTTTATTCACGGTAGTCGCTGGAACTGAATCAGAAATACCTGCAAAAATTGCGGCTTGACGTGCAGGAGCTTGACCTAAGTTGGCTTGTAACACACTCCCCATAAATACTTCATCGATAAGATCTGACTGAATGTTCGCTTTTTCAATAGCACCTTTTATCGCTGTAGCTCCTAATTTTGGTGCAGGAACTGTAGATAAACTACCCAAAAAACTCCCAATCGGAGTACGAACAGCAGAGACAATATATACTTCTTTCATAATTATTGTTTTTGTTTTTAAGTGCCACGAAAATACAAAATTCTTCTTGTTTTCTTAAGTTTAAAGGTGTAAATGTTTGTATTTATCTTATAAACGGTGACTATTCTCTGTTTTCTTTTGGAATTAATTAAATATGAAGTATTTTTGCTTCGTTTTTTTAAATTAATACAAATGAAATTAAATGTTAAGAGAATCAGCTTGATTGGTGTTTTTAGCCTCTTTTTTGTGCCTTCATTTTTTGCGCAGGAAGAAGAAACGTCAAATGAACCTACTTCAAACTGGAAACTTGAGAGTATTTACTCACTAAATGTAACGCAATCTTCGTTTACGAATTGGTCTGCAGGTGGACGTAACAATCTTTCGGGACTTGCTTTTATTAATGGTTTTGCAGAGTATAGCAAGAATCGAATTAAATGGTCAAATTACCTGACAGCAGGAATCGGAGGAGTTCAATATTTTGATAGCGACCTAGAAAAAACAGATGATGTGCTCGACTTTCAATCTACTTTAGCATATGGGTTTAAAGATCCATGGTATGTGTCTTTATTAGGAGGATTTAGAACACAGTTTTTAAATGGATATGCAAACCCTGGAGATTCTCTTTTTGCTTCTACATTTATGGCGCCTGGTTACTTAAATGTATCACTGGGGATCGAATACATTCCTAATGATAATTTTAAAGCAATGCTTTCACCGATTTCAGGTAAATTTACTTTTGTTCAAGACCAAAGATTGGCTGATGCAGGTGAGTTTGGAGTAACTCCAGCAGTTTATGATGACTTAGGGAATTTGCTGACAGCTGGAGAAAACTTTCGTGCTGAAATGGGAGCATATTTACGTCTTATTTATAAAAAAGAGTTGATGACAAACATTAATTTGAAATCTCGACTTGAATTGTTTTCGAATTATTTCAATAACCCACAAAATATTGATGTGAATGCAGAAGTAGTTGTGGATTTTAAAATTAATAAATGGTTCTCTGCAAGTCTTCAATTGAACCTTATTTATGATGACGATATCCAAATTACAGACAGACACGGAAATGTGGGGCCTCGTACACAATTTAAACAAGTAATAGGTTTGGGTATTGCATACAGATTAGCAAACTTTAAAGAAAAGGAAGATTAAAAACCTTCTTTAAACAAGTGCTTTATAAACTTTCTAAATGAGTTTGAAAAGTTTTTGAACTAAATAATATTAAAGCCTCCAAAATATTGGAGGCTTTTTCATTTAAGAGTAAAGTAAGCACGAAATGAGTGAGACTTTTACACTGTTTTATCCGTTTTCTTAGGCATGAAACCTAATTTCATTTAATTGTGACTTTTGTGCTGGAAAATGTAAAACAAAAGCGATTGTTTTATTCGATATTAAGCATTACTTGATTATCTTCGTTTTTATGGATAGGATTCAAATAAAACCCAAAAATAGTATTCAAGGACACTTACAAGTACCGCCTTCAAAAAGTTATGCTCAGCGAGCGTTGGCAATAGCTGGTTTGGCACAAAATAACATTACTATTCATGGTGTGGGATACAACGACGATGTACTAGCAGCACAAAAAGTATTACAAAGTTTAGGAGCTGAAGTGATGGTGGAAAATGATACAGCATTTGTTTTAAGAGAAATAGATAAGTCCAGAGAAGAAAAGATTGAAATCAATTGCGGTGAATCGGGATTGAGTACGCGCTTATTCAGTGCTTATGCTTTGCTGTTTGAACAAGATTTTAAAGTGGTAGGGGAAGGTTCTATACAACAACGTACCATGTCAATGGTTATTGATGGGTTAAAACAATTTGGAAAAACAATAATTTCAAATCAAGGTAAACTCCCTTTGACAATCAGCGGAAAGACTCAACCCAGAAAAGTAATTATAGACGGAAGTGTGAGCTCTCAATTTATTACAGGAATTCTTATCGTTGCGCCGTTTTTGCCATTTGACACTGAGATTGAAATCAAAAACTTGAAAAGTAAGCCCTATATTCACATGACAGTTGATTTACTTCGTCGTTTTAATTTGGATTTTAAACAAAATGGACTGTCATATTTTTATATTTATGGAAATCAAGAAGTATACAGACCTATAGAATATACTGTAGAAGGAGACTGGAGTGCAGCTTCATTTTTTGTTGTCGCTGCCACAATAGGTGGGAAAGTGCAACTTTCAGGATTAAAAAAATACAGTAAACAAGGTGACAAAGAAATTGTGAGTTTAGTAGAACAAGTGGGAGCTATAGTAGTGTGGGATAAAGAAGAACTCACGATAGAGAGAAATAAAATTTTACCTTTTGAATTTGACGCTACCGAATGCCCAGATTTATTTCCACCTTTGGCTGTTTTGGCCTCCTTTGCAAATGGTAAATCGATTATCAAAGGTGTACATCGTTTAATTCATAAAGAGAGTAATCGTGCATTAGCACTTCAAGAAGAATGTGCGAAAGTAGGAGTTAAAATAGAAATTGAAAATGACGAGATGGTAATTTATGGAAACACCATAAACGTTCATGAAGAAACGGTTTTTAATGCACATAAAGATCACCGTATTGCCATGGCGATGAGTCTATATGCGCTCGCTAGTGATGTGCCCTTTACCATTGAAGGAGCCAGTGCGGTGAATAAGTCGTATCCTAGCTTTTATGCTGATTTTAACACATTGAAATAGAGGGGTTTTCCTCAGGTTTAAAGATAAAATGGATACCTTAAAGTTGTAAATCTATTTTTTTTCAAGTATAGAGAACAGAGATATACATTCATATTCCTCATTGGATTTATCAGTACATATTGTTCCTAAATCTTTAAGGCATCCATTTATTTAACTACAATTTTATTTATAAACTCCCATTCCTATAAACTTATCCATTCTTCTTTGGCATCTTTCTTCTGGATCAAGTTTTGAAAGCAAGGTAATGTGTCGTTTAATTTCTCGTTTTACAATAGAGAACATTTCTTCATGGTTACGGTGTGCGCCACTCGCTGGTTCTTTAATTACTCCGTCTACTAGCTTCAATTTTTTCATGTCTTCAGAAGTAAGTTTTAACTTTTCAGCAGCTAATTCTTTATAATCCCATGAACGCCATAAGATAGACGAGCAAGATTCAGGTGATATCACAGAATACCAAGTGTTTTCAAGCATAAGTACTTTATCCCCCACACCAATTCCTAAGGCTCCACCTGAAGCTCCTTCTCCAATGATAATGCAGATGATAGGCACTTTAATGTTCATCATTTCATAGATGTTTCTGGCAATTGCCTCACCTTGTCCACGCTCCTCTGCTTCTAATCCAGGAAAAGCACCTGGTGTATCAATAAAAGTAACAATTGGCTTATTAAACTTCTCTGCTAATTTCATTAAACGTAACGCTTTTCGATAACCTTCAGGGTTTGCCATACCAAAGTTACGATACTGACGCATTTTTGTATTCATTCCCTTTTGTTGACCAATAAACATCACTGTGTTTCCGTCAATTGAGCCAAATCCACCTATCATCGCTTTATCGTCAGCCACATTTCTATCGCCGTGATACTCTTGAAAATCACCTTGAGTAATTCCATTGATGTATGCATTTGAATAGGGGCGATCTGGGTGGCGAGAAAGTTGTACTCTTTGCCATGGAGTTAAATTTGAAAATATTTCAATAGTCTTTTCATTTAACTTTTCTTTCAGCTCACTAATTTTGTCAGCCATGTCTAGTTCAGCGTCATTCTGAATTTCTTCAGCTTTTTCTATTTGCTCAACAAGAGCTTTTAATGGTTCTTCGAAATCTAAGTACGTTGACATATTCTATATCTTTTGAGAGGGCAAATATATAAATAAATGTTCTCTTATTTTCATTTTTCTATCACAGATGTTGTAACTGTAAGTAAATCAGAACTTCTTTTTGTTTTATTCAATTTCATAGTACAAATACCCATCTACGATTGTTTTCCATGCATAATTAGGCAAAAACATCCCTGTATTCCTTAAAGGTTGGTCTGCAATCACTATGTTAGCACGCTTTCCACGCTCAATACTTCCTACTTGTGCTTCTTCAAAGCATCCAAAGGCTGCCCAAATGGTCATTGCTTTGAGCGTGTTTTCTAAAGAAACAGCTTCATTTACAAGAAAGCCTTCAATGGGCAAATTATCAGTGTTTTTTCGTTGTGTAGCTGCATGTATTGTAGCAAATGGATCGTAATGTTCTATTGGAAAGTCTGTTCCAAAGAGAATCATTCCCATTTCTTTTTGTAAACTGTTGTATGCGTAAGCACCGTTTTCAAGTCTATCTTTACCTAAACGATTGATTGCCCAAGACTGATCGGTGGTAGCATGGGTCGGCTGAACTGATGGAATTACATTTAAATCAGCAAATAAATGGAAATCATCAGGATGCACCACTTGCGCATGCTCAATTCGCCATCTATGGTCTTCATCGCCTTGCAACAGTGTTTTGAAAATGTTTAACATGACACGATTTGCAGAGTCGCCAATACAATGCGTGTTGAGCTGATAGTCAAGCTGAAGTGCTGTTTCTGCTAACTTCTTTAAAGAATCAGGAGACTGAAGGAGTATACCATGTGCGTTTTTACGGTCTGCATAAGGATGAATTAAACAAGCTCCATAGGATCCTAAAGCACCGTCAGCAAAAACTTTAAAGCTCCGAATAGATAAGCGATTGTTTATGTAGTGTCCATTTTCTTGCGCAAATTGAATATTGTTTTCTGAAGGAAGTAGCATTCCATAAATATTTATTTTCAGTTTGTCTTCTTGCGCTAACTCAATTAAAAGGTCTCTGTCTTCTGCCGATATTCCAGCTTCATGAACATGTGTTAAGCCTGCACCTAATAGCAAATCTTGTACTTTAAGAACAGCTTTTTTAACTTCTTCTTTGTCTCGCACTGGAAGCTTATTTTGAACAAGTGTTAAGGCGTTGTCTAATAACATTCCAGTAATTTTCCCATTTTCTTTAATAATTTCTCCTCCTTCAATGAAAGTTGTGTCAGTAATCCCTATCCATTCACGCATGGCTTTGTTGATAAGCATAGCATGCCCATCAACTCGTGTTAAAGCTACAGGTATTTCTGGAAATGTGATATTGAGTAGACTGTCATTTGGAAGATTTTCTTCACCCCATACACTTTGGTCCCAACCTCTCCCGATAAGAATCTTGGGTTTGTTTGCGGAATAATACTTTTCTAAGCGTGCAAGCATTTCATAATAGGAAGAAGTACCTGTTAAATCTACATCTAACATTTGTTTGGCTAAACTCATGATGTGTCCGTGTGCATCATGAAAACCAGGGAAAACATCCCTTGATTTTGCGTCAATTACAATGTCAGCCCTATACCGATTCATGATTCTGCGCTCAGGACCTACCTCAACAATTTTCCCATCCATAATAGCAATGGCTTCAAAAATTTCTAGGTTGTCGTTCATCGAATGAACCTTTCCATTATGGATGATTAAATCTACTTTATTTCCTTTAAAACAAGATGCCAAAGTGAGCATCACTGCAAAAAGTATTATATATTTCATGATGTTTCAAATTATGGGGTAAAAGTAGAAGAAAACTTTTGAAGAAGCAAATGAAAGAAAAATGACATTAATACATAAGAAACTTAAGCTTTCTTAGTTATTTATTTTCCTATCTTTTATTTATATTCATTCTAAATTACTATATTTGCATATCAAAAAAAACAACAAAAGCATGAAAAAATTATTGATAAGCATTGTAACACTTTCCTTGTTAGCTTCTTGTGGAAGTGGTGAGCAAAGTGAGGCTGAGAAAGCGCCAGCGAATAAAGAGCAATTCGTAACTGTATACACACACCGTCATTATGAATCTGATCAGGACATTTTTAAAATGTTTGAAGAAAAGACAGGTATTCAAGTAAAAGTTGTGAACGCAAGTGCTGATGAGTTGATTCAGAAGATGAAAATGGAAGGAGTTCATTCTCCTGCTGACGTCTTAATTACTGTAGATGCTGGGCGTTTGAGTCGTGCTAAAGATGAAGGTTTACTTCAAAGTATAGAATCAGAGATTTTAGAAACTTCAATTCCTTCTCATTTGCAAGATAGAGACAACCAATGGTTTGCTGTAACAAAGCGTGCGCGTATTATTGCTTACGCTAAAGACCGTGTTTCTTTAGAGGATTTATCAACTTATGAAGACTTGGTTGACGAAAAATGGAAAGGTAGAATTTTAACACGTTCTTCTTCTAACATTTACAATCAGTCATTATTGGCATCAATCATCGCAAATAATGGGGAGGAAGCTGCAAAAGAATGGTCTGCAGGTATTGTAGCGAATATGGCACGAACGCCGAAAGGTTCTGACAGAGATCAAGTGAAAGCAGTGGTTGCTGGAGAAGGAGATATAGCGATTGTAAACTCATATTATATCGGTAGAATGTTAAACTCACCAGATGGCGAAGAGGTAAAAACAGCAAATCAGGTAGGATTGTTTTTTCCAAATCAAGAAGGAAGAGGTACACACATTAATGTGAGTGGAGCTGGTGTAGCAAAACATGCACCGAATAAAGAAAATGCGATTTTATTTATTGAATTTTTGATAAGCGAAGATGCACAACGCGTATTTACGGAGTTTAATTATGAATATCCAGTTTTAGAAAGCGTATCTCCTGCTGACCAACTTATAGAATGGGGAACATTTAAAGAAGACAATTTACCATTAAACCAATTAGGTGATAACAATAAAAAGGCAGTTCTGATTTTTGATGAGACAGGATGGAAGTAATAAAGACGCCTTTTCTTTTATATCAAGGATAAAGAGGCTAAAGCGAGACATTAACAAATGGTCAGTGTTTACACTGATTATTGTCTTTTTTTTAGCCTTGCCTATTATTTCAATAGGTATTGAACTTTTTTCTGGACCTGGGGAAACTTGGGGGCATATCGTAGATTATTTGCTGCCAGAATATGTTCGAAATTCGCTTTACCTTGTTGTAATTTGCAGTGTGCTTGTCTTGTTGCTCGGAATATCATCTGCGTGGTTTGTTTCTCGGTATGACTTTCGTTTTCGAAAACATATTGAGTGGCTGTTGATTCTACCTTTGGCAATTCCCTCCTATATTGTTGCATACGCATACGCGGGATTTTTTGATTATGGCGGAAGTTTAAACTTGATATTGAATGGACTCAACTTATCGTTTATTCGTATTGATGTGATGAATAGGGCAGGCTTAGCTTTTATCTTAAGTATTTCGCTTTTTCCGTATGTTTATGTAAGTGCGCGTGCATTTTTTTTGAATCAAGCCAATAATCTTTTAGAAGCTTCAAAAATGTTGGGGGTGGGAGAAAGGAAAACATTTTTTAGATTGATGTTGCCATTGGCTCGCCCAGCTATTGTGGCTGGTTTAGTCTTGGTATTGATGGAAGTTTTAAACGATTATGGTGCAGCGAGTTATTTTGGAGTAAATACGTTTACTACAGGAATATTTAGGTCGTGGTTTTCACTTGAAGAACCTGAAACTGCTGTTTATTTATCTGCACTATTGATTCTTATAATTTTTGCTTTAATTTTATTTGAAAAATGGCAAGTTAGAAAAGTAAGGTTTGCTTCTTCAAAGTCCAGCAATACTTCAATTCAGAGAAGAAAGCCAAAGAGTGCTTTTATTTGGTTAATTTACTTTGTGGTTTTAACACCTATCTTTTTAGGGTTTATTCTTCCTTTAGGTCAATTGATTTATTGGGCGGTGATTACTGCGTCTTCGGTTTTTGATATGGAATTTATTATGATTTCCATACAAAGCTTTATAATTGCTATTGTTTCTGCTGTAATCACGGTTATTTTTGCACTTATTCTTATTTACTTTTCAAAATGGAGTGCCTTGAGGACAATAAAAAGTATTTCTAGAGTAGGCGTGTTAGGATATGCGATTCCAGGTGCTGTAATTGCCATAGGAATCATGATTCCAACCCTTGCCTTAGATAAATGGTTAATTGGTTTTTTGCAAAAATTTGGGATTGACTCAGGCTTACTCATCAATGGAACAATGATTGCTTTGTTTTATGCGTATGCAGTTCGATTTTTAGCTGTTGCATATAACCCAATTGATTCCACCACATTGAAGGTAGATGATGCTATCCCTGATTCCTCAAAGATGCTAGGAGCTGGAAACATAAAGACGTTTTTTAAAATAGATTTTCCGCTGATTAAAACTGGGGTTTTTAGTGCTGTAATTTTAGTTTTTATTGATGTGCTGAAGGAGTTGCCTCTCACTTTGATTTTAAAGCCTTATCATGTGAATACTCTAGCGGTTAAAGCTTTTGAGTACGCAAGTGATGAGATGGTAATGGAAGCTTCTATTCCTTCACTTTTTATTATCTTTACTGCTATGATTCCTGTGATTTTTTTAAATAAATTATTGATTAAAAAGTAAAATATGTTAACAATAGAGTCGGTGTCTAAAAGTTTTGATAAAGGTAAAACCTATGCCTTGGAAAATGTTTCTTTCAATTTGAAAGCAGGACAAGTGTGCGCTATTGTTGGTGAAAGTGGAAGTGGAAAAACCACACTGGTACGTTGTATTGCAGGACTTGAACGCCCTGATCATGGGACAATTACTATGGATGGGAAGATACTCGTGTCAATGAATAAATTT
>Ga0209075_1001522_pt1 | contig 21723 bp, 19 predicted proteins | sample Stecom2011_FD_187523 | JGI IMG/M metagenome (GOLD analysis project Ga0209075, IMG submission 187523) | Agricultural soil microbial communities from Utah to study Nitrogen management - Steer compost 2011 (SPAdes) (version 2) | ecosystem: Environmental > Terrestrial > Soil > Agricultural land...
CCAATAGCAGTACAAAAATCACAAACACCTGCAAAAACGAGGTGATTAAGCGATCAAAATCGCCAAACAAGATGGCCGTAGATCTTACCCCAATCTTTATATCATCATCTTTATCGACCATCGCATAAAAAGTATCGTACACCACCGTCCACACGGTATTGGCGATAAAAATCAACCATACCTCTTTAGGCAGGCTGTTGCTTTCGGCGGCAAAAGCCAGCACCACACTCCAAGAAAAGGCCGCACCCAAGACCACCTGTGGGAAATAGGTATAACGCTTCATAAAGGGGTAACAAAACATCAGCGCTAAGCCAACCACTGACAACTTAATCGTTAGCCAGTTGGTAAATAACACCAAGATAAACGCAAGAGCACCTAAAACAATAAATAAGCCAATCGCTTCTCTAGGTGTTACAGCACCAGTAGCCAATGGCCTATCCACCGTGCGCTTTACATGACCATCGACTTTTCTATCCGCATAATCATTAATCACACAGCCTGCAGCACGAGTAATAAAGCAGCCGCTAATGAATATCACTAAATTTTTAATGCTCGGTATACCGCCAGCGGCTAACCACAAACTCCACAGCATAGGCCACAGTAGCAATAAAGTACCGATGGGCTTGTGTAAACGCATCAAACGAAAATAATGAGGAATATTGGCTGCGACTAGCAAAATAACACCTACCAGCTAAAAAACTTGCCGTATTATAACGGTATTTATATTAATTATGCTGATACATGGAACACGCAGGCAGAAAAAACTCACTGACCAATAGAGGCCTCTCCTGCAAGGTAAACACCGAACGTCGGCCATAAATAGAATGCTCTAATGTGATAGGTATGCTGGGGCTGCTCTTATCCAACGCGCATATTTCAAACGCATGACGCTGCAAATGGGGATTTTTAAATAAGAAGCTGCCCAGGGAGCGATTATTTAAGTGACGTAAAAAACGCAAAGGCCCACTTAAACTGCGATGCGGCAAAATACTACGCGCATACACCCAAGGCTGGCCATGACAGAGCAAAAACACTTCGCGCACCAGCGCCACTTCTCGTGTATGCAAACCTAACATTTGACGCTCGTTAAGCGCAGGCACTTGCCATGCTTGTCGTAAGCGCTGCACAGCAAAATGACCTTGGCTTTCTTTAACTAAGCGAGCTGTCAACGAGCCTTCATCCAACAACCATGACTTTGCCGAGGCCGGTAATTGCATTAATGGCCGATAAGGCTGCCAAATAGGAGTTGATTGCATGGTTTTATAAACGGTTGGCAAATGAAGCGCCTAGTATGCCACAGCAACAGCGATATTTTGAGAGCAAACCTATAGCTTATACAGGCTTGCTCTATGGACATTAGGCAACCGAAGGCAATCCTTGGCTTTGAGCTTGTTGGCGATTCACCCCATTAATCAAGGCTTTGATAGCCGCTACAGCGATATTTCTATCTTTGCCGACACCAAATATCGCGTGATTATCATCAACTTTTATCTCCACATAACAAACCGCTAATACATCAGCACCTTCACCAATGGCATGCTCGCTATAATCCACCACGCTAATCTTTTTACCTATCTGTGTACCTAAGGCATTCGCGGCCGCATCAATAGGGCCAGTGCCTTTACCATCTAGGCTTAAGACTTGCTGATTGTGCTCAACTTCCAAGGCTAGCGATAATTGTTCGCCATCATCATTCAATTGGCTACTGGTATAGCGCCACGGACTATCTATGGCAAAATATGACTGCTCAAACAACGCCGCAATATCGGCACTTTTAATTTCTTTGCCCATGCCATCACTGCGTTCTTGCACAATCATGCTGAACTCAATTTGCAAGCGACGAGGCAATTGCATGCCGGTTTCTTGCTGCAATAAAAAGCTCACCCCACCCTTACCGGATTGGCTATTCACCCGCACTACAGCATCGTAACTGCGATTCACATCGGCAGGATCAATCGGCAAATAAGGCACTTCCCAAAAGGTATCAGGTTCTTGCACAGTAAAGCCTTTCTTGATCGCATCTTGGTGCGAACCTGAAAATGCAGTAAAGACTAATTCGCCCGCATAAGGATGGCGCGGATGCACAGGCAACTGGTTACACTCTTCAGCCAATTGTCGTACAGCATCAATATCCGAAAAGTCCAAACCAGGGTGAATACCTTGGGAGTATAAATTCATCGCCAAGGTAACTAAATCCACATTACCGGTACGCTCGCCATTACCAAATAAGCAACCTTCTACCCTATCGGCACCGGCCATAATCGCTAATTCTGCTGCTGCTACGGCGCAACCGCGGTCATTATGCGGGTGCACACTTAAAACAATCGCTTCACGTTGCTGCAGATTGCGGTGCATCCACTCCACTTGGTCGGCGTAGGTATTGGGCGTGGACATTTCTACGGTAGCGGGCAAATTCAGAATCATTTTTTTCGCTTCTGTCGGCTGCCATACCTCGGCTACCGCATCGCTAACTTCTTTAACAAACTCGATTTCTGTACCGGAGAAAAATTCAGGCGAATACTGATATGTCCAATCCACCTCAGGCGCTTGTGCCGTTAGCTCCTTCACCCACTGCGCACCACGCACGGCAATTTCTTTTACGCCTTGCTTGCCGGTGTTATAAACAATACGTCTAAATGTAGGCGCCAAAGGATTGTACATATGCAAAATCGCACGCTTGGCACCGCGCAAGCTTTCCACCGTGCGTTCGATTAACTCATGGCGCGCCTGCACTAACACTTCGATAGTGACATCGTCCGGTATATGGTTCTCTTCTATTAATAGGCGCACAAAATCAAATTCGGTTTGCGAGGCCGAAGGAAAGCCCACTTCTATCTCTTTAAAACCAATAGCTACTAGGGCTTTAAAAAAGCGTAATTTGGTTTCGATATTCATCGGATCGATTAACGCCTGATTACCATCACGCAGATCCGTACTCATCCAGATCGGCGGGCTCTCTATACTGCGCTCCGGCCACTGCCTATCCGGCAAGGCGATGCCAACAAAACGCTGGTATTTTTTTTCTGGATTCGTGATCACTACGGACTCCCTTAATCATTAACCGCTATACATTATAAAAGCCGCTGAGGGCAATGGGTTTGTCGACTTGTGGCCTACTCTATGGACTGGCTGCTCTTGTGAAGCAAAGTCCGCATTGCCATACCGCTTGTGGCGATAAAAGGTCTTTCAGCGTGATGCGTAGTGTAAGGTAAAAACACTGGCAGTAAATTGCCAAGATTGCCCTTATAGAAAATTATTAGCAATAAATCGCAAGTAAATATAAAATAAAAAGCAGAATATTCTTCTATAGGCAAATATAGCGCTATGACACAGTTAGACCGCTACGATCATCAAATACTGCAACTGCTGCAAAACAATGGCCGCATGTCCAATCAAGAGCTGGCCGATGCAATCAATTTATCGCCCTCGCCCTGCTTGCGTCGTGTGCGCCAATTAGAGGAATCCGGCATTATTCAGGCTTATGCTGCTTTGTTGGATGCTAAAAAGCTCGGCCTGAACTTAATGTCCTTCATCCAAATCAGTTTGGATAAGCATACCCACGAGCGCTTCGAACGCTTTGAACAAACTATCGCCAGCTATCCTGAGGTGCTGGAATGTCACTTAATCACTGGGCAATCGGCAGATTACTTACTGAAAGTCATTGTTCGCGATATGGATGGCTACCAACACTTCTTATTAGACAAACTTACTCGTATAGAAGGCGTAACCGGCGTACATTCCTCTTTTGTAATGAAGTCGCCTATTGATAAAACAGCCCTGCCACTGCTTTAAATTCTGCCTAAAAAACAGTCGTTTTTTGCACAATTGCCGCGTTTCTGACTTGGCTAAGCGCATTAATGCCGTTATAGTGTGGCGCTTTTTACAGTAGTTATTATTGGCGAACGCTGATAAGCATTGAACATAATTAAAGGTTTAAAACTATGGCACAGTGGGAATGTATTGTTTGCGGTTGGATTTACGACGAAGCGAAAGGTGATCCTGAAAACGGCATCGCGCCTGGCACAAAGTGGGACGATGTACCTGAAGAGTGGCTTTGCCCTGACTGCGGCGTAGGTAAAGACAGCTTTGAGATTATCGCCGGCAGCGAAACCGAAGAAACGCGCGACGATAGCCTAGGCCAACACAAACAACGCCCAATCGTTATTATTGGTAGCGGTTTAGCTGGCTATAACGTGATCAAAGAAGTTCGTCGATTAGACGCCAATGTGCCAGTGATTATTATTACTGCAGACGATGGTCGCAGCTACTCCAAGCCTATGCTGTCTACGGGTTTCACCAGAAACTCTACGGCCAAAGATTTAGCACAAAATGATGCTGGCAGCGTAGCACGTCAATACAACTGTAGCGTTTGGACAATGACCAAGGTCACTGCCATCAACACCAAAGACCAAGTCTTAACCCTAGATAACAACGTAAGCCTTGATTACGAAAAACTCGTTATCGCTTGGGGTGCAGAAGTGATTCGTCCACCGATGACAGGTGACGCACTCGACAGCGTTTACTCCATCAACGATTTGCACGATTACGATGTCTTCCGTAAAGCGATTGATAAGAGCAAAGCGAAAAAAGTTGTCATTATCGGCGGCGGCTTAATCGGTAGTGAGTTCACTAACGACTTATTAAACGGTGGTTTCGAAACCGTGACTATCGACCCTATGGGTTACTGCCTACCGAATTTACTGCCAGAAGTGGCCGGTAAAGCGGTACAAAACGCATTAGAAGCCCAAGGCGCAACCTTCCATTTTGGCCCATTAGAAAGTGGCGAGTTTGGTCCTGTGGCAACAGCCGTTAACCGCAGCGAAGAAGGCGTAGTGGTGAGCCTAAACAACGGCGTTAAAATCGAAGCGGATGTTGTTCTATCGGCTGTTGGTGTACGTCCACGCATACAATTAGCACAAGATGCTGGCATCGATTGCGGCCGCGGTGTTAAAACCAACCGCTTGCTAGAAACCAGCGCCAAGAACGTTTACAGCCTAGGCGACTGTGCCGAAGTTGAAGGCCACGTATTATTTTACGTAGCGCCACTTATGGCCAGCGCACGCGCATTAGCAAAAACGCTAACCGGTACACCTACCGAAGTGAGCTACCCTGCAATGCCTGTCACCATTAAAACGCCAAGCTGCCCAGTGGTAGTTGCCCCCCCTGCACGTGGTGCAGAAGGCGAATGGCATATTGAGCAAGATGGCAATAACGTCGTCGCTGAGTTTAAAGACGCAGCCGGCAACTTATTAGGCTTTGCTTTAACGGGCGATGGCAACAAAGAAAAAATGCGCTTACAGAAGTTATTACCGCCAATTATGGAGTAATACTCTAAAGTGTTTTGATGTTAAAAAGGCTGGCTAAACACCGGCCTTTTTTTATGGCGGCTATTAATATTGTGTGCCATGCAATAATATAAAACCTCACCCGTTAAGCTTGCAGAAAGCTGATATCGCTCTTCTAAGCTTCATCACAACTGGATCGCGGGTAGCTCGACTGGAAAAGAGATCTAGCTACACCTGAAAAACCTTTCCTACCTGCTGCATCTGCTCTTCACTAACACCAGCTTGTTCAGCATAGTACGGCCACTGCCCAATGGCATCGCGTATTTGCTGTGCAATTGCGCTAACATCCCCTTTTGCTAGGCCAAATATTTTTCCCATTTTCTCCGCTTCTGTCGCAGTGGGTGGATAGGCTTGGTAGGCAAAGCCTGCTGCATGGTATTCGCCCACTGCCAGACTAGGCACTAAGTCATAGGCTGGCGCGAGTTGATAGCCTTTTGTGGTGTGGATAAAGCTAAAGTTACGTTCGTGATCATCGGTGTTATTAATCGCACGATTAAACAGCATCAACCGCAAGAGCTGCTTTAGATCTTCCTCTATATTGCACGAATACTGCTGTAGCAAACGATATAAGTCATCGTAACGAAAGCTATGACCAGCATCTTGTTGCGTGCTAGCTTGCTTGAGCAAGCCATTGGCGGTTATTAAGTGGCGGCGCGCATCGCCATCTATATCAAAACGCTCTAGCAGCAGCACATCTCTTTGGTTGATGTCGCTTATAACTTTAGCTTGGCCGATATGGATACCGGCACGTTGCGCCATCAGCAGACAGGCAAGCTCTACACGAGCATTATTGTAACGATCGCTACTACGATTAAATTTAGCTAAATATGCAGTGTCTTGGTCGTGCACCAAAGCTTTAGGCCTTGCCCCACCTACACCGGAACCAGAGTTCGCCAAATACACTAGGCCCACAGCATGCCTATCTAAATCTGTAAATTCTTGTTGGTCTATATGCTGTGCTGTTTGCTCGGCTTGTTGTAATTTATCTAGGGCAATACCCACTGCATAATGTGGTGTTTGCCCTTGTTCAACAAAGCATAAGGCACCAATACGGCTATGCACTTGCTGCAAAAAACTTAGCATTTCACGTATATTATTTGCATTCAGGCGCTGCTGATTACGTTGCATTGCTAGTTTTGTGAGCACCTGTCGCCCCCAAGCATCGGGCAGGTAATCATCAATAAAGGCTGGGGCAGATTGCCTACATGCAAAGCTGTACTCTTTGCTACGTAAAGGTAACTGGGCTGGGTCGATAGCAAAGGCATGCGATTGCGCAAGATATTTTTCTTTGTAACGAAAGCCAACATTGCTCACCACACCCTGCTCTTCCTGCAATGCGACATCGGCAATGTGCATAATGCCCAGTTCGGCAGTGTTCAGGTATAAGTCAAAGCGCTTAATCATCGAATAAGCTCACTGGTAGTTCGAGAAGTCGCAGAAAAGGCTGTTCTAAGCCTAATACTTGAGCAGCCTGGTAGTATTTACCCATAGACACGCTTAAATCACCTTTTTCCATACGCTGCAAAGTCGCTCGGCTTACGCCTATACGCAAAGCGAAAGCGCGCAAATCATCATGCGGAAAGTGTTTTTTTCTAGCTCTTTTAAGGTTTGTACCGAGTTGATTTAACATTTCTTCATCACACACAAAAGAATTATATATAAGTATATATGCCCTATAAACACACTATTATACTCATATTTAAGTATTAATCTTGCTAAACAATCCTACTCTTTCTCAGGTTATTGCAATATATACAGCCAACCTTTTATAAGCATGTAGCCTTAATAAGGCTTAGATGCCCCAAATAATATAGGGTTGTTCACTAATAAAACGTACAATCCTATCGTTGAGACAGTTATTCTAGCAATTAAACAAAAATTCAAAGTCCCAGATACTTATACTTAATACTCACCCAGGATGCAGTTTTACACAGGAGACACTATGAGATTTTACTTATCAGCTGCCTTCATTGCCTGCTTATTCGCAGCCATGCCTTTATCGGCATTAGAGCTTAGCTTTATAGAAGCGCAAAACCGCTTAGCCGAAGTATCTGATGCGATGGCAGGCTCGCAAAGCCAGTTGGAAAACCGCCAGCATTTGGCTAAAGCGAGTAAAAGCCTGTCTTACCCTGAAGTGACCTTGGATGTGCGCCAAATTCGCTTTGCGAAAACCGTCTATATTGATGACAAAATAGACTTGGACGATATTCGATCTTTCGCGCAACTGGTTAACTTAAATATCCCATCAAAAGGTAAAGTCCAAGACTGGCGCACCCGCCCTATCGTTACAGCTACCTTGCCCTTGTGGACGGGCGGTAAAATCAGCGCGGGTAAAGCAGCAGCACAAGCATCGGTCGATGAAGCACAAGCGCAACTTAGCAATACACAGCAACAAGAACTTAGCCAATTAATTCAAGCCTACTTTGGGCAGCAAATGGCCACCCATGTATTGTCCGTACGCACCGATGTGCGGGCCGGTTTACAACAGCATTATCACCGCGCTAGCCGTTTAGAAGACGAAGGCTTTGCTACCAAGGCACAAATGCTGCAAGCAAAAGTAGCTTTAGATGAAGCAGAGCGCGAATACCGCAAAGCCTTGAATGATTTACAAGGTACACAAGCAGCTTTATCGGGTTTATTGCATACACCACAAATCGTTACGCCTTCTTCACCGTTATTTGTTTGGCTAAAACCTTTACCTGCAACCGAGCAGTTTATTACTTCTGCATTGGAACAGCACCCGGGCTTACTGCGCATCAAGGCCATACAAAACCAAGCAGAGCAAAAAATTAAAGCCGAAAAGGCGGATTGGTACCCCACTGTCTATGCCTTTGGCCAGTATGATTTAAAAAAGGACGATGCCTTACTTACCGATTCTGACTGGGTAGTAGGCCTAGGCTTTAGCTACCAGTTATTTTCCAATCAAAACCGCAACCGCCAAATCAAAGCCGCTAGAAGCCAAGCCGATCAAGCGGCTTATAGCTTACAAGATAATCAAGTAAAGCTACGTATTGCTGTTGAACGCGCTTGGCTTGCAGCAGACAGTGCGCGCCAGCAATTTATCCTATTAGATAGCGCACTAGAAAGCGCGAATGAGAACTTACGCTTACAAGACCTTTCCTTCCAATCAGGACAGGCAACCTCATTGGATGTTATTGATGCTAGCCTGCAAAAAGGCAAAGTACGCATAGAGCGTGCGCAAGCCGCATGGCAGTTTGATTTAGCTTTGATGCAGCTATTAGAAGTTAGCGGCCAAACCACCCAATTTACGCATTATCTTAACCAAGCCGATAAGGTACTCACACCATGAATACTAGTGCCCACAATAATAGCGCGGGCTTCGACTTGCCCAAAAAACAAAGAATCATGATACGCATAGCCATCGCCATTGCTGTAACGGTCTGTGGTATTGGCCTGTACTTTGCGTTAAAGCCAAACCCCACGCAAATCCAAGGTATGGCAGATGCAGATTCGGTGAAGGTTTCCGCTAAAATCAGCGCACGCATTATTGAGCTTTACACACGTGAAGGCCAACGTGTAGAGGCGGGGCAATCCTTATTCCGCTTAGATAGCCCCGAAGTTGAGGCTAAATACAAGCAAGCCATGGCGGCATTAGATGCTGCAAAATCACAGGCCGAAAAAGCTGAGTACGGTGCCAGAAGCGAACAAATACGTGCCGCCCAAGCGAATTGGCAGCGTGCTAAAGCGGCCTCTGATGTGGCGCGTGACACCGCTAATCGTTTAAACACTCTCTCTAAAGAAGGTGTTGTTACTCGCCAGCAAAGAGACGAAGCCATGGCCCAAGCACAAGCGGCTGAAGCTTTAACAGCGGCGGCGAAAGCACAATATGACGAGGCCCAAGCAGGCGCACGCCAACAAGACAAAGATGCCGCCCAAGCGCAAGTTAGGCAGGCACAAGCCATGGTCGAAGAAGTGACCGCCGCGCGCATTGAAATACTCGGCTTAGCGCCTAGTAGCGGCGAAGTAAGTAAACGCTTAGCCGATATTGGCGAGCTAGTACCGGCTGGCTACCCGGTATTTACCTTGGTCGATGTGGATAATATGTGGGTGTCCTTTACTCTGCGTGAGGATCAGTTCAATAACATCAAAACCGAACAGCTTATTTATGGTGATATTCCCGCTTTAGGTTTGCAAGCCGTACCGTTTACTGTTTTTTTTATTAGCCCCGCCGGTGAATTTGCAACATGGCGTGCTACCCGTCAATCCGTGGGTTATGACGTCAGAAGCTTCGAAATACGCGTACGCCCGCAGGCCACTATTGAAAACTTTCGCCCAGGTATGAGCGTGCTATTCCGCTGGCCGCAAACTGCGGATTAATATGCATAGCTTTAGTGCAACCATAAAAAATGCTTACCATGACGAGTGGCAGTTTTTGCAAAGCTCAACGTGGGATAAGGCCTTAGTCACTTGGATGCCCTTGTTGATTATGGCGTTAATGGTCGCTTTATTTTGGCAGGCCGTACCGCGCGACCTGCCTATCACTGTTGTAGATTCAAGCCATAGTACAATTAGCCGAGATCTTATTCGTAAAATAGATGCAGCCCCTGCGATACGTGTCGTAGCCCAGCCCTTAAGCCTCGCCGAAGCATGGACAATGGTTGAGAAAAACCAAGCCCACGCAGTACTGTATATTCCCCCGCAAACCGACAAAGCTATAGCGAATAATCAGCCCGCCACATTATTCGCTTTTTATAATGCTACTTTGACCACTGCCGGTGGTACCGCCGTGCGTGAGATTGACACCGTCGTTAAACAGCTAAACCGTGATATCGCCATACAATATAATGCCTTTAGCCTAGGCCCAGGTGTTTTAAAGCCTGCGCCCATTCAAGCGCAAGTCAATTTGCTCTTTAATCCCGCGCGAAATTTTGAAATATTTTTAATCGGCTTACTATTGCCCGGCATGTTGCATTTTATGCTCTGTATCGCTGTAACCAGCGCCTATGCCCGAGAATTACGCGATAAAACCGTACAGCAGTGGATAGATAGAGTCGGTGGTCATACTGGCGGCGCGATTATTGGAAAATCTTTGCCCTATGTGCTGTTGTTTTCACTCTACGGTATGGCTGCTATTTTTTGGATTGCATATATCCGTGGCGATGGCGTGCCAGGCTCCTTAATAGCGCTGCTGCTTGGTAATATCCTCTTATATTGCGCCTACGCCGCGATGGCTTTGTTATTTGCTGCCTTAGCGCCGGACATGAGCACTGCATTATCGGGCGTGGGCTTGTATGCGGGCACTTCCTTAGCGTTTTGTGGGGCAACTTTTCCTATCGATGGTGCCTCTTTATTTGCGCGGCTTTGGCATCACTTATTACCTTTTTCTACCTTTGTAAAACTGGATGTTGCCGAGCGTTATATTAATGCGCCTAACTCTCTCACCTTGTTTTATTTATTCATCTTACTGCTGTTTGTTCTTATTCCCGGTGGGATCGGCTATTTAGCTTATAAAAAAGCCATTAATACACCAGAAAAATGGGGGCAACGATGAGCAGAAAAAACAGCCCTAGCATAGAGACCTTCTGGGGGGCTTTTATCAGCACCTTCCATGCTATTTTTACCGATAGAGCGGTATTAAGCGTCATGATAGGTGCCGTGATTCTCTACTCATTTTTCTACCCGCTCGGCTATCAAGAGCAAGTGGCCGCGAATCAGCCTATCTATATTGTTGATCACGATGGCTCCGCACTCAGCCGAGAATTAGTCCGTAAGATTCAAGCTTTAAGAGCGGTACGAGTAGAAGCACTGGTTAGTCATGTAGATCAAGCGGTGCAAGCCGTACAGGCGATGAAAATACAGGGCTATGTTGAAATTCCTGCAGATTTTGAGCAGCGTATTTGGCGGGGTGAACCTGCGGATATTGCCTTGTTTGCAAATGGCGCATCGCTTGGTCATGCAAGCGCTGTGTTAAGCGGCTTAGCTATGGCTGTAACAGACTTCGCCCAACAAATAGCCATACGGCAAGCAGCCTTTGCTGGCGCTGGCGTACAGCCCCCATTTACTTTGGTTGAGCGCCCTTTGTTCAATACCCGCGAAGGCTACGGCAGCTTTGTCGTTACTGGAGTGGCGCAGCTGATTATTCAGCAAACTTTATTGGTCGGTTTAGCCGTGTTAGCGGGTACACGACGTGAGCTGTATGGTCGCATCTTTCTCAAACATAAGCAGATTATGGGTATGGGCTTTGCCGCTCTTTGTGTTGGAACCGTTAATATGCTGTATTACTTAGGCTTTATGTTTTGGTTTCAAGATTACCCCCAGCATGGCAGCTTCACTACCGTCGCCTTTGCTAGCCTATTTTATATACTGGCAGTGGTTGCTTTTGGCTTGTTTATCACCAGCTTTTTTCGCACTCGCGAGCGTGCTTTCCAGCTGATATTGGTTGCCTCTTTACCGCTTTTCTTCTTATCGAACTTATCTTGGCCTGAAGTCAGTAGCCCCACATGGTTGGTTTATTTATCAAAAACAATACCGTCAACAGCAGGCATCAACCTGCTGGTAAAAATCACACAGTACGGCGCACCCTTAAGTGCGGCCAAAAAAGAAATCATCAATCTAGCGGTTTTGATTGTTATCTACGGTGGTTTGGGTTGGTGGCGTTATCACTTTTATCTTGCTAAGCAACCGCTGAAACAGTAATACACTGCCTTTGCAGAACACAGAAAGATGCTGTGTTAGTATCATCTATTGTGCGTTTATACTTCACTCATCACTAATAGGATAGATAATGAAAATCGCTCTACATTGGCAAATATTGATCGCCATTATCCTTGCTTGTATTGCGGGTGCCATTAGCAATAGCACACCTATTATATGGGGCATTAACAGCCTCGCTATTTTTGATTTTATTGGCACGCTATTCATGAATGCCTTGATGATGGTGATCGTGCCTTTAATTGTCGCCTCGATTATTAGCGGCGTTGCTAATATGGGCAGCTCCAGCGATATGGCGCGTATGTTAGGCAAGCTGCTAGGTTTTTATTTGTTCACCAGCACCTTGGCGATTCTCGTAGGCTTGGTACTGGTTAATATTATTCAGCCTGGCTCTAGCCCCGATGCACAGGCACAGCTGCAACTTAGCCATAGCATAGAAACCGAACAGAGTTTGGCCGCGATAACCAATACCAACAGCGGCGAACTGGTCAATATTTTCATCCGTATGATACCTACCAACGTGGTTAAAGCTGCCGCTGAAGGCGATATGCTTGCGTTGATATTTTTTAGCATGTTGTTTGGTTTTTTGATGACCAAGCTAAGTAAAGAAGCCTATCAAAACCAAGTGCTGTTTTGGCAGTCCGTGCAAGACATTATGGTGATGATGACCATGCTGGTGATGCGATTCGCGCCGCTAGGCGTATTTGGTTTAGTCGCATTAACAATCAGCCAAACCGGTTTGGCTATTTTTATGCATTTAGCATGGTTTTTCTTAACCGTGGTGCTGGCCTTAGCTTTTCACAGCTTAGTTACGCTATCACTGGTTTTACATGCGCTTAAAATAAATCCATTCCAGCATTTGCGTGCTATGCGTGGCGTGCTGTTAATGGCTTTTTCAACCAGCTCATCGGTTGCTACTCTGCCTCTAACAATGACGACATTAAATGGACAATCCGGCGTTTCTAAAAAAACCACCGCCTTTGTAACACCCTTGGGCGCAACCATTAATATGGATGGTACAGCACTATACGAGTGCGTAGCCGCTATGTTTATTGCTCAGGTTTATGGCTTAGAGCTCAGCTTTGCTACGCAATTAACTGTGGTTATTATCGCTTTGTTTACTTCCATAGGCGTGGCGGGTATTCCTGCAGCAAGTTTGGTGGCCATTACTATCATTTTGGTAGCTGTGGGCTTACCGGTTGAAGGCATTGGTTTATTATTGGTTACCGACCGTATTTTAGATATGCTACGAACAGCTGTGAATGTCTATGGTGATACCGTAGCTGCCGTATTTATAGCAAAAACCGAAGGCGAAAAACTTTACTCCAAGCAACAATTCGTCCCAATAAAACAGTAATACGCTATTATTACTACTGAATAGCAAAACCTATCGGGAACTAGCATGGAAGAAAAATCGACAATACACGATTTTCTCAGCGTAGAAGAGCAAAAACTATTAATCGAGCTAATCCCCGATGAAATCCTGCTGCTTGATCCCACCGACCAACACATTATCTATGCAAACCACCCACCCTACGGCTTAGAAGCAGAACAATTTATTGGCCAAGACTATCTCTCTCTGTCACCGATTATTAGCCGCCCTATGATTAAAGCAGCTCTACAGACGGTGAGTGAGAACCACAACATTGTTGAGCACGAAACCGAGCTTATTATTGCCGGCGAGCCTTGCTGGGTACTGGTGCGCATCATTCCTGTAGTTCGCAATGACGCACTGCATTACTTTTTGATTACTCACACCAATATCCGCGCATTAAAAGATGCTATCAATGAGCTAGAGTCCAGCAAAAACCGACTGGTGAATATTCTCGAAAATATCCCGCTGGCCGCAATGATGTGGGACGCGGAAGGTCGCACCCAAGAGTGGAACCCTTCGGCTGAGAAAACGTTCGGCTATAGCCGTGAAGAAGCAGTGGGTAAGCATTTTATTGATTTGATCGTACCCGATAACGAGCGCCCAGTAAGGTATGAGCAATTTAACTATGCGATGCGAACGGGACGCATCCAAAAATACCCGCCTTATGAGAACGTCAAAAAAGACGGCAGCATTATTATGTGCGAATGGTTTAGTACTTCGCTACATAATAGCCAAGGTGAGTTTATTGGTATGGCCAGCCTGGCACGTGATATTACTGCCAAATTACAAGCTAAAAAAGAGCTAGAAGACGCCAAGCTAGCGGCTGAAACCTCCGCACGCGCTAAGGCCCACTTTTTAGCCAATATGAGCCATGAAATACGCACCCCAATGAACGGCATTATGGGCATGTTAGAGCTAATGCTGCGCGAAAAAGAAAGCCTCAATGACGATCAGAAAGATAAACTGCTCATTATTCAGCAGTCTACACAAACCTTGCTCGCCATTTTGAATGATGTTTTGGATTTTTCAAAAATTGATTCCGCTGCGGTTAAAATCGAACAAATCCCCTTAGATATCAATCTGCTATTGCAGCAAATTGCCGGATTGATGCGCCCCGCCATTGAAGAAAAGCAATTAGCGTTTAACTGGCAGCCCTTGCCCACAGAAAAAGCGATTATTCTTAGCGATCCAAGCCGTTTAACCCAAATCCTCAGTAATTTAATCAGCAATGCCATTAAATTTACTGAACAAGGCGGTGTGCAGATTTCCCTGCAGGCGGATGCCATCGATGATGAGCAATTGGCGTTTTGCGTGAGCGTCAAAGACACCGGTATTGGTATTCGCCCAGAAGATACGCACTATATTTTCGACGCTTTTACACAGGCGGATGCCTCTATCAGTCGTCGCTATGGCGGCACAGGTTTAGGCTTGGCGATAAGCCAACAATTAGCGCGTTTAATGGGCGGTAAAATAGAAGTAGAAAGCCAACCGCATAAAGGCTCAAGTTTCCACTTCCACTTTATTGCCAAGCGCGCTCAGTCAGCAATCGACGCCAGCACCGAGACTGGCGAATCCGCGCTAAAAAACTTTAATGCTACCGCCTTATTGGTCGACGATAATGAGGTTAACTTAATCGTAGGTGCTAAAATGCTGAGCACCTTAGGCTTACAAGTCTATTGTGCGCATTCAGGCCAAGAAGCTTTAGATATATTGGAGGCACACCAAGAGATTGCTGTTGTGCTTATGGATATTCATATGCCAGGAATGAATGGCTTCCAAACAACCAACGCCATTCGTCAATTAGGTGGCAGCTTTGCTGAAGTACCGATTATTGCGGTAACGGCTAATGTGGTGGAAACGGAAAAGCAATCCTGCTTAGAGAGTGGTATGAATGACTTTCTGCCCAAGCCCTTTTCTTTACGCTTACTCAACGAAACCTTAAAAAACATCTTGTTATAAAAGCACAATAAAAAAAGCAAAAAAAAATCCAACACCCTAAGGTGCTGGATTTTTGATCTAGTAATGCTTGCTTATTCAGCCGCTTCTTCGCCCGCTTCTTCTTCTGCAGACTCATCCACTGGGTTAATATCTAACAACTCAACTTCAAAAATCAAAGCCGCGTTTGGACCAATTTTAGGACCTGCGCCACCAGCGCCATACGCTAATTCTGAAGGGATAAAGATTTCGTACTTATCGCCAACATTCATTAATTGTAAAGCTTCTGTCCAGCCAGGGATAACATGGCTTAGGCCAAATGTTGCTGGCTGATTACGGCTGTAGGAGCTATCAAACTCTTCACCGTTTAGCAAAGTACCGCGGTAATGAACAACAACGGTATCGTCAATGCTTGGCTTAGCATCTTTACCTGAAGCGCTAACAACTTTGTACTGTAAGCCTGATGCTGTTACTGATACGCCTTCTTTTTTAGCGTTTTCAGCAAAAAATTTCGCAGCTTCAGCTTTGTTTGCTTCTTCTAACTGACCCAGCTCTGCTTGTTGCTTTTCCATTTGTTGCTGTTGGAAATTCTGCATAGCGGCCATTAAATCTTCTTGCTCAACAGACGATGCTTTACCGGCCAAACCTTCTTCTAAACCTTGCTGAAAGGCTTTAGCGTCTAACTCGATACCCTGATCAACAAAATTACTCGCGATATTGTGTGCAATACCGTAGCTAACTTTTTGTAAATCGTTATCTAAAGACACTTTTTCGCTGCCTTGATTACAACCTACTAACACTAAGCTTGCTGCAATCACGCCAGCCATTACTTGTTTTTTCATCGGTAACTCCATCGAATGTTTGTTATTAAATTTGCCTATAGTGTAACAAGAGTTATGTTAACTAGCAGGGCATTGTGTCGTTTTATTTGGACTGCGTCTATTTCTTAATGGCATTAGGACGTACTAATAGCGTATGAGTTCCCTGCCCAATTAAGCTTCAGCCAATATTTTTCTATGTAACGCTCATTTTAAGCAAGCAAGGTAAGGCTCAACAACCGTAAAAGCTAGGCCGGGCTTTGCTTGCTGCAAATAATAACGCGTTGCATCGTTTATTGTTAAGCCCTGATTTTCGTCAATCTCAGTTTGTTGAACCTGCTGATACAGTTTCGCCATTAGAGTCTGCTCTGCATACAGCTCTAATTCTTTTGCCTGCTGGTACAAATCAGCATTCTGCTGTTTGATTTCCCGCCTAGCTTGGCGTATAGGCGCAATAATGGTGTCTTGCCAATGCTGACAACGTTGCAAGCAGCTATCTAAGCTTGCCTTGCTCAGAGGTTTATTATCGTTTTCTAGCCACGCGATAAACAAGAGCGCAATCACATCTAGCTGGTAATTATCCTGTAAAAACAGCAGCTTATTTGCCACTTCCGGCGAGCTATAAAGAGCACAGGCGTAGCGCCAAAAATCATTGTCTAATGCCATGTGTTATCTCCCGGTTTTTCTGTAGAATGCGCGCCATGATAAGTTTACAGCAAATTAGTTTACACCGCGGGGTTAAGCCCCTACTCGAAAACGCCAATATGATATTGCATGCTGGCGAGCGTGCTGCTGTGGTCGGGGTGAACGGTTGCGGCAAATCCACATTATTCCAATTACTGTTGGGCACAATCCAAAGCGATGCCGGTGAGGTTTTTATCCCCCCTGATCTGCGCATTGCCCATATGCAACAGGAAGTCGCCCATAGCACCTGCCCTGCGCGTGATTATATTCTTGATGGCCACACCGAGCTACGCGCCTTAGAAAAAGCCATCGACAAAGCCCAAGAAGACGAAGATTACACCCTGCTCGCTAATTTGCACGGCAAAATGGATGCCATTGATGGCTATAATCAAGGCCACGTAGCAGAAACCATCATGCTTGGTTTAGGTTTTAAAGTCGGCGATTACGAGCGCCCTGTGGATTCTTTTTCTGGCGGCTGGCGTATTCGCTTAAATTTGGCTCGCACACTATTACGACCCAGTGATGCGCTATTGCTGGATGAGCCAACTAACCACTTGGATTTAGAAGCTATTCATTGGTTAGAAGAATGGATACAGCGCTACCCCGGTAACGTTTTACTCATCTCTCACGACCGTGACTTTATTGATGCCTGTGTTCAGCGGATTTTCCATATTCACGATCTGCAAATCGACACCTACACCGGTAGCTATTCCGACTTTGAGCGTCAGCGTGCGGAAAAACTGATACTGCAACAAAGCATTCATCAGAAACAACAACAACGTAAAGCCGAGCTACAAGGCTTTATTGATCGCTTCCGTGCTAAGGCATCCAAAGCCAAACAAGCACAAAGCCGTATCAAAGCCCTAGAGCGAATGCAGTTTGTTGGCGCTGTTCGTGAAGCTAGCGAATACCGCTTTAGCATCCCTCATGCGGATAAAACCGCCAGCCCGTTAATTAACTGGTTCGAAGTGGATTTAGGCTACCCGGGTAAAACCATCATCAATAAAGCCAATTTAGCCGTAAATCCCGGTTTACGCTTGGCCTTGCTGGGTGTGAATGGCGCGGGTAAATCCACCGTTATCAAAACCTTGGCTGGCGAACTTGCAGCCTTAGCAGGCGAAGTCACCGTATCCGAGCACTTGCGCTTGGGCTATTTTGCTCAGCATCAACTAGAAGCTTTGGATAATAATGCCAGCCCCATTTTGCACCTACAACGCCTAAGCCCGAACGCCCGCGAACAAGAAATCCGTAACTTTTTAGGCGGCTTTCGTATTCAAGGCGATATGGCTACCTCCACCATTGCGCACTTCTCAGGTGGCGAAAAAGCCCGTTTAGCGCTCGCCATTGTTGCTTGGCAAAAACCCAATTTACTCTTATTGGATGAGCCGACTAACCACCTCGATTTAGAAATGCGCGAAGCCTTAGCGGAAGCCCTGCAAAGCTACCAGGGTGCAGTGATATTGGTATCGCACGATAGATACTTAATCCGCCATTGTGTGGATGATTTTATGCTAGTTGCAGACGGCAAGCTGCAAGAGTTTAACGGTGATTTAGACGACTACTATCGTCTGACGCAAAAAGGCTCAAACACAACCGATAATGGCAATGCACCGGTTAAACAAGAAAACCGTAAGCTACAACGCCAGCAAGCAGCACAGCAACGCGAAAAGTTGGCCAGTGTGCGTAAAGAAGTGAAAAAGCTGGAAAAACAAATAGAAAAGTTAGAAGAACAGCGCGAAAAAATCGAGCTAGAATTAAGCGATAGCAGCATTTACGACGCTGAGAACAAAGACCGCCTCAGCAAGCTTTTAAAAGAACAGGCGCAAATCGCTAGCGGCTTAGCCAAAGCCGAAGAGCAATGGCTAGAGCAGCAAAGCCTATTAGACACCGAATAAAGCATCTGCGACTTTACGCCTGCTTACCTGTATATTGCAGCCATCACTTCCACTGTAACTTAGGGCTTATTTATGCAAGCAGATTTTTGGCATGAGCGCTGGAAAACAAACGCTATTGGTTTTCACCTTGATGCAGTAAACCCACTTCTTGTCGAGTTTATTGGTGAGCTAAACCTAGCACCGAACCAGCGCATATTTTTACCCTTATGCGGCAAGACTCACGATATCGCTTGGCTGCTAGCCCAAGGCTATCGCGTGGTCGGCATTGAGCTGAGCAAATTGGCTATCACCCAACTTTTTGAAAGCCTAGGTATTGAGCCTCAAATTAGTAAGCACGGTCGCTTCAAGCTGTACTCGGCTAAAAGTCTGGCTATCTGGCAAGGTGATTTCTTTGCCTTCACGGCCAGCTTATTAGGTAATGTAGATGCGGTTTATGATAGAGCCGCCTTGGTTGCCCTACCCTTTGAGATGCGCAAAGACTATACCGCCCACCTGCGCATTATCAGCAATGGTGCGCCACAACTACTAATCTGCGCGGAATATGACCAAACCTTACGCGATGGCCCACCTTTCTCGGTAAGCAGCGATGAAGTTAGCGCACACTACAGCTTGCACTACCGAATCAAAAACCTCTACAGCACACCACGCGACGATGAAGCCGGCGGCAATAATAACGTTTGGTTGCTACGCAAAAAAGCCGTTTAAGACGATACCGTTAAGCGCGTTTTAATTCCCAAAAGCGTGCTTTTTTGCTAATGTTCGCGCGCGAAATCTGCTATTTAACCAAGCCTGCCACATATAGCTTCTGGATCTGAGTATGAGCCAAGACCAACCATTGATTGTTTCCAACGCCCACGAAGATGCCGATATTTTACGTGCTCGCTTCCAAGATTGGGGTTATTTATACTTTAAAAACTACGTTAGCGCAGATAAGTGCCAGCACTTACTCCAAACCTTTGTCGCTGAGTTAGCGCCACATATCAGCTTAGATACAACCTCTGGCCTACCAATATTAAGCGGCCAAGCCTTCACCGAAACCGATCCATTATGGGACGCCTACTACCCAAAAATGCAGGCATTAGAATCTTTCCACCAATTTTTCCACGACGATGCCATTCGCGAGCTGATGCAAACCGTCAGCGGCGATAACGTTTTTGTTTATCCGATGAAAATGGCACGTGTTTCTACCCCTGGTAAAATCGGTTACGAAACACCGCCCCATCAGGATGCTAAATCCCATGTTGCTGGCCCCACCATGTGCGGTATTTGGGTCGCTTTACACAATATATCCACCGATATGGGCCGCTTAAAAATACTACCGCGTTCGCATCTACAAGGCGTGCGTGAAGTGGTTCCCGCAGAAGGCGTGGGTAATGTGCAATGTGAGATTTTCGACGACGAAACCATCTGGCACGTATCCGATGTGCAACAAGGCGATGTGATTATTTTCCACTCCTGCACCGTGCATGCAGCGCAGCCCAACGTATCAGACAACGTGGTACGCATGAGTGTCGACACCCGTTTTTGCGATTACGGCGCGCCGGTATTTAGCAGCAACAAAGAACCGCACCATGGCTGGCGTATAGAAACCCTCAACTGGGAAAACATCTATCAAGGTTGGGAAAATCAAGATTTGCAGTATTACTGGCAAGATTACCCTGCGTTTTGGGGCTAAGTTGTGGCAGATCACTCTCAAGCTATTCACCTTCACATTGATGGCATAGAGCAAGCGCTGCAACTGTTCTTGCACGGCAATAAGGACCAGATTATCTCCGAGCGCCTGCGTAAAGAGGGTGTTTGGGAGGCTTACGAAACCGAAGTTAGCGTAAAACTGCTAAGCGCAGGCCAAACTTATATCGATGTCGGCGCTAACATTGGCTATTACAGCGTTATCGCCAGCCGTTGCGTAGGCGATAACGGCACCGTGATCAGCTACGAGCCTGATGCCGATAACTTCGCCTTACTGAATAAAAATATCACCGCTAACCAGCTAAAAAACATACAAAGTTTCCCTTACGCTTTGTACGATAAAGACGGCGAAGGCAAGCTGTATTTGTCTAGCGATAATTTTGGCGACCACCGCATTTACCAATCGCCAATCGACCGCGAACATCAAAGTATTCGTCTGATCAACGGTGGTCAACATCTATCCACGCTGTGCGATCATGTGGATTTTATAAAAATCGACACCCAAGGCGCGGAGTTCTTTGTGCTCAATGGCTTAATGGATGTGGTGCTGCGCAATAAAGAGCATCTGCGCATGATTATTGAAGTCTGCCCTTACGGTATCCGCAAATCCGGCAGCCACGGTTTAGAGCTATTACAGTTACTGGATAGCACCGGCATGCAATATCATATTATCGATCATATTGGCCACGCGTTAATCCCTGCAGAAAGCCATCACCTAGCCGATTGGATCAAAAGCTTGGATGCCGATTTGCTCAACGAAGGCTTTATTAACTTACTCGTTAGCCCCAAAGGCTATGATTTAGAACGCTATACAACAATCGTACCAGCCTAAGCAACGCACTCTGCTGTCCACCGTTGACAAGCTTCCGACACCTGACACACAATGAAGCTATATGAATACACGTTGTGGAGCCAATCATGACACAAGCAAAAGACTACCAACAAGATGCCATCAGTTCGGAGCAAGTGATCGCTTCAAAAGGATTTTTGCTGCTCGAGTTTGGTACTAACTGGTGTGGCCACTGTATTGCTGCGCAAGACCCTATCCAGTCGGCTTTAGACGCCTACCCTGACTTACAGCATATCAAAGAAGAAGATGGCCCGGGCCGACGTTTAGGGCGTATTTTCCGCGTAAAACTTTGGCCGACATTAGTCTTGCTAAAAGACGGTGAGGAAGTGGATCGCGTAGTAAGACCTACTAGCGAAAAAGCCGTGGCAGAGTTGTTGGCCGCTACAAAGTAAAGCCTCAGTTTATCGCTAGCCTAACTTGCTTAAACTTTACACAAATTCTGCTGCCGCTGCCGCCGATG
>Ga0209075_1001523_pt1 | contig 21722 bp, 21 predicted proteins | sample Stecom2011_FD_187523 | JGI IMG/M metagenome (GOLD analysis project Ga0209075, IMG submission 187523) | Agricultural soil microbial communities from Utah to study Nitrogen management - Steer compost 2011 (SPAdes) (version 2) | ecosystem: Environmental > Terrestrial > Soil > Agricultural land...
CAGACCCAGATGCCACAGTGCAAATCCACCCTTTATCCGCTATAATTCGCCGTTTAAAATTTTCACCAAAAGGTAGTCGCACACCATGGAAGTCAATCCGGTTTATAACCACATCGATGAGCTGAAAGAACGTACTGCAGCCATCAGGGGGTATCTTTGACTACGCTAACAAGCGTGACCGTCTGGTAGAAGTCGAGCGCGAGCTGGAAGATCCGGCCATCTGGAATGATCCGGAATATGCGCAAAATCTGGGCCGTGAGCGTTCCCAGCTGGCGCAGATTGTAGAAACCATCGAGGATCTGGACGGCAGTCTGGCCGATGCGCCTGAGCTGCTGGAAATGGCCGTTGAGGAAAACGACGAGGACGCGGTGGCCGATGTGCGCGCCGAAGTTGAGCGTCTGGAAGAGATTCTGGCCAAGCTGGAATTCCGCCGCATGTTCAGCGGCGAAATGGACGCCAACAATGCCTATCTGGATATCCAGGCCGGCTCCGGCGGTACCGAGGCGCAGGACTGGGCCAATATGCTGCTACGCATGTACCTGCGCTGGGCTGACCACAACGGCTTTGAAGCGACCATTATGGAGCTGTCAGCCGGTGAAGTGGCCGGCATCAAGAGCGCTACCATTCACGTCAAGGGCGATTATGCCTTTGGCTGGCTGCGTACCGAAACCGGCGTGCACCGCCTGGTGCGCAAGAGTCCCTATGACTCGGGCAACCGTCGCCATACCTCCTTTACTGCCGTATTTGTCTCGCCAGAAATTGATGACAATATCGAGATCGACATCAACCCGGCTGACCTGCGTGTTGATACCTACCGTTCCTCCGGTGCTGGTGGCCAGCACGTGAACACCACCGACTCGGCGGTGCGCATTACCCACGTGCCAACCAACACCGTGGTGTCCTGCCAGAACGAGCGCTCACAACATGCCAACCGCGACCGCGCCATGAAAATGCTGCGGGCCAAGCTATACGAGCTGGAGCTGCAAAAGCGCAGCGAAGCCTCGCAGGCGCTGGAGGACAGCAAGTCCGATATCGGCTGGGGGCATCAGATCCGCTCTTATGTGCTGGACCAGTCGCGCATCAAGGACTTGCGCAGCAACATAGAAAACAGCAACTGTGATGCAGTGCTCGATGGCGACATCAACGAGTTCCTCGAAGCCAGTCTGAAGATGGGTTTGTAACGCACTCTGCACGAACCGCCTCTTTCGCCCGTTCTGCAGGGGCGCCCCGCCCACGGGCGGATGCTATCACCAGTGGGCTGCTACTGCCGGCTGGCTGCATGCAGGAAACCAGTGACAGCGCCGGTCGCAAATGGACGTGCTCCTGCGAGGGGCGTCTTGCAACACACGCACAGCCTGCGCAGCCTTGTGCGCAGGGACTGGGCTGGCGTCCACGGCGGGTAAGCTTCCGGTTCGCACAGTGATGGGGTTTTGCTTTATAATCTCCGGCTTTCATTGCAAATTTCGTCCGGCACAATCGTTGCCGGACACTTAACCAGCCGGACCCGTCATGACCGAACAAAGCCAGACCCAAGCACAACTGCAAGCCGAAGAAAACAAGCTGATCGCCCAGCGCAAAGAAAAACTTGCTGCCGTCCGGGCCAAAGGCAACGCCTTTCCCAATACGTTCCGGCCTGAGCAGCGCTGCGCTGATGTGCAAAAGCTCTATGCTGAAGCGGGCCGCGAAGAGCTGGAAGGCCAAGATATTCGTATCAAAATCGCCGGGCGTATCATGCTCAGTCGTGGCCCTTTTATGGTGTTGCAGGACAGCAGTGGCCGCTTGCAAGTCTATGTGGATCGCAAGACACTGCCGGAAGAAACCCTGGCTGAAGTCAAAACCTGGGATCTGGGCGACATTATCGGTGCCGAGGGCAAGCTGGCTCGCTCTGGCAAGGGCGACCTCTATGTGCACATGGACAGCGTGCAGTTACTGACCAAATCCCTGCGTCCGCTGCCGGACAAACACCATGGCCTGACCGATACCGAGCAGCGTTATCGCCAGCGTTACGTGGATCTGATCGTCAACGACGAGGTGCGAGAAACCTTTCGCATCCGCAGCAAGGTGATTGCCCATATTCGCAACTTCCTGGTCCAGCGCGGGTTTTTAGAGGTGGAAACACCCATGCTGCAGACCATTCCCGGTGGTGCGGCGGCCAAGCCGTTCGAAACCCATCACAATGCACTGGACTTGCCCATGTACCTGCGCATTGCGCCAGAGCTGTATCTGAAACGGCTGGTGGTGGGCGGCTTTGAAAAAGTCTTCGAGATCAACCGCAACTTCCGCAACGAAGGCGTCTCCACCCGTCACAACCCCGAGTTCACCATGCTGGAGTTCTATCAGGCCTATGCCGACTATGAAGACAATATGGATTTGACCGAGGAGCTGTTCCGTGAGCTGGCGCAAACTGTGTTGGGCAGCACCGATGTACCCTATCAGGGCAAGGTGTTCCACTTTGGCGAGCCCTTTACCCGCCTGAGCCTGTTTGACTCCATTCTCAAGTACAACCCGGACATCAGTGCCGATGACTTGAATGACATCGACACCTGTCGAGCCTTGGCGAAAAAACATGGCGCACCTGTGCTGGGGCACGAAGGTATAGGTAAGTTGCAGACCATGATCTTCGAGGAAACCGTCGAGCACCGCTTGGAGCAGCCAACCTTTATTACCCAGTATCCCTTCGAAGTATCACCGCTGGCGCGGCGCAACGACGAAAACCCCGAGGTAACCGACCGCTTTGAGCTATTCATTGGTGGCCGCGAAATTGCCAATGCCTACTCCGAGCTCAATGATGCCGAGGACCAGGCCGAACGTTTCCATGCCCAGGTAGCTGACAAGGAAGCCGGTGACGACGAAGCCATGCATTACGATGCCGACTTTGTGCGTGCGCTGGAGTACGGCATGCCGCCAACGGCCGGTGAAGGCATTGGCATCGACCGGCTGGTGATGCTCCTGACCGATTCACCATCCATTCGCGATGTTATCCTGTTTCCGCACATGCGCCCGGAGCACTAAAATGGACGATGGCAGCAACAAGAAATTTAATGAGCTGCACCTGATCGCCACAGCCGTGGTGACTGTGTGCGTGACGGTGTTTTCACTGACCTATTATGGTTACGTGCACTTTGCCAAACCGGAAGATGCTCTGCTGTTGGCCGAGTACACCATGCTGAAAACCATTCCTGGCGAAGATTATCGCGCCTCGCTAAAGCCCGCCGAGCAGCATGCCCAGTGCATTGACGGCATTGTGGTGCTATTTGATGACAAACAAAAAGGCCTGACCGGCGTGCTGGTGGATGACAAAAAACGTGCGGTGCGGTGCCTGTGATACCTGCTGGCTTGTCCCAGGTCACACATGGTCGCCACTAAAGTGGCCCGCATAGGACTGTAAGAGCGACTTGGGCCGCGAACATGGCCCCGGTAGCTGCTTCAATGTTACAGATCTAATCATGCAAGGATCGGCCTGGGCCGTGATCTAAGCATAAAAACGGCCACACTGTGTGGCCGTTTTTATTGGGTGCTGGCTGAACCAGGCTATGTTTGAGGTTAAAGCAAGCCCTGCTTGCGTCAGGCAAGTCAAGCCTGGCTGCACCAGCTAAGCCAAGCGTCACTTGCGATTCAGCTTGTTTTCCAGGTAATGGATATTGACGCCACCATGCTTGAAGCCTTTGTCATTCATCAGGTCAATGTGCAGGGGTACGTTGGTCTTGATGCCGTCGATGATGATCTCGTCGAGCGCGTTACGCATGCGGCCCATGGCTTCGTCACGGGTTTCACCCCAAGTGATGATCTTGCCGATCAGCGAGTCGTAATGGGGGGGAACGCTGTAGCCACTATATAGGTGCGAGTCCATGCGTACACCGTTGCCACCCGGCGCATGATAGTGTTTGACCAGTCCGGGGCTTGGCATAAAGTTGTCCGGGTCTTCAGCGTTGATCCGGCACTCGAAAGCGTGGCCGCGGAAGTGAATGTCTTTTTGCTTGATGGACAGTGGGTTGCCAGCAGCTATGCTGATCATTTCTTTAACCAGGTCAAAGCCGGTGATCATTTCGGTAACCGGATGCTCGACCTGAATTCTGGTGTTCATTTCGATGAAGTAAAAACGGCCGTCTTCGTAAAGGAACTCGAAGGTACCGGCACCACGGTAGCCGATATCGATGCAGGCCTGCACACAGCGTTCAAATACTTTCTGGCGGGCTACTTCGTCAATAAAAGGGGCGGGTGCCTCTTCAATGACTTTTTGGTGGCGACGTTGCAATGAGCAGTCGCGGTCACCAAAGTGCACCGCGTTGCCTTGGCCGTCGGCCATGACCTGGATTTCTACGTGGCGGGGGTTGCCCAGAAATTTTTCAAGGTAGACCACAGGGTTGCCAAACGCGGCAGCCGCCTCGTTGCGGGTGTGTACAGCGGCACGCAGCAGGTCGTCTTCGTGATGAACCACGCGCATGCCTCGGCCACCGCCGCCGCCGGCTGCCTTGATAATGACCGGGTAGCCGACTTCGCGGGCGATGCGCAGGGCTTCTTCTTCATCTTCAGGCAGGGGGCCATCGGAGCCGGGTACGACAGGAACACCCGCTTTTTTCATGGCGTCTTTGGCGGCCACTTTGTCACCCATCATGCGGATGACATCGGCCTTGGGGCCAATAAAGGTAAAGCCCGAGTTCTCTGCCTGTTCGGCAAAGTCGGGGTTCTCTGCCAGGAAGCCGTAGCCGGGGTGTATGGCGTTGGCGCCGGTTACTTCGGCAGCTGCGATAATGGCAGGGATTTGTAGATAAGACTGTGCGCCAGGAGCCGGGCCGATACAGACAGTTTCGTCGGCCAGGGACAGGTGCATCAGGTCGCGGTCAGCCGAAGAGTAAACGGCTACGGTTTTAATGCCCATCTCCTTGCACGCACGCATGACGCGCAGTGCAATTTCACCGCGGTTGGCAATCAGGACTTTTTCCAGCATTGCAGACTCCAGGTGACTTAAACGATGGTGAACAGGGGCTGGTCGTACTCAACCGGCTGACCGTTTTCTACCAGAATGGTATCAATTACGCCGCTTACATCGCTTTCAATGTGGTTCATCATTTTCATGGCTTCAACAATGCACAGTACGTCGCCTTTTTTCACACTCTGGCCGGGCTCAACAAAGCTGGCAGAAGTGGGAGAGGGGGCGCGATAGAAGGTGCCAACCATTGGGGAGCGGATAACGGTGCCTTTGAGCTGGGGAGCTGCTTCGGCTTCTGCCGCTGGTGCTGCGGCCGGAGCGCCAACCACGGGTGCCGGCGCTGCGGCATAGGTGACCGGCTGGGCTGCTACTGCGCTGTGGCGGGTGATGCGCACGGACTCTTCGCCCTCATGAATTTCCAGTTCGTCAATGCCGGACTCTTCAACGAGTTCAATGAGTTTTTTTACTTTACGAATATCCATCGGGTATGACTCCGCAGGTTGTTTGAGTGTAATCAGGATAGGTTGACATGCTCAATTGCAGCTTGCAGGGCCAGGTGGTAACCACTGGCACCCAGGCCGCAAATCACTCCTTCTGCTATATCCGAGAAGTAGGAGTGATGTCGAAAAGGTTCGCGCTTGTATACGTTGGACAAGTGCACTTCAATAAATGGGATGCTCACTGCCAGCAATGCGTCACGTAATGCGACGCTGGTATGTGTAAATGCGGCAGGATTGATCAGGATGAAGGCTGTTCCATCGTTTTTTGCTGTGTGGATTCGCTCAATCAGCAGGTGCTCGGCATTGCTCTGGAGACACTCCAGTTGATGGCCGGCGGCAATGGCCTGTTCTTGTAGGGCCTTATTGATGTCGTCAAGGGTTTGCGAGCCGTATACTCCGGGCTCGCGGACCCCGAGCAGATTCAGGTTGGGGCCATGCAAAAGAAGAATAGAAGCCATGCCGATGCCTTGGTGCATAAAAGCGGACAATATGCCTTGAAATGCAGCAAAAGTCAGCCCTTGTGGGTCAGGTTAAGACTAATGAGTTACTTCGGATTGTAACCATATGTTGATGAGTTTGCCGCGCATCTTTGCTGTACAGTTGCGGGCCTGCGCCTGTACAGGTGGCTTTTACTGTAAGAATGACTTTACCGGTACAAGCGGCCTTAGCCGCGACCTGTGGGTGTTTGGCTCGGGGTGTGGGTTGCCACTGAAGGGCTCATACAGGGAATGGCTGGTACAGCGGTGTTTTGGCTGCGAGGCAGTTACCCGCGGCGGATTAGCCAGACGCCGACTACGATGCAGACCATTCCCAGAACCTTGCCGGTGGTGATGGATGACTCGCGAAATCCCAGCCAGCCTTGGTGGTCGAGGAATAGTGCGCTGCTCATCTGTCCGGCCAGGACCAGGGCCATGAACATCAGGGCACCAATACGTGGCGCGGCAAAAGCAGCGGTAAATACAAAAAAAGCCCCCATCAGCCCGCCAACCAGGTGCCACCATTGTAGCTGTTTGATAGCACCGAGGGGTATGCTTTGCCGTTGCAGCAGAAGTACAACCAGCAGGCCCAGGGAGCCCATCAGAAAAGATATGGTGGCGGCCGTCAGGGTGCTGGACAGCTCGCGGGCCAGCAGACCATTGATACCCGCTTGTACAGGCATGAAGGCGCCGGCCAGAAAGGCCATGGTGAAAAATAGCCAGACGGTCAGCATGTTCATAGGCAGTGATCAACTCTATTGGGAGGGCCATGGTAGCGCAGCAATAGAGGCTTGCATATTCGCTAATGGGCCCGCCTTGTTGCTACGGAACTTGTGCACCGCCTGGGGCTTGCCTTGGCGGGTCGCGCAGGGTTGCAAGCAGTTTATGGTTTGCTGGCTGTTGGGGGCAGCGATGACTGTGCTTGCAATCCATCGTGTCATCGGCACCGGGCCGCTACAGGCAAAAGCTCGGTATGGGTGATGCGCTTTGTGATGTTCGGGTCTAGTGTGGCGGGAAGTTTTTCAATATGCGCCGGGTTGCCTTGCGAATCTCTGTATCCCGCTTTTGTGGGCGGGTGCTGCTGCTTGTTGCTGGCCATTGTTCACTGGCACGCCAAGCCAGTTTGCCAGTTTGTGCATCCAATATATCCAGCTGAAGGGTGAACACCCGATAACGTATGTCTTGTGGCTCTACCCAGCCAGGTCCCCCCCAGTATCGCCCCCAGGGGTCACCCCAATAGCCACCACGTTGCACGTAGATGCGCTCTACGCGGTCTTCTTGTCCCAGCCAGGCACGGACCAGAAAATCCGGCTGTTGGTCAGCAGGCAGGAACCCCCATTGCAGTAGTTGCTCGCCAACTACATCACGAATGCGCGCCTGATCCAGGTCGCTGGCTTGTTCGCGGCTGTAAAACTCGACTGCTGGTTCGGCCCATTGCCAGGTTTGCCAGAGAGAAAAATCCTGCCGGGTGTCGTAGTCCAGTTCGGTGAGGGCAGCGGTTTGACAGCCTGCCAGTAATAAGGTGATCAGCAGGAATTGAAGAAGGCGCTGCATGGCTGCTCTCCTGTGGTTTGGCGTGGGTACAGGATAGCAGAAGCGGTTATGTCTGTAGCAGCAAGTTGCGTCCGTCCATGGGGCCGTTGCAAGGCGCGAGCGGTTTCAGCCGCGACCTGTGGTCTGCTTGGTTCGGGATGGGTCGCCACTGAAGCGGCTCGTACAGGAGCGTGCCCGCGACTTGTTGGGTAAGTGGGCGTGCCTCTGCAAAGGCTGTGCCATGGGGTGCAAATTAAGCTCGCGGCTGCAAGCGCTCTACAACGGAGTGCATAGCCTGAATCCGGCTAGTGGTTTATGCTGTGGCTATTATTCCCAAAAGCATAACAACAGGAGGCCACATGGCACGTATCAGCCAGCGGGTACACGACAACGTCCACATGTTCGGTGATTTGCTCGGGCAGACCATGAAGGCTCAGCGCGGTGCCGAGTTCCTGGAGAAAGTTGAACTGATCCGTACCGGCGCCAAGTCGGCTCGGCGCGGTTCGCAGGATGGCCGTACACAACTGGAAGAAACCCTGGCCGGCCTGGCCGAAGATGAACTGCTACCGGTAGCGCGCGGCTTTAGCCAGTTTCTCAACCTGGCCAACATCGCCGATCAGTATCACCTTATGCGTCGTCGTGGTGACGACGAAGAGCCTCCCTTTGAAGACCAGATGCTGGCGCAGGTGCTGGAGCGCCTGAAAGCCTCGGCCAGCTGTCCCGAAGACCTGAGCAAGGCTGTATCCGGTCTGGATATTGAACTGGTGCTGACTGCGCATCCGACCGAGGTATCACGCCGTACGCTGATCATGAAGTATGACTTCATCGCCCAGCAACTGGCCGAGCTGGATCACAAGGAACTGCCCGAGGCTGAGCGGGCGCAGCATATCCAGAAGTTGCGTAGCCTGATTGCCGAGATCTGGCATACCAGTGAAATCCGCAGCAGCCAGCCCACTCCGCAGGACGAGGCACGCTGGGGCTTTGCCGTGATTGAGCGCTCGTTGTGGCAAGCGGTTCCGAAAGTGCTGCGCCATGTGGATGGCGTATTGCGTGAGGCTGGAGCCGGCCCGCTGCCCCTGAGTGCAGCGCCGATCCGCTTTGCCAGCTGGATGGGTGGTGACCGTGATGGTAACCCCAATGTAACAGCCAAGGTTACCCGCCATGTATTGCGCATTGCCCGCTGGCTGGCCGCCGACCTTTATCTGCGTGATGTTTCGCAACTGACCCATGAGCTGTCGATGCAGCGCGCGACCCCGGAGCTGCAGGCCGTAGTGGGTGAAGACACCGACGAGCCTTACCGGGTGATTCTCAAGCGCTTGCGTGCCCGGTTGCGCCATACCCGTACCGAGCTGCAAAACGCTATCGCCCACGACCTGCCACTGCCGCAAGATATTATTCATAATCGCGCCGAGCTGCTTGATCCGCTGTTGATGTGCTACCGCTCGTTGCATGAATGTGGCATGGGCCTGATTGCTGACGGTGACCTGCTGGATACCATCCGCCGCGCTGCCACCTTTGGTTTGTCACTGGTTCGGCTGGACATTCGCCAGGATGCCTCAAGGCACACGTCGGCCATCAACGAAATCACCGAGTGGCTGGGGATGGGTCGCTATAGCGACTGGGGCGAAGAGCAGCGTCAGCAGTTTTTGTTGCAAGAACTGAACAGTAAGCGTCCGCTGCTGAGCAAGGATTTCCAGCCGGGCGATGACACCCGTGAAGTGCTGGAAACCTGCGCGGTGATTGCCCGTGCACCGACCGAATCACTGGGTACCTATGTTATTTCCATGGCCAGTGCACCGTCGGATGTGCTGGCAGTGCAGCTGTTGCTAAAAGAGGCCGGTGTGCGTCGTGCGATGCGGGTTGCGCCGCTGTTCGAGACACTGGACGACCTGGATCATGCCGCCGATGCCATTCGGCAGCTGCTCAGCCTTGATGATTACCGCAAGGGTCTGAAAGGGCCGCAAGAGGTCATGATCGGTTACTCTGATTCGGCCAAGGATGCCGGCACCACCGCTGCTGCCTGGGCTCAGTATCGGGCGCAGGAGCGTCTGGTGCAGGTTTGCCAGGATGCCGGGGTCGAGCTGCTGCTGTTTCATGGTCGTGGCGGTACGGTAGGCCGTGGTGGTGGTCCTGCGCACGAAGCCATTTTGTCCCAGCCACCCGGCTCGGTGGCCGGCAGGTTCCGCACCACCGAGCAAGGTGAGGTGATACGCTTCAAATATGGCCTGCCCGAAGTGGCCGCACAAAACCTCAACCTGTACCTTGCAGCGGTGCTCGAAGCGACCCACTTGCCCCCGGTTGCCCCCAGGGATGAATGGCGTGCCGTGATGGATCGCATGGCAGAAGACGGCTTGCAGGGCTATCGACAGGTGGTGCAGGAGGATCCACGTTTTGTTGATTACTTCCGTCAGGCCACACCCGAACAGGAGCTGGGGCGCTTGCCACTGGGTAGCCGTCCGGCCCGTCGCCGTACTGGCGGCATTGAGAGCCTGCGAGCTATTCCCTGGATTTTCGCCTGGACGCAAACCCGCCTGATGTTGCCAGCCTGGCTGGGCTGGGAAAGTGCACTGGAGAAGGCCTTCGCCCGTGGCGAAGAGCCGCTACTGGACGAAATGCGTGACCAGTGGCCGTTTTTCCGTGCCCGTATCGACATGCTTGAGATGGTGTTGCTCAAGGCCGATTCGGGTATTGCGCGGCTGTATGATGAACGCCTGGTTGAACCGGAGTTGCGCCCCCTGGGTGAACAGCTGTTTCAGCGGTTACAGCAGGCAGTCGATAATGTGCTGCGCCTGACCGGACAGGAGCTGCTGTTTGAGAGACACCCTGTTGTACGGGCCTCAATCAGTGTTCGTGATACCTATCTGGACCCGCTGCACCTGCTGCAGGTCGAGCTGCTGGCGCGTTCACGCACCCAGGAACAAATCAGTCCGGCGATTGAAAAGGCGATGCTGGTGACTGTGGCCGGTATTGCTGCCGGTTTGCGTAATACCGGCTGAGGCTGTATTCACAAACGTACAGAAAGTCTTTTGCAGGAGGGCTTGCCCCGGCAGCGATATCGCGCTTTTCCGTCATTTTGGGGCGCGATATGCGTCTGCCGGCTAGCCCCTGACAGGGGCCCGGAGACAAGCCCCTTTGTACAAGAGCAAGCCTCCTTCGGGCATTCAAATACATCGTCAGTCGGCAATAAGCCCTTGTGCGACTAAAGGCTAGTGTGTACATTGTCACGTTTGGCTGCCCAGCGCCGCCATGTTGTCGGGGTTGTCATCGCGCAACCCTGATACCCAATTACAATTAAAGCTATTCATCAAGAGGAGCACAAAATGCGCGTGATTTTGCTGGGAGCGCCCGGTGCCGGTAAAGGTACCCAGGCAGGCTTCATTACCAAACAGTTCGGTATTCCACAGATTTCCACTGGCGACATGCTGCGTGCTGCCGTCAAGGCAGGTACCCCGCTGGGCTTGAAGGTGAAGAACGTCATGGAAACGGGTGGTCTGGTGTCTGATGACATCATCATCGACCTGATCAAGGAGCGTATCCAGCAGGATGACTGCGCCAACGGTTTCCTGTTTGACGGTTTCCCGCGCACCATTCCGCAGGCTGAAGCGCTACGTGATGCCGGTGTTGCCATTGACCATGTGGTGGAAATTGCTGTGGATGACGAAGAGATCATCAAACGCATGGCGGGCCGCCGTTTCCATCCGGCTTCTGGTCGTACTTACCATGTCGAGTACAACCCGCCCAAGGTCGCCGGCAAGGATGACGAAACCGGTGAAGAGCTGGTCCAGCGTGATGATGACAGGGAAGAAACAGTGCGTCACCGTCTTCAGGTGTACCACGAGCAGACCAAGCCGCTGGTCAACTTCTACCAGGATATGGCCGCCGCCAACGGTGCGCCGAAGTACAGCGCCATTCCAGGCGTTGGCAGTGTTGACGAGATTACGGGCAAGGTGATCGCAGCGCTGGCCTGATCCGTCTGTACTGACCCCAGGCTGTCAATGGCAGCCAGGGGTCATGTATGAATACATTCGCCCCCATAGACTTCTTCCCTTTATGACCACTCTGCTTGCCATTGATACCGCCACTGAAGCCTGTTCTGTTGCCCTGTTGCATGATGGCAGGCTGATCAGTCGCTATGCGGTCGTTCCCCGTCTGCATGCCCAGCAAGTTTTGCCGATGGTGCAGGAAGTGCTGAATGAGGCCGGCATTGTGCTGGCTGATGTGGACGCCATAGCTTTTGGTCAGGGCCCTGGTGCCTTTACCGGGCTGCGGATAGCAGTCGGGGTGGTGCAAGGGTTGGCATTTGCCCTGGACAAGCCAGTGTTGCCGGTATCCAGCCTGGCTGCCATTGCCCACCGGGCCTGGCGTGAACAGGGTGCCGAGCAAGTGGCGGTCGCCATTGATGCGCGTATGGATGAAGTGTATTGGGGGTGTTACGCCATGCAAGAAGGGCAGATGAAGTTGCAGGGCATTGAGCAGGTGTGTGCGCCGGAGCAGGCTGTGCTGCCGCGTACAGCCAAGGGCAGCTGGATTGCCGCTGGTACCGGCTGGGCGTCCTATGCAGGCCGCATTCCGGTAGCGGTCAGTGGACATGCTGCAGAACATCTGCCACATGCTGTAGATATTCTGCAGCTGGCATTACACGACTGGCAGCTGGGCCAGATGCGGCCTGCTGAGCAGGCTCAACCCGTATACTTGCGCGACCAGGTTGCCACGCCCAAAACCGGGGCTTGATGCCGGTCCTGTAGGAGTGGCTTCAGCCGCGCTCTGTGGTTGCCTGGTTCAGGGTGTGTGTCGCCACTGAAGTGGCTCGTACGGCGGGGCCGGGTCACCACTGAAGTGGCGCATGCGTGGGAGGGCTGCAGGGCTTGGCAGGGAATGCCTGGCAGCGTCTGCATTTGTCTGGTACAGGCTTGCCGGACAGACAGCATCTGGCTACAGTAGTGGCGTCATTTCGAGGGTTTTTCATGCGCATTGACGGATATTCTCCTGCTTACGTGCCCAGTCGCACCACTCGGCCAGACGCAGTTGCTGCATCTGATGCGCAGGTGCGTCAGGATGAAAGCCGCAGCCGTCAGGGCGATGCATTGTCCGGGCACTCGCGTCCGCAGAGCCTGCAAGCCATTTCGCAGCTGCAAGCACAAGAAGAATACCAGCGTTACCAGGAACGCCAGACGGGCTTTCCCCGTCAAAACCTGCCCTGGCAAAACCAGCAGGCCATGGTCAGCTACTCGACAACCGCCAACATGACTGACGACGCCCTGGATGCGAACCAGGTGCTCGGGCTCGACCTGTACGCCTGATGAGCGTCCGTGTTATAGCCCTTGATCCGGCACTGGCAGGCCAGGCAGCCGAGTTGGCTGGGCGCTTGGGCTTGCAGCCCGCTGAAAACCCAGAATTTGAACTGCAGCTGACCTCCGGCGGTCTGCAATTACAAGAAGTTAACAGCAAAGCCGGCCCGGTGCGGGTTGACTTTGTTACCGGCGCACTGGCGCACCGTCGTCAGTTTGGCGGTGGCACAGGCCAGATGATTGCCAGGGCCGTTGGCATTCAGCGTGCGGTTCGCCCATATCTGCTGGATGCCACCGCCGGGCTGGGCCGGGATGCCTTTGTTCTGGCCTGCCTGGGCTGCCGGGTGGACATGATTGAGCGTCACCCGCTGGTTGCGGCCCTGTTACAGGATGGCTTGCAGCGTGCGCTGCTGAATTCGGAAACCGCAGCCATCGTCAGCAACATGCAATTGCAGCAGGGCAATGCCATCGAGCTGATGCAGAACTGGCAGGGCGAGCGGCCCCAGGTGATTTATCTGGACCCGATGTTTCCCGAACGCAGCAAAAGTGCTCTGGTAAAAAAAGAAATGCGCCTGTTTCAGCCTTTGGTGGGTGGGGATGAGGATGCCCACCTGCTGCTGGAAGCAGCGCTGGCGCTGGCCAGCCACCGGGTTGTGGTCAAACGCCCGCGCATTGCTCCTGCGCTGGCTGGTCCTGATCCTGGTTATGTGTTGCAAGGCAAGTCCAGCCGTTTTGATATTTATCCGCTGAAGAGCCTGAGGGAGACTGCCTCCTGAGAAACCTTAGCTGAGCTCTGCGAGAGCTCTCGACCTCCATGCTGCAAGAAAAGACTATGCCCGAGCTGATCCCTTTGCTGGAAGAAGTTGATGCCTGCACGCTTTGTGCTGAGCACTTGCCTTTGCCGCCGCGTCCGGTGCTGCAGGCAGGCGAGGGTGCACGTATTCTGATTATTGGCCAGGCCCCCGGCTTGCGTGCGCATGAGTCAGTCACACCCTGGAATGATCTCAGCGGTGATCGACTGCGCGACTGGATGCAGGTCACGCGTGAGCAGTTTTATGACCCGCAGCTGTTTGCCATTGTGCCGATGGGCTTTTGTTACCCTGGAAAAGGCAAAAGCGGTGACTTGCCGCCACGCAAAGAGTGTGCACCGCAATGGCATGCACAGTTGCTGGAGCAGCTGCCAGATGTCAGCCTGACCTTGCTGATAGGTCAGTACGCACAAAACTACTATTTGCGTGGTCATCACAAGAGCTTGACCGAGCGGGTAAAAAACTGGCGTGACCAGCCGGGCGACATCTTGCCGCTGCCACATCCGTCACCGCGCAATATTGCCTGGTTTCAGCGCAATCCCTGGTTTTCTGAAGAGGTGATTCCAGAACTGCGCCGCAGGGTGGCCATACAAATATCGCTTGCATAACTTCAGCTGCAACACCCAGAGTGGCTCCCGCCGGCAGCCGGGAACAACTGTTTTCAATGTGGCTTAAAGTTTGTCGGCGAGCAGGGCGCATCCGGTTCAGAAATCCGGGCCAGACCCCTGCCTCCAGCCCCTGGCAGGCTGGAACTGTGGGGCCTGGCGCAACTGGTTGTGGTGGTTTAGGTTTTCGTGGCCGCAATACAGCCCACAACGCTGTGTGGTCGCAAGGTTACGCAAGCCATGAGTGGCCTGCTTCGGGTTTTCCGGATCATGCAAAGCACTCGCCACTGCGTCTGGCCGAGTGGTGCGGCTGGGCAGAAACTACAGATTTTGCTCGGCTATTTCACGCAGGTAACGGAATAGCTTGCGGGCTGCAGCTGGTGGTTTTTCTCTTGCGCGCTCCTGCCGGGCCTGACGTACCAGGCCACGCAGATGCTGACTGTCGATATCCGGATATTCCTGCATCAGTTCCTGCAGGGCGTCATCGCCTTCATCCAGCAAGCGCTCACGCCAGCGCTCCAGCTGGTGGAAACGGTTGTTGTATTCGCGGCTGGCCGTATCAAACTGATCCAGCACGGCCATGATGGCATCCACATCGTGGTCGCGCAGCAATTTGCCCAGATACTGGTTATGCCGCTTGCGGGCGATGTGCTTGGTGTGACGCGGACTTTCGTCCAGTGCTTTGCGCAGGGCGTCGTTGATGGGCAAGCGGTTGAGCATTTCCGGTTTTAATCCCGCGAGTTGCGCACCCAGGTCTTGCAGGGCAAGAAATTCGCGCTTGATCTGCGATTTGCTTTTCTCTTCGTACTCTTCTTCAAACTGGTCTGACATGCTGTTTCCTGTTGGCGCTGTTTGATTCGTTTTTTAATCTCTGCCGGCTTTGTGGGCTGTCCGGTTTGCATAACCTAGAGCAGTGGCAAAGCGCCGCGCTGCTGTGGTAAATGTGACTTTGGCAAAAATCGACAGCTTGGGCCAGGTCACGCCGGGGTTGATTTCTGGTAGGCTGTCCCGTCATTTATTTGTGTTGGAGTATACAGCATGAACGGCATTGAGCAGTCCGGCCCCGAGGCCATTCCTGCATTACAAGCACAGGTGGAGCATATATTGGCCGAAGCCCGGCGCCAGGGGGCTACTGCCTGTGAGGTGGCAGTCAGCCTGCAGGACGGCCTGACTGCCAGCGTGCGTCAGCGTGAAGTGGAATCGGTTGAGTTTATCCGTGACCAGGGCTTTTCGATTACTGTTTATAGCGGCCAGCGCAAAGGCTCGGCGAGCACCACGGTGATGGGTGATGCTGCCGTGCGTGAGACGGTTGCGGCTGCTTTGGCGATTGCCCGGCATACCTCGGAAGACGACTGCGCGGGCCTTGCCGATCCGGAGCTGATGGCACGCGAGCTGCCGGAGCTGGACCTGTGGCATCCCTGGGAGTTGTCCCCGGAACAGGCTGTTGAGCTGGCGCTGGAGTGTGAGGAGGCCGCTTTTGCTGCCGATCCGCGTATTACCAATGCGGACGGTACCAGTGTCGATACCAGTCGCGGCTGCACTGTGTATGGCAACAGCCATGGCTTCATCGGTGGCTATGCCGGCACCGCTCACAGCATCAGTTGTGTGATGATTGCCGGCGAAGGCGGGAGCATGCAGCGTGATTACTGGTACGATCACGGCCGTCGTGCCGATGCCCTGGCCAGCGCCCAGAGCATCGGCCGTAAGGCGGCAGAGCGCACCACCAGCCGTTTGGGCGCCCGCTCGGTACCGACCTGCAATGTGCCAGTGATTTTTGCTGCCGAGGTGGCTCGAGGCTTGTTTGGTCATTTGTTGGGCGCTATTTCCGGAGGCGCCCTGTATCGCAAAGCATCATTCCTGGTGGATGCACTGGGTGAGCAGCTGTTTCCTGACTGGTTCACCCTGGATGAGCGCCCATTGCTCAAGGGCGGACTGGCCAGCAGTTCGTTTGACGGCGATGGTTTGGCAACCCGTGCCCAGCCGTTTATCAAGGATGGCCAGCTGGTCAGCTATCTGCTCAGCACTTACTCCGGCCGCAAGCTCGGCCTGCCCAGTACCGCCAACGCCGGCGGTGCACGCAATGTCTTTGTGACCCACGGTCAGCAAGACCGCGCTGCGCTACTCAAGCAGATGGGCACCGGGTTGCTGGTGACCGAGCTGATGGGGCAGGGACTGAATATGGTGACGGGCGACTACTCTCGTGGAGCGGGCGGCTACTGGGTGGAAAACGGCGAGATCCAGTTCCCGGTGCAAGAGGTAACCATTGCCGGCAACCTGCGGGACATGTATCGAAACCTGGTGGCGGTCGGCTCCGATCTGGACACCAGGGGCAGCCTGCGTACTGGCTCGGTTTTGCTGGAGCAGATGAAAGTCGCCGGCAGTTGACGTGAGCGTTGCTGGCATGTCGTCAGCAGCAGAAACCCGGCGAATCGGCTCATTCCGGCACGGTGCCGGAGTGAACGGTGTAAGCCCCGGCCCTGGGCGAGGGGGTGTCGGTGACACATGGCTTTTGGCAGTCGCAGCATGGTTGCCGGGTTGCACTGTCAAAAATGGCGATATGCTTGTGGCCTGTTTGATTAACTCCTGTCGCCAATGACAGCGGTGTTCGAAGCTCCGGTACGGCATGGCTACGCCCTGTCATGGCCCTGATCCTGCCTTGCCTGCCGGGCGCCCTGCTGGCTTGGCAGGCAGCTACACAGGCTAAAACTGGACGTGCTGACAGAGATCTGTGCAGCTATGATCAGTACTCAATTCTTTATGCTGAAAAAATAGAAAAGCATCCCTATGCAAGACCAACACTTTGATGATCTGGCAGTACGCTTTGCCCGCAAGATTTATGGTAACAACAAGGGGGCCATTCGCCTCGCAGTGCTGCAGGCTGATTTGCAGGAAATACTCCCGCAGCAGCAGCTCAGGGTGCTGGATATGGGTGCCGGACTGGGCAATATGGCGCTTTGGCTGGCCCGGCAGGGGCACCAGGTGACCCTGGTGGAGCCCAGCGTGCCGATGCTGGATGCTGCTCGCAGCAGTTTTGCTGAAGCGGGCGTCGAGGCAGATTTTGTCCCCTGTGACTGGCAGCAACTGGTGGACAGCAAGCCTCAACCCTATGACCTGATTTTGTGTCATGCAGTCCTGGAGTGGCTGGCTGATCCGGCAGCCCTGCTGGCCGCGCTGAAGCCCCTGCTCAAGCCGGACGGGTGGTTATCGTTGGCGTTTTACAATAAAGATGCGCTAGTGCTGCACAACCTGGTCAAGGGTAATTTGCGCAAGCTGGCCAAAGGGCACTTTGCTGGTGACAAGGGAGGGCTGACTCCGCAACAGCCTCTGGATCCGTGCGAACTGGAGCAGATACTGGCCGCACATGACTGGCAGCCAGAACAGCGCAGTGGCATCCGGGTTTTTCACGACTATATGCAGCCCAGGTTTCGCGACAAAATTGCCGACCAGGAGCTGGTCGAGACCGAGTTGCTGTACCGGCGACACCCGGCCCTTGGCCCGCTGGGCCGTTACCTGCACTGGATGTGTCGTCACGCTGTCTGAATGAACGGAGCGTTGTGCAGGGCTGCGCTTGTGTACGGAAGGGGTGTTCTCCCTGGGGGCTATGGAGCCTTGCCACGGAGCAAACCGGCTTCTATAGCCCCAGCCGCCACCAGGGTTTCTTTTTTTCTGGTTTGTCGGCTAGCGGACACTCTGGTCGCTGGCCGTAATCGTCTTCTGCACAGGGTCTGGTGCGGCGACGGTCTGCCAGTGTGGTTTGCTTGATGTGAATGGTTATCTCTGGTGTCTGCATCAGCGGTTTTTTGTTTTCGTCCAGCAGCTGAACTGCCAGTTGATGGCTGCCGCGCTCCACGCCATGAATTTGCCACTCAGGTTTGGTGCTGGCGCTGCCGTGGGCGACGCCATTGAGCGAAGCCTGATAAGAATGGCCGGGCTGTAGTTGCGGCGTGCTGCTGACCTGGATATCGACAGCTGTTCCTGTATTGCGCAGGGTTTCGTCCTGCAGTGGGCTGAGCAGCGCGAATGCCTGATAGGGCGGGGGTGCGGGCTCCAGTTGGCGCTTCAACTCGGCAGGGGCTTGCAGTTTGATTATGCGCTGGCCCGCCGGCATGCGGTTTACGGTTTGCAGTTCAACTGTTTCACTGCTGGCGGTTGCCGGAGGGCGATCAGTGAAAACCTGCTGGCCATCGGCATCCACATAGCTGTAGATCTGGGCTGCGGTGCTGCCGATGATCATGTTGCCAAGCCCAAACAGCCCGATTGCCAGTGCTTTCTTCATGGTCGGCGACGCGGTGGTGCATTGATATGGGTGCGCTGGATAGTGACCTGGTGGGCCGGGCTTTGTTGCAGAACCCTGTCACCAGACAGCACCTGAACAGCGATACTGTGCTCGCCGCGGTCTAAATTGGTGGCCCGTAGCAGAATGCTGCGCACAGGTTCGCCATGAGGTACGCCGTCTACCAGTAGTTGCAGCCTGTGCTGCATAGCCAGGCGTGGCTGTATTTTCACATGCACGTCTATGTTGCCGTCATTGGCCCGGATGGTCGCATGCTCGGGCAGCCCGGCAATGGCCAGTTGCCGGTAAGGGGGAGCAGAAGCACCGTCATCAGCAGAGGGCGCCTGTAACGCACCGGACGGTGCGGCCGGAGAAGGCATTTGTGTGCGGTTGACCTCGGGCAGGCTGATTTTTTCGGCATCTGCGTGTACTGGAGGCTTGTCGGTAAAAATGCGGTTGCCATGTTCGTCGACATACTGGTAAATCTCGGTGGCGTGACCGGTGCTTGCCAGGCAGGCGACCAGTAATAACCATAAATAACGCATGTGTGAACTCCGCCGGGATCAGTGGAAACGGTTGTGGTTTGAGTGGCGGGCCTGCTGGCAGTGACCGCCTGTCCACCTTTTTTTGACAGCGCAGCTCTGGTATTTGCTGCTGCCAGAGTCCAGAATATCACGATTGCAGTCCGCTCTGTTGTGGACCGTTAGCCGATTTGGAGACCCTGATGTTGAAGTCACTCGAATTAATAAAACAACACCATGTGAAATGGATTGATCTTCGTTTTACCGATATTCGCGGGCAACAACATCACCTGACTCTCCCGGCACGGAACCTGGATGAGGATTTTTTTGAGCAGGGCGCCATGTTCGACGGCTCGTCGATGCCTGGCTGGAAAGGCATCGAGGCATCAGACATGCTGCTGTTGCCGGATGATGACAGCGCCGTGCTTGACCCTTTTACCGAAGAGCGGACCCTGATCCTGGTTTGCGATGTGATTGAACCATCGACTATGCAGGGTTACGACCGTGATCCCCGTGCGTTGGCTCAGCGGGCCGAAGACTACCTGAAAGCCACCGGCATTGGTGACAGCTTCTGGGTAGGGCCGGAGCCCGAGTTCTTTGTTTTTGACCAGGTACAGTACAAGGCGGACATGTCCGGCGCCATGTTCAAGATCCACTCGGCCCAGGCTGCCTGGAGCAGCGATGCCGAGCAGGAAGGTGGCAATCGCGGTCACCGCATCGCCGTGCGCGGTGGTTACATGCCGGTGGCGCCGAACGATCCGGACCACGAAATACGTACATCCATGTGCAATGCACTGGAGGAAATGGGACAGGAAGTCGAAGTGCACCACCACGAGGTGGCCACTGCCGGGCAGAACGAAATCGGCGTCAAGTTCAACACTTTGGTCAGCAAGGCTGACGAAGTCCAGACACTCAAGTATGTGGTGCGCAACGTGGCCGATGCCTATGGTCGCACTGCTACTTTCATGCCCAAACCGCTATATGGTGACAATGGCTCGGGCATGCATGTACATATGTCAATTACTGCCGATGGCAAGAACATTTTTGCCGGCGAGGGTTACTCCGGCCTGTCGGATACAGCACTGTACTTTATTGGGGGCATCATCAAGCATGCCAAGGCGCTCAATGCGCTGACCAATCCGTCCACCAACTCCTACAAGCGCCTGGTGCCAGGCTTTGAAGCCCCTGTTATGCTGGCTTACTCGGCGCGCAACCGCTCGGCTGCAATTCGTATCCCTTACAACAGCAGCCCAAGGGGGCGTCGTATCGAGGCTCGCTTTCCCGACCCGTCCGCCAATCCTTACCTGGCCTTTGCCGCGTTATTGATGGCCGGACTTGATGGCATCCAGAACCGCGTCCACCCAGGTGACCCTGCCGACAAAAACCTGTATGACCTGCCGCCGGAAGAGTCGCGGCATATCCCGCAAGTCTGTGGAAGTCTTAGCGAAGCGCTGAGTGCGCTGGATCAGGACCGAGACTTTCTGTTGCGTGGCGGGGTGTTTAGCAATGACTTCATCGATGCCTACATTGAGCTCAAGTCTGCCGAAGACTTGCGCGTACGAACCTTCGTGCATCCGCTGGAGTACGAGCTGTACTACAGCTGTTAAGCGCAACCCTGGTTCGCCAACCCTCCATTAGAGGGGTCAGGTCCATTCGGGTCAAATGGACCTGACCTCCTTTACTAACGCCAGCTTGCTTGATTTTGTCCAGGGGGAGTGGCAATGCCATGGGTTGTTCGTTAGCCTGATATCTTTTTTGGCACAAGCTGTTTGGGAGCAACACGTGCACTACATCTTCCCGTTGTTGGCCGTACTGGCCTGGGCCGGCAATACCGTTATTACCAAAATGTCCGCTGCCAGCATCGAGCCGACCGAAATCGGCTTTTATCGCTGGTTGTTTGCCTGGTTGCTGCTGACACCTTTTGTGCTCCGCCCCACCTTGCGCAACTGGTGGCGGATTCGCCCACACCTGTTGAAAATCTTCATTATGGGCACCCTGGGCATGGCCATGTTCCAGAGCCTTATGTACTTTGCCGCACAATACACTACAGCAGCCAATATAGGCATCATTCAGGCGCTGATCCCTGCAATGTCGCTGCTGCTGGCCATCATGGTACTCAAGCAACGGCTGACCCTGGCGGCAGTGGTGGGCGCAGTGACGGCTTTCATCGGTGTGTTGCTGGTGGTGTCCAATGGCGAGCTGCTGCAGTTGGTGCAGCAGGGCGTGAACCGGGGTGATGGGCTGATGGTGCTGGCGGTAGCCGCCTATGCACTGTACAGCACCCTGCTAAAACACTGGCAGCTGGAAATTTCCGCCCTGCAAATGCTCTACCTGCAAATGCTGGCTGCAATCATCGTGCAGTTGCCGCTGTTTTTGCTACAGCCGAAAACTGGGCTGAATGTGGATAACTTGCCCTTGGTGCTCTATGCCTGTTTGGCTGCATCCATGATTGCCCCCTTGGCCTGGCTGCACGGTGTGCGCCTGATGGGGCCCAGCCGCATCGCCATTTTTTTCAACCTGATGCCGATCCTCAGTTTGTTTATTGCCGGATTAACGCTGGGGGAGGCCATTGAGTTTTATCACTGGATCGGTACCGGCATCATCGTTTTGGGTGTTGTTCTGGCTGAGCGCTGGAAGGGCAAGGGCGCATAGTAGTTTGTTTGATTAGCTCATTGGTAAAGGGGGCAAACCACCTTGCGAGCGGTGCATACATAAAGAGTCAAGGAGATACAGCATGTCTGCATACAAAACTTGCACTTTTGGCATTTATTGGGTGATGGCGTCTGG
>Ga0209075_1001524_pt1 | contig 21710 bp, 20 predicted proteins | sample Stecom2011_FD_187523 | JGI IMG/M metagenome (GOLD analysis project Ga0209075, IMG submission 187523) | Agricultural soil microbial communities from Utah to study Nitrogen management - Steer compost 2011 (SPAdes) (version 2) | ecosystem: Environmental > Terrestrial > Soil > Agricultural land...
GTTCGTCCCGGATCTCCCGCGCACGAGGTCGCAGAAGATCATGCGCCGCGTGGTGCGGGCGGTGGCGCTGGGCGAGGACCCGGGCGACGTCTCCAGTCTGGAGAATCCGGACTCGCTGCAGCATCTCCGATGACCCGGGCTCGCATCTCTACCCCCGCGGATCGGCCGGGGACTGCCGATGGCCTACTTCGGCGGCATGCGGGCGCCCGCGTCGAGACGGATCACCTCGCCGTTGAGCATCTGGTTCTCGACGATCGTGTGGACCAGGTGGGCGAACTCTTCCGCCGTGCCCAGACGCTGCGGGAACACCTGGATCTTTCCCAGGGCCTCTTTGAGCTCCGGGGGCGCGGCGTCCAGCAAGGGCGTGTCCATGATCCCCGGGGCGATGGTCATCACCCGGATCCCGAGCGGGCCGAGGTCCCTGGCGATGGGCAGGGTCATCCCCACCACGCCGCCCTTGGACGCCGAGTAGGCGGCCTGGCCGATCTGTCCGTCGAAGGCTGCGATGGACGCCACGTTCACGATCACGCCCCGCTCACCGCCCTCGTCGGGCTCGTTGCGCGCCATGACCCCGGCGACGTTGCGAATGACGTCGAACATCCCGATGAGGTTGATGGAGATCACCGTCTTGAAGAGGTGGAGGTCGAACAGGGATCCGTCCCGTGACACCACACGCATCGCCGGGGCGATGCCCGCCGCGTTGACCAGGACGTGGACCCCTCCCCACAACTCGGCGACGGCGGCAACGGCCGCGGCCACCGCCTCGGGATCGGTGACGTCCACCTCGAAGAAGCGGGCGTGCTCGCCCATCTCCTGCTCGGCCGCGAGCCCCTTGTCCCGGTTGACGTCGAACATGGCGACCCGCGCTCCGTGTGCCATGAGCCGCCGGGCGGCGCCATTGCCGAGACCCGACACGCCGCCGGTCACGATTGCAGTTTTCCCGTTGAGATCCATCGGGCGGCGACGCTACCAGCGTTAGGCGCGGCCAGGTGCTACTCATGTTGCCGTGATCGGCGTGTTCGACTCCGGTTTGGGCGGCCTCTCGGTTCTCGCCGAGATACGACGCGCCTCGCCATCGGCAGACCTCCTCTACGTCGCCGACCGCAAGCGCGCCCCATACGGGACCCGCAGCCTCGAGGAGGTCCGCGACTTCTCCCTCGAGATCACCGACTGGCTCCTCGACCACGGCGCAGGGACGGTGGTCGTGGCCTGCAACACCGCCTCCGCGGCCGCCCTCGACGACATGCGCGAGACCCATCCCGACGTGCCAATCGTCGGAATGGAGCCGGCCGTCAAGCCCGCAGCCGAGCGAACGGGCACCGGGGTCATTGCCGTCTTCGCCACCGCCGCCACCTTCCAGGGGCGTCTCTTCGACACCACCGTCCACCGTTGGGCGGAGGACAAGCAGGTGATCACCAGGGCCTGCCCGCGGTGGGTGGAACTTGTAGAGAGCGGTGTCTTCGAGGGGCCACAGGCCGAGGGAGTCATGGGCCCCGCGATCTCCGAGGCAATCGACGCCGGAGCGGACACCCTGGTGCTCGGCTGCACCCACTTCTCGTTCCTGGCACCCACCATCGCCCGACTCGCCGGAGACGGAGTGGACGTCATCGACCCGGCGCCGGCGGTCGCCCGCCAGACCGCCCGTGTCTCCCGCGACGGTGCCGGCGAAGGCCGTGTCACCCTGGCGGCCTCGGGCGACCTCGACGAGTTCGCCGGACTGGTGACCCGGATGGGTCCCTGGACCAATGCGGATATCGTCCCGTATCCATGAGGGCCGCCTGGTCGTCCCCGACCACCCGCATCACCATCGAGGAAGGCGAATCACACGATCCCGGCACCGGTCCCGACCGGTATCGGCGCGCCCTGGAGATCCTCCGCTCCGGAGACCAACCGATGGCGCTGGCCGCCTTCACCTTCGACGTCGATGAACCCGGGTCTGTGGTCATGATCCCCGGCACCGAGGCCCCCTACCCCGACCGCACCCCACCCCCACCGGGACGAATCGTCGATGACGGGCGGAAGCGTTGGTGGTCCGGCTTCGACGACGCACTGGCCGCGCTGGGATCCGGCGAGGTGGAGAAGGTCGTCCTGGCCCGCCGGGCGGTGGGCCGATTCGAGACGAACCTGGAGCCCGCCTCGGTGTGGCGCACATTGGTCGACGCCAATCCCGACACCTACTGCTTCCTGCTCGATGGCTTCGTAGGGGCGAGCCCCGAACTCCTCGTCCGGGTGGATGGCGACAGGGTCCAGTCACTGGCCCTGGCGGGGACCGCGGCGACCGAGCATGGCCTCGTCGGCGAGAAGATCGCGTCGGAGCACCAGCACACGGCCGACTCGGTGACCGAGGCTCTCTCCCCGATCACCCTGGGCCTGGCAACGAGCAGGGACCTGCACCGGTTCGGAGGCCTCACGCACGTGGGGACCTGGTTCGAGGGACGTCTCCAGGAGGGTTTCACCGTCCTCGACGTCCTCGCCGCCATCCATCCGACTGCGGCGGTGGCGGGAACGCCTCGCGACGCGGCGGTGCGGCTGATTCGTCGTCTGGAGGAGCCGCGTGGCCTGTATTGCGGTCCGGTGGGCTGGTTCGACCGAGACGGCAACGGCGAGTTCGCCATCGCCCTGCGCTGCGGGCACATCGAGGGAAACGAGATCGTCCTCCACGCGGGCGGTGGGCTGTTGCTCGGGTCGGACCGGGACCGGGAATGGAAGGAGACGGAGCTCAAGCTCCGGCCGATGCTCTCGGCGCTAGGCCTCGAGGGCTGACCGGGCCACTTCGTCGAGCCTCCGGCGTGCGGCCAGGTCCGCAACCCGGTCGACGGGGACCTCGACCAACATCCGCGAACCTCCCGTCAGGCCCCGGTCGACGATCTCCCGAAGCTGCTCGCCCGAGCCCGCCACGTGATGCTCGAGACCGTGCAACCGGGCGAGGTCGGCCGCCTTCCTACGAGGTGGGGTGACGAAGAGCCGCTCGAACGAAGGTGCGTGGGCGGCCGTCGGAAGGGAGTCGAACAAGCCACCTCCCCCGTTGTCGATGACCACCGTCACCAAGCCCACGCCATCCTCGGAAAGGAACCCGTTGGCGTCGTGGTACAGAGAGAGATCGCCCGTCAACAGGACCGTCCCGGGAGTGACGGTCGACACCCCGAGTGCCGTGGAGACGATCCCATCGATGCCCGACGCACCGCGGTTGGCGACGACGCGCACCGGGCCCCGGAGGTGGGCGTCGACCTCCCGGATCGGCAGTGACGACGCGGCCACGAGACAGGCCATGCCGGTCTCCTCCAGTGCGCCGACCACGGCGGCACCTGTGCCCCACTCGACCGCTCCCGACACGGCTTTCCGCACTCTTTCCTGTGCGCCCCGCCATCCCTCCGCCCAGCCCGGCTCGGGCGCCGCCTCCATCGTCGACAGGAACGCCACCGGGTCGACCACGAGCCGGTGCGTGGCGTTGCGCCGGGGATCGATGTGACGACCCCAGGAGTCGACCCTCACCCTGTGACGCGCACGCGCCACGAGATCCTCGAGCCGTTCGGATGGCCCGACGGCGCCGATCGCCACGACCGTCTCGGGGACGAGCTCGTCGGGCAGGGGACCGGCGAGGATGTGGTGGTAGACGTCGATGACCTCGTTCCCACGCAGACCGGACGACGCGGTGGCCAGCAGGGGCCATCCGAGACGACGCGCCTCCTCGAGCAGACCCGGCCTGTCATACCGGCCATCCCCGGCGATCACCAGACCGCGTCCGATCGGAGGAAGGTCGGCCATCGGCGCGTTCGTGTCCGGGATGGGTTGGTCCACCCAGGGCCGGCCATCGGGGCGACCCTCCGTGGAATGCGGATAGGGGTCGGTGCGTGTCCGGCCGTCGTCGGGGACGGGGACCGTCGGCTCCCGGAACGCGACGTTGAGCTGCACCGGACCGGGGCGCCCGTCGGAGCCCCGGCTCGCAGCCACCGCACGGCAGACCAACTCCCGCCACCACCCGTTCTGGTCGTCCCCCTCCGGCGCGGGGATGTCCAAAGCAAGCCGGGTCTTGTCGCCGAACAGGCCGGCCTGCTCGATCGTCTGGTTGGCCCCGACACCCCGCAGCTCGGCGGGACGATCTGCCGACAGCAGGATTAGAGGTGTGAGCGAGCTGTCGGCCTCGACAACTGCCGGGAACCAGTTGGCCACGGCTGTGCCCGAGGTTCCGATCACGGCGGCTCCTCCCCCGGCTTTGGAGCGGCCCAGCGCCCAGAAGGCAGCCGAGCGCTCGTCGATGACCACGACCGTCCGGGCCCGGGGGTGCTGCGAGGCCGCGATGGTCAGCGCCGCCGACCGGGACCCCGGCGACACCACGAAGAGGTCGACGCCGTTGCGCACGAGCTCGTCGATGACGACCTCGGCGAGAGCGGTGCTCGGGTTGGGCCTCACGCGGCCGCCCGCGCCGCATCGTGGAGACGGCGGATCATCTCGTCGGCCACGTCCGGTGGCGCGGCCCACCGGTCCAGGAGGTCAGGGTCCGGTTGGGGGCGATGCACCTCGATCCAGCCGTCCCGGGCGACCAGGGGATCGGCCGTCACGTCGCCCGCGAGCATCGCGACGGTGTTGAGCCCGCATGCCATCGGCCGCTCCAGCAAGGATGCCGCGAGCAACCCGGTGTACATCCCGACCGAGGTCTCGAGCGCAGAGGAGACCACCGCGGGCACACCGGCCCGGCGGGCCAGATCCAGTGCGGCGGCCACGCCACCCAGGGGTTGCACCTTGACCACGATGTAGTCGGCTCCGCCCTTCTCCACGACCTCCAGAGGGTCATCGCTGCGCCGGATCAGCTCGTCGGCGGCCAACGGCACCGACACCCGGCGGCGCAACTCGACCATCTCGCCGACGGTGGCCACGGGTTGTTCGGCGTATTCCAGATCGAACCGCTCCATGGCGGTGAGTCGTCTCGCCGCCGTCTCCACATCCCAGGCGCCGTTCACGTCGACGCGGATCCGGCCACCCTCGCCCAGCGCGTCCGCCACAGCCTCCAGCCTGGCCAGGTCGTCTCCCTCCCCCTGACCCGGGTCGCCCACCTTGACCTTGGCGGTACGCGCTCCGGATTCGTGGACGATCCGGGCGGCAGTCTCCGGGTCGACCACGGGAACTGTGACGTTGACCTCGACCACGTTCCTTCCCGGAGCGGGCAACTCTCCGGTCGCCGCCTCCAGTGCGGCCCCGAGCCAGCGGCGGGTCACTTCAGGGGGGTACTCCGCGAACGGTGAGAACTCGCCCCAGCCGGAGGACCCGCGGAGCAACACGACGTCACGTCGATCGATGCCCCGAAAACGGTGCCGCATCGGGAGGCTGACCACCCGGACGTCGAAAGAGCCCAGGGTGTCGATCACTCGCCCTGGACCTCCCTCAGGTATCCGATCAGCCTCTGCACCTGATCGTCGTCGAGCACCGATCGGAACGACGGCATCCCCCCACGACCGTGGAGCACGGTGGTCTCGATGAAGCTGTCGGGCTGCGCTGCTGCGTTCGACCCCGGTCCCAGCGCCGGGCCTACCCGGCCTTCCAGGTTGGCGCCGTGGCAGTTGGCACACAGGTTCCGGTAGATCTGCTCGCCGGTGGCGTCGGACGGAGGGGCGCTGACCCCGCAGCCGGCGACGGCCAGCACGGCCGCGACCGCGGCGACCTTCCTTCTCACGCCGAACCGGCCTCCTCGGCGAGGTTGCGCACCCGCTGGGATTGATCGAGCGGGACGACGAGGACCGCGTCGGGGGTCTCGATCACCGCAACCCCCTCGAGACCCGCGACGGCCACGACCCGCGACCCGGCGATCACCAGAGAGTCCCTGACGCCGTCGAGCACGACCCGTCCCGAGACGGCGTTGCCGTCCGCATCCCGGTCGGTGTGTTTGTGCAGAGCGAGATACGAGCCGACGTCGTCCCATCCGGCGTCGAGCGACAGGACCAGCCCGGCCTCGGTGTGCTCCATCACGGCGTGGTCGAACGAGAGGGACGTGGCCTCCCGGAATCGGTCGCCGAGCTCGATGACGCCACCGTCGACCCGCGTCAGGGCGTCACGAACCGCAGACATGATCTGAGGCTGGTGCCGCTCCATCTCGGACAGGACCGTCCCGGCGGTGGCCACGAACATCCCCGAGTTCCAGAGATGACGCCCGTCGGCGAGCATCGCCCTGGCCTCGTCCTCTCCGGGCTTCTCTCTGAACCGGGCGACGCGGTGGGCACCGTCCTCCACCGGATCCCCGATCTCGATGTAGCCATAGCCCGTGTCGGGACGGGTGGGGACGACCCCGAAGGTGACGATTCCTCCCGAGCTCGCCAGCCGCGCCGCCGTTGTCACCGCCGCCCGGAATGCGTCGAGGTCGTCGATCACGTGATCGGACGGGAGGATGACCATCACTTCGGTCGGAACGAGCGCCAGGGCTGCGGCCGTCACGGCCGGGCCGGTGTTCCGCCCCTCCGGCTCGACCAGCACGACCGGGTCGGGGGCACCGAGGTCCTTCAAGGAGGCGGATACCAACTCGAGATGCCGGCCACCGGTCACGACCACCGGAGACCCCACGTCGGGGAGACCGTCGAGACGCCGCAGGGTGGCGTCGAAGAGACTCGGATGGCCCGGGATCAGATCAGCGAACTGCTTCGGAAGATCCGGGGTGGAGAGCGGCCAGAGCCGCGTGCCGGACCCTCCGGAGAGAATCACCGGTCGTATCGAAGTCACGACCGCAGAGTATCGTGCGACGCCGTGCCAGCGATCAGGGTGCGCGGCCTCGTCAAGACCTACGGGTCCAACCGGGCCGTCGATGGCATCGACCTGGAGGTCCAGGAAGGAGAGGTCGTCGCCGTCCTCGGCCCCAACGGCGCGGGCAAGACGACCACGATCGAGATCCTCGAAGGCTTCCGTAACCGGGATGGAGGGGAGGTCGAGGTCCTCGGCATGGATCCCGCCGCATCTGCCCGCGAGATCCGGGATCGAATCGGGATCGTGCTCCAGGAGTCCGGGATCGAAGACGAGTTGACGGTCACCGAGGCGGTGACGCACCAGGCGCTTCCCTATGAAAGGCCACGCCCGATCGGCGAGGTCGTCGAGCTGGTCGGGCTGGCCGACAAGGCAGGGGCGAGGATCAAGACGCTCTCCGGCGGGCAACGACGCCGGCTCGACCTGGCCCTCGCTCTGGTGGGGGATCCATCTCTGCTCTTCCTGGACGAGCCGACCACCGGCTTCGACCCCGCCGCACGCCGGCAGTCGTGGTCCGTGATCGAGGGACTCGCCGCCAACGGCACCACGATCCTCCTCACCACGCATTACCTCGAGGAAGCGCAGGAACTGGCCGACCGCGTGGTGGTGATCACCAGGGGACGGGTGGTCGCCGAGGGAACGCCCGACTCCATCGGTGGACGCTCCGACCGACCCGCCACGATCCGCTTTCGGGTCTCCGACGGGGACGCGGCCCGACTCGGGTTGGAGGCAAACGACGGTCTCGTGATGGTCGAGACCTCCTCCCCGACAGAGGAACTGCACCGTCTCACCGGAAGGGCTTTGGAGGCCGGGATCGAGCTCGCCGACCTCGAGGTGCGCAGGCCCACGCTCGAAGAGACCTATCTGCGGCTGGTGGGTGGGGCGGAATGAGACGACCCGGGTGGCTGGCACTGGCTCTCGCCGAGACCCGGATGCAGGTCAGATTGCTCCTGCGCAACGTGGTCGCCGCCTTCTTCACGCTCGTGATGCCGCTCTTGTTCCTGATACTGCTCAACTTCTTCATCGGCGACGGCGAGTTGAGTGACGGGTCAGCCCTGTCCAACTACTTCACACCCGCGATCGCGGTGTTCGGCCTGGTGACGGCGACCTTCACCAATCTGGCGATCTCCACGGCGATGGCACGTGATGCCGGTGTCCTCAAGAGGGTGTACGGGTCGCCGATGCCGCTCTCGGCTCACGTGGCCGGCCGGGTATTGTCGGCGACACTCCTGGGCCTGGCGTCGGTCGTGGTGATGCTGGCCATCGGAGCCCTCGTCTACGGGGTGGAGATCCCCTGGAGCCGCATGCCGGTGTTCTTCGGTGTCCTGCTCATCGGCGCGGCCGCCTTCTCCGCTCTGGGCGTGGCCGTGGCCATGGTCACGCCCAACGCCCGGGCCGCGCCGGCCGTGGCCAATGCCGTGATCCTCCCGCTCACCTTCGTGTCCGGGATCTTCTTCCCCCTCACCGACGCCCCGGCCTGGCTGCAACTGGTGGGACGGGCGCTTCCACTGGCCCCGTTTGTCGAGTCGGCGGTGGACCAGTTCGTTCCATGGCTGATCGACGGGTCGATCGTCTGGCGGCTCGGCGTGATGATGGCCTGGGGTCTGTTCGGCGCGGTTCTCGCCTTGCGCTTCTTCAGGTGGGAGCCGTCGGGGATCCGCCGTCAGTCGCTCGAGATCGACACGTAACCGCACTCCTGGCAGATCGACCGGGAGATCCCCATCCCGCCAGGGGCCGGGACGAAGTCGTGGACGTGGTTGCGGCTGCCCCGGGTGAACGCCGACTTGACCGCGCCCAGGAGCCCGGGACGCCCCTTGGCCGCAGCAGCACCTGCGAGCGCCGGCTCCTTCTCCTCGGTCTCGTGAAGTGCATCGAGATCGACCACCTCGGGAGCGTCCGGCTCGTCGTCCGGTGACACGATCGGCGCACCCGCGGCGACCGGCTCCTGCTCGGGCTCGGCTTCCGCCATCTCCTGCTGACGATGGTCCATCTCTACCTGGAGGGTCTCGAGACGCTCCAGCTCCCGTCGCTTCGCCTCGACCTCCTCCATCTCGCGCCGGGCGGCGGCGACACGCTCGGCCTCGGCGCGCTCCATGGCGAGACGTGCCTCTTCGAGACGCTCGATCTCGGCGCGCACGGCCTCCTCGCGGGCGGCGTCGTCCCCGGCCCGTGCGGTGAGCTGCGCCTCCAGCTCCTGGAGCCTCTGGCGCTCGGAGCGGAGTTTCTCCATCTCCTCCTGGAACTGACGGGCCCGCTCGGCCTCGATGCGCTCATGCTCGGCCCTCTCGGCCTCCAGTCGGGCCATCTCGAGGCGGAATGCCTCGATACGCCGGGCGTCGCGTTCCTCGGCCTCGCGTCGGAGCTCTTCGAGGCGGGCACGTTCTTCCGCGAGCCGGACCCGCTCCGCCTCGAGACGACGTCTCTCCTCGGCGAGGGGGTCGTTCCCGGCGAAGACAGGATCCGGTTCGGTTGCCGCCGCGGCCTCCTCGACGACGGCCCGCTCCTCTTCGACCGCTGCGGGGGCCGGCGCCGGCCGGGTCTGGACCCTGGCCTCGGCCATGAGGTTGGCCTCCATCGCCTCACGCAGTTCCCCGATGCGCGAAGGCTTGACGCCATTGCGGGACTTCCGGATGGCCATCCCCCTTGGGATGGCCCTCATCACCTCGATGCGAGCCCGGGTCTCGTCCATGTGGTCGACCCCGCGATAGGCGAAGTCGACCGGCTCGTCGGCGATGAAGGTGACCTCCTCACCGTCGAGGATCAACTGGAAGGCGGCGGACACCAGACGGCGCGCGCGGACGTCGTAGAGCGACCATCGTCCCAGCGACTCCCCCTCGAGGAGGATCTCTACCTGGTTGTCCTCGACCAGGAGCGACGCCGGGACACCCGGGTGGTCCAATTCGGGGATTCGTATCTCGCCGGTGAACCTCACCGTCTCACCCTGGGGATGCCCATTTCCTTCTCCTCCGCCCGTTCACGATCCCACCAACCCTGCGATTGTCAAGCGGATTCGAGGGTCTCCGGCGACAGTCTGTCACGCCGGGCCGACAAATTCCTCCAGAGGCGGGCACGCGCACATCAGGTTTCGGTCACCGCCGGGGCCGTCGATCCGGGACACCGGCGGCCAGTATTTCGCCATCCGGACGGAGGGGACGGGGAAGACCGCGGTCTCCCTGCTGTAGGGGTGCGTCCACTCGTCCGACGCCGCCTCCTCGGCCGTGTGGGGGGCCATCCGCAACGGGTTGTCATCCTCGGGCCACTCGCCCGAACCGACCCGGTCGGCCTCGGCCTTGATGGCGATCATGGCGTCGCAGAAGCGATCGAGCTCGGCGAGCGACTCCGACTCGGTGGGCTCCACCATGAGGGTCCCGGCCACCGGGAACGACAGCGTCGGAGCGTGGAATCCGTAGTCCGCCAGGCGTTTGGCGACGTCCTCGGCTGTGACCCCCGTGGCCTTGGTCATGGGCCGCAGATCGAGGATGCACTCGTGGGCCACTCTCCCGCTCGACCCGGTGTAGAGCACCGGGAAGTACTCGCCGAGACGGGCCGCGATGTAGTTGGCGGCCAGGATCGCCACCTGGCTCGCCTTCCTCAGCCCGTCCGCGCCCATCAACCGGATGTACGAGTACGGGATGGGAAGGATGCCCGCCGACCCGAACGGCGCACCCGAGATCGGCCCGATGCCCGTCTCCGGGCCCGCCTCGGGGACCAGAGGATGGTTGGGCAGGAACGGCGCCAGATGCTCCCTGGCGCCAACGGGACCGATGCCAGGGCCACCTCCGCCGTGGGGGATGGTGAAGGTCTTGTGGAGGTTCAGGTGCCCGACGTCGGCCCCGAAGTGACCGGGCTTGGCCAGACCGACCATGGCGTTGAGATTGGCCCCGTCGACGTAGACCTGGCCACCGTGCTGATGGACGATGTCGGCGAGCCGCCGGATCCCCGGCTCGAACACCCCGTGGGTCGAGGGGTAGGTGACCATGACGGCTGCGAGCCGGTCGGAGTTGGTCTCGGCCTTCGCCTCGAGATCGTCGAGGTCGATGTTCCCCTTCTCGTCCGTGGCCACCACGACCACGTCCATCCCGGCCATGACGGCGGAGGCGGCGTTGGTGCCGTGCGCGGACGCCGGGATGAGACAGATGGTGCGCTGCTCATCACCCCGGGAGCGGTGATAGGCGGCGATGGCGAGGAGACCGGCGAGCTCACCCTGCGACCCGGCGTTGGGCTGGAGGGACACCCGGTCGTACCCGGTGATCTCGGCGAGGTAGGACTCCAGTTCGCGGATCAACTCCAGGTACCCGGCCACCTGTCCGCCCGGCGCGTACGGGTGGATCCGCCCGAACTCCGGCCACGTCATCGGAATCATCTCCGTGGTGGCATTGAGCTTCATGGTGCACGAGCCGAGGGGGATCATCGTCCGGTCGAGGGCCAGGTCCTTGTCCGACAGCCGGCGCAGGTAGCGGAGCATCTCGTGCTCCGACCGGTACATGGAGAACACCGGGTGCGTCATGAAATCCGACTCCCGAACCGCCCAGTCGGGGATCCCCACTGCCGGTTCGGCGGTGCCCATGTTGAAGATGGCACAGAGCTGGGAGACGACCGACTCGTCGCAGGTCTCGTCGAATGCGACCCTGACGTGGTCGGCGTCGACCCGCCCGAAGTTGATGCCCGCGTCGGATGCCCGGGCCAGCATCTCGGCGGCGCCACCGGGCACGCTCACGGTCAGCGTGTCGAACCAGGTCTCGTTGACCACCGTGTGGCCGGCCCCTTCGAGCGCGGCGGCCAGGGCCCCGGTGAGCCGGTTCACCCGCTGCGCGATCGCCTTGAGCCCCTCCGGGCCGTGATAACAGGCGTAGAGCGCGGCGACCACGGCGAGAAGCACCTGGGCGGTGCAGACGTTGGAAGTCGCCTTCTCCCGGCGGATGTGCTGCTCCCGGGTCTGCAGCGTGAGCCGGTAGGCGATCCTCCCGTGCCGGTCACGGGAGACGCCCACGAGCCGACCGGGAAGCGAGCGGACGTCCTCCTCCCGACAGGCGATGAACCCGGCGTGGGGCCCGCCGAAGCCCAGGGGCACTCCGAATCGTTGCGCCGACCCGACGGCGATGTCGGCCCCCCACTCCCCCGGAGGCGTGAGCAGGGTGAGCGCCAGCAGGTCGGTCGCAGCCACCACCACCGCACCGGCCTCCTTGAACCTGGCGGCGGTCTCCCGGTGGTCGCGGACCGCACCGGACGATCCCGGGTAGGCGAGCAGGACACCGAACGCCGAGGAAGGATCTGCCTCTTCGTCGAGCATCCGGACCTCCACTCCCACGGCCCGGGCCCGGGTCCTGACCACCTCGATCGTGGGGACGTGGCAGTCGGGGTCGACATAGAAGACAGTGCGATCGCCCCGGTGGATGCGACGGGCCATGGCCATCGCCTCGGCGGCTGCTGTGGGCTCGTCGAGCAGTGACGAGTTGGCGATGTCGAGACCGGTCAGGTCCGAGACCATGGTCTGGAAGCTGAGCAGCACCTCGAGCCGGCCCTGGGAGATCTCCGGCTGATACGGCGTGTACGCGGTGTACCACCCCGGATCCTCGAGCACGTTGCGGAGGATCACCGGCGGAGTGTGGGTGTCGTGGTAGCCGAGACCGATCATCGACCGGTGCACCCGGTTGCGTGACGCCAGCGAGCGCATGTGCTCCAGCAGCTCGTGCTCCCCCATCGGCTCGGGGAGCTCTAGATCGGTCTCTAGGATCGAATCGGGGACCGTCCGGGAGACCAGATCGTCGAGGGAATCGACACCGACCACCGACAGCATCTTCTCGATCTCGTCGGGTCGGGGGCCGATGTGCCGGTCAACGAATCGCTCCATTGCTCACGCTCGCTTCGCTCGCGGTACCAGTTACTTGGAGGGACTTACCGTAACCGCTGAAAGCTTGCGCCCGACCAGTACCGCTGGTGGCGGGCATGCTCAATTCTCACTACTCAGTACCAATTACCGAGTACGCACCCCGCGCAGCAGGGTGCCTAGACGTTGAACCTGAACTCGACCACGTCGTCGGGACGCATCACGTAGGACTTGCCCTCCGACCGGATGAGGCCCGCGGAACGGGCCGCCTGCCAGGATCCGGCCTCGACGAGCCGCTCGTAGCTGACCACCTCGGCGGCGATGAAGCCCCTCTGGAAGTCGGTGTGGATAACCCCCGCCGCTTCGGGGGCAGTGGCGCCGCTGCGGATCGTCCACGCCCGCGTCTCCTTGGGGCCGGCGGTGAGGAAGCTCTGCAGACCCAGGGTTCGATACGCGGCGCGGATCACATGGTTGAGGCCGGGCTCTTCGAGACCGGCCGCCTCGAGCAGCTCGTCGCGGTCCGCGGGATCGAGCCCGGCGAGCTCGGCCTCGAACTCGGCGTCGATGAAGAGCGCCTCCGACGGCGCCACGAGATCGGCGAGCTCCTTCTTCCTCCCGTCGTCGGCGAGCAGGGCCGGGTCGGAGTTGAACACGAAGATGACCGGCTTGGCCGTGAGGAGGTGGAGATCGGCGAACTCGGCCCTCCTCTCCCACAACACCGGATCCGCCGAGACCCGCTTGCCCTCCGAGACGGTGGCGTGGAGCCGCCGCATCAGCTCCACCTGGGGCGCCAGCTTGCGATCGACCGTTGCCTCCTTCTCGAGACGGGGAAGGCGTCGCTCGATGGTCTCCAGGTCGGCCAGTGCCAGTTCGGTCTCGATGACGGCAATGTCGCGGGCCGGGTCGACGTCCTCCTCGACGTGGGTCACGTCGGGTGCCTGAAACGCCCGCACCACGTGGCAGATGGCGTCGACGTCGCGGATGTTTGCCAGGAAGCGGTTTCCGAGGCCCTCTCCCTTGCTCGCCCCCCTGACCAGGCCGGCGATGTCGACGAAGGTCACCGTCGCCGGGGTGATCTTCTCCGAGCCGAACATCCCGGCCAGGACTTCGAGCCGGGGGTCGGGGATGGGCACCACGCCCACGTTGGGGTCGATCGTGGCGAACGGATAGTTGGCCGCCACGGCGCCCGCCGCGGTGAGCGCGTTGAACAGCGTCGACTTGCCGACGTTGGGGAGACCGACGATTCCGATGGCGAGGCTCATGCGCGGAGCGACATTAGGTGTCGGCGCGAGTCATGCCGCTACCGTGCGCGCCCATGGAGAAGGTGGCGGTGATCGGCGCCGGCTCGTGGGGGACGACGGTTGCCCTCCTGGCCTCGAAGACGACGGCCACGATGCTGTGGGCCCGCCGACCCGAGCTTGCCGAGGAGATCCGCTCGACCCGACGCAACGAGGCCTACCTCCCCGGGATCGACCTCCCCGACCTGGTCGTGCCGACCGGGGACATGGAAGAGGCCGTCGCCGGTGTGGAGGCGATCCTGTGGGCCGTCCCGTCCCACGGGTATCGAGCCACGTTCGCCCGGTTCGTGGATCTGATACCGGAGGACATCCCGCTGATCTCCCTCACCAAGGGCATCGAGCAGGAGACCCTGGCCACCATGACCAGGGTGATGGCCGAGGCGGCACCCGATCGCGACCCCGCCCTGATGGGTGTCCTCACCGGCCCCAACCTCGCCATCGAAGTGGCACAGGGTCAGCCGGCCGCCGCGGTCGTCGCCACGCCGAAGCCCGGGCCGGCCCGGGCCATCCAGGAGCTGTTGATGGGCCCGACTTTCCGGGTCTACACGAACGACGACGTGATCGGCTGCGAGATGGGCGGAGCCCTGAAGAACGTGATGGCACTGGCGTCGGGCATGTCCGACGGGCTCGGGTTCGGGGACAACACACGGGCGACACTGCTCACCCGGGCGCTCGCCGAGATCACCCGCCTCGGTGTCGCCATGGGTGGCCGCCCCCTCACCTTCGCCGGCCTCGCCGGGGTCGGGGACCTGATCGCCACCGCCAGCTCCACCAAGAGCCGCAACTACCAGGTGGGGTTCGCCCTCGCCCGGGGGCGCAAGCTCGACGACATCGTCTCCGAGATGCGGATGGTGGCCGAGGGAGTCAAGACGACCCGGAGCGCTTTGGGCCTCGCCCATCAGCACGGGGTCGAGATGCCCATCGCCGAGCAGGTGGGACGGGTCCTCGCCGGAGAGGTCCATCCCCGCGAGGCGATGCTCACCCTGATGACCCGCACGGCCAAGCCCGAAATCTGAAACCGTCGGGCATACCCCGGGGTTCTGTGTGGTTGAGGTAATCCTGTGACGCGACTCATCACCACTTCTCACGGCACCAACCGCGACGCATTCACCCCGACCGATTGGGCGATGTTCGGCACGCTCGGGCTCATCTGGGGCTCGTCGTTCCTCCTGATGGCGATCGGTCTCGATTCCTTCCACCCGGGCTTCGTGGCCCTGCTCCGGATCGTGGCGGCATCGGCCTTCCTCTGGTCGATCCCGCGAATCCGCCGGAGCCGGATCGATCGCGAGGACCGCTGGCGCGTGGTGCTCGTCGGGTTCACCTGGGTGGCGCTGCCGTTCACGATGTTCCCGATCGCCCAACAGTGGATCGCCTCCGGAGTCGCCGGGCTGATCAATGGCACCACCCCGATCTTCGCCACGCTCGTGGCGTCGATCCTCCTCCGCACATTGCCGGGCCGCATGCAGCGAGTCGGCCTGCTCATGGGCCTGGGCGGGGTGGTCCTCATCGCCTGGCCGTCGATCAACTCGAGCAGCAACGAGGCGATAGGCATCCTGCTCGCACTCATCGCCGCAGCGGCGTACGGCGTGTCGATCAACCTCTCGGTCCCGCTCAACCAGAAGTACGGGTCGCTGCCGGTGATGAGCCGCGTGATCTGGGCGGCCGTCCCGATGGTTCTGCCCTACGGGATCTACGGCCTGACCCAATCGGGGTTCTCAGTGCCTTCCCTCGCCGCCACCGTGGCCGTCGGCCTGTTCGGAACCGGAATCGCCTTCCTAATCGCCGGTCGGATGGGTGCCTCCATTGGCGCCACCCGCAGTTCTTTCGTCGCCTATGTCATCCCCGTGGTGGCCCTGATCCTCGGGATCGTCTTCCGTGACGAGGTGATCAGCCCGCTGGCACTCGCCGGCATCGCGCTGGTCCTCGTCGGGGCCTTCCTCGCCTCCCGCCGCGAGCGCCAGGTGGCGACTCCGGAACCGGCCGCAGCCCGCGGCTAGGTCTGGGTGCTGTCGTAGGGGAGGTCGGGTTCAGAGAGGATCAATTCGATCCACCACCAGGCCCGTCCGCTCCACTCCGCATAGTCCGTAACCGGGTTCCCTTGCGATTGGAGTAGACGAGAAGCGGTTCCTCAACGCCACCCCCATCGCCCGCACCGGCTCCAACAATGAACCGAGAATCTAAGAGCCCGCTCAACACGCGGAGCCCGTCCGTTGGTGGATCTACTGTCTCAAGCCTTCCGCTGTTGGGCATCGATATCGCGTATCGGAGACACTGGTCCTATTCGAGAGTCCTGACGATGACCGGCTTGGAGTAGGTCGCTGAAGAAACGGCGGTACCTGCCGGTACGCCGGGTGCGAACCCGTCGTGGAGGACGGTGCGCTGCTCGGCGATCAGCCATCCTTCTTGGTCGAATTCGATCAAGAACTGGGTTGGCATACCAGCGTCCATGTACTCGCCAGCTAGCGCGAGTGCGCCGCCTTTGGTTTCAGCCAGCTGCATTCCGGCAAGGTTTCCGATCCACCTCAGTACGGTTGCTCGTTGGATGGGTGTAGCGAAGGCATCGCGGAGGAGTCTGAGACCGGACTCCAGTTGCTCGACTTCTTCAGGCAAATCTCGTCCCGTTGAGGCCTCGGACTTGAGCAGTTCGATTAGCTCCTTCGGGTCTTCGGGCCACTGGCGGGGCGGGGTCGGCAATGTGACCGTTTCAGTCTCAACCACTCCAATCTGATCCATCTCGTCCAGACCCGCGTCGTAATAGGCAGATTCGGCATCGGGGCTGAAGAACGTCGGCGGTAGGCGGACGCTTCGGATTTGGACGGCTCCGGCTCTTCCGTACCAGGTCTCTCTAGTCACGGGGAAGAGACCGACGAGAACGTCGCCGTCGTATGGGGTGTCCTCAAGCAAGTCAGCTGGGAGCACCCCGAGGTCGGACCTGGTGGTCTTCACGTAGAAGAACTCGGTTCCGGTGATCGTGGCCGGTTCGACAAGTTCGGTCGCCCTGGCGACCCCTTCGACAGCCGCCCGTACTTCTGACACTCGGAGAGCTGGCGGGATGAGGAGCGCGAGGCCAACGGCTAGTGGGATTCCGACTGCGACCGCGCCGAACGACCACTTGGATCGCGGGGACAGTTTGCTCGGGCGTGGCCCGGACATGCGCGCCTCCAGCGACGCGGCGGCCAGGTCGAATGAGTTCGGCCCCGGCTCTGGATCGCCGGTGACGGTGCGGAGTGCGTCCTCGATTGGTTCGAACTCTCTAATACCCGACCTCCTCTTCCTGTGAGTCAGATCCTGGATTCGTGATCTCACCGAGGAGAGTCACTAGCTTTCGTTTAGCCCGATGGATCTTTGACCCGACTGTCGCGATGGGAACCTCCAGCGCCTCTGAGATCTCGACATAGCTCATCTCTTCAAGGACGTGGAGGAGTAGCGCATCACGGCTAGTGACAGGGAGCCGCGAGAGCGCTTCATTGAGATCGTCGCTGAGTCCTGCGTTCAGCACTTCGGCTTCGGGGGAGGGGTCGGACCCCGCGACCTGGCCCTCGACCTGATCGATTGGGTACACGTAGATGGCGACCCGTTGCTTTCGGATGTGGTCGCCCACCACGTTGACGGCGATCCCATATAGCCAAGGAAGACAGTTGGATCGATCAACCGCGTACCTTTCCCTTACCGAGAACGCCTTCTCGAAGACTCTTGAGACCACGTCCTCGGCATCCTGGGGGCCAACTCGTTTCGCTGCGAACTTGTAAATGGCGACTCGATGTCTTTTGAAGATCTCACCGAACTCCGAGGGATGATCCAGGGATAGTGCGATGATCTGAGCGTCGGTTGGACAATCCTCACTCACCGCCTCCCACGGTAGTTCCGGCTTGCATTCTGTCAGTGGTCAGCTTCCGTGGTACGACACCGACTCTGTCCGATTGTTCATGAATGAGAGATTCTTGGTTGTACCAGCCCCCACGGTGTCTTCGAACATCCCCTCTTTGTTGGGGAGGTCCCAGTGGCGCAGCCGGGCGCAGCCGTTGTACGAGGATGAGATACGGTTTGCCCAAGTGGGCCCGGTGTTCCACCACCCACCGGTGCAATTGGCTCCGATCACACTTATTGAGGACCCGGTCCCGTTGAAGCCGTCAAAGTGGCGTCCCAGGGTGGACGTCGACATCTGTAGGATCGGCTTGCTCTCAGTCTCGCCGTGTTGAACGAGAGCTGCTGGCTCCGCAGACGCGGCCCACTCGTCGGCCTCGCCCGTTGAGCGGAAGCATTCCGGCTCCGATAGGACGAACTCTCCCGATTCGCGCTGGTCGACGACAACTACTACGCAATGGGTCTCCTCGGCGGAGTCGACTACGTCACCGTTGTGGGTAGGGCTGGCGGCCGAGACGATCACTAGGACGACCAATACGGACCTGAACACGTGTGGCTCCATTTCGTTGTGCCGTTCTACTTTGTTGAGAACGGCCCTTTTATTCCCAGCACACGAAGAAGGACCCCTGGGCCGATACCCCAGGGTCATCCGTTAAGCGTCCATCTCGACTCTGCCCCCGGAACACTTCACCTTGGCGCGTACCCACCCCTACAGCGAGTGAGAGTGCTTGCCGTGCGACGGCAGGGAGTTCTCGCGAACGAAAACGGGAAGATTCCTGCCTGCTAGACCAAACCATGAAGAGGCGTAACCCGTAGTCGAACCGAAGGAGGAAGAAGCTCATGCACAACGCATTCGAACCCGTTCCTTACGCCTGACGCGACACGGTCACTAGCCGTCCAGGGAGGCACGGGCTAGAGCACATTCCTCATGGCCTGTCTGAGCGCGGCAGGGCTGCTCGGGACGACCGCCGGCGAGCGCATTAACGTGCATTCACGACTTGCTCCTCTTGCGGTGGACGACCAGCGTTGTGCGGTACCGGCAAGGACGGGCTGGCCCTGTTCAAGACCATCGATGTCTTTGACGACTTCTCCCAGCACCAACCAAGGTTGAGGACCCGCGGAACTCAAGCGAGCATCTCTTCGGCATCTTCGGACCTCCTTCACGAGTCAGCACACAAGATTCAGATATCTCGACGCCTCAGAACCGGGGGAATATCAAAGCCCGTACGAAACCCGGGGTGATTCATCGCGACGCACCACTAGGCCGTGACCCTCCGCAATCCGAGGGAATATTCCGGGTCCCCACGACAAATAGACCTTCGAGGCGGGGAGACCAGATTAAGGAGACGACCATGCCCCAACAAGAACGAGCCGAGAGCCATCCCCGAATCGTGGATCGAGGCGACGCCGCGTGGAGGGCTCAATGGCTCCGCGTCGTGTCCCTTGGCGTCCTTCTCTCGTTGGTCTGGTCGTTGCCGATGGTGGCCACCGCCGACGATGGAAGCGAGGGGTCAACAACACCGACAACTCAGCCAGCGGCGCCCGACCTAGGCGAAGGGGCCTTACTACAGGCCGCCTGCCCTGGCTGCATTGCAGCATGGGGAATCTGGCCTGCCTTCCTCCACGTTCGCTTCTTGCGGGAATCCAGAGTTGACGCTGTTGTCGCCAGGGTCCATGTACACGGCGCAATCATCAAGCCGAACAATTGCGGTGCCACTTGGAGGGAGGGCCAACAGATTGACACGTTCACCAAGACCGGGATCAACACTTCCACCTGGCAAACGTATGACGAACTCCACTGGCGGGGCTTCCACAATTCGTGGGGTAACGCTGGCGCACACGAGTGGACAGCAGGAGGGGTGAACTACTTCGCGGGTCAGGACGGTAGCACCGACATCTGTCACAACCTTTGAGTAAACCGACAGAAGCGGTGGGCGGCGCATCCCCGTGAGGCGCTCAGCTGTGGCTGCGATGCTGGCGCTCATAGTCGGGGCATGCGTCGCCCAGACGCCGAATGTCACACCTTCGACACCACTAGACCCTGCACCTACTCAGATCACGAATGCCGCCGGGGTTGGCTTTGAGTACTCCTTGACGGATCAAGGCCTGACACGTCTGGTGGCCAAGGCGACCATGATCCGGTATGTCGCCGTGTGCCTTGCCGACTTCTGCCCGGAGGAGGTCGAGTATGAACTCCGCTCCCTCATCCTGGTCGACTTTCAAGATCTCTACACGTTCGAACCTGTCGTGGCTCGGCTCCCCAATCAAGAGGGCGCGGAGGAGTGGTGGGAGTTTGCAGTCGAAGTCGACTTGGAGCCAGGGGAACACTGCGTAGTGACCATCAACCAATGGTTTCCTTCAAGCGATTTCCTCCCCGACCCCGGCGAAGGTGTGACGGGAAGGGCCGACCTCGTTGGTTCGGCGACGTCGGGCTCGCATTGCTCAACGTCTCACCTCGAACCTCTTGAGGCCAGACTAATGAGGGGGCCCCACTCAGGGTGCGGTCTCCCCGCTGTGAGCTATGCGACAATCGATGGACAAGTCGCTGCAAACGACGAGGTCTTGCTCACAGCCGGAGTCTGCCCTAGCGAACGCGTCCTCTTGCAGTTACACAACGGCGAACTGGACCTGAGTGCTATCAAATCCATTCCGGCGACAGAGGGGACCGGGCTCCATGTCGCCGTACAGCCCAAACCTTCAGATGGCACTTTCCGGCTTGTGGCGGTGAAGGTCGGATGGCAGTCCGGAGAGGATGGATCGGGAGTTATCGCCTCTCCACCTGTGCGAATCTCCAATGAATAGGCTGCGTCACTTGAACATCGGCGAGGTCCAGCGCTTTCCCGACCTCGCCGCTGGCTACTACAGGCGAGCCAACGGCGGCGTGCGCCGAACTCGACCGGCTAATTGCGGTCGCCGGCATCGCACTGGTCCTCGTCGGAGCCTTGCTCGCCTCCCGCCGGGAGCGCCCGGTGCCGGCGACTCCGGAACTGGCAGCAGCGCGCGGCTAGGCCGCCGCGGCGCGGCGGAGGGCCCTGACCGCAAGGTCCCGGTCGCCGAGACGGTGGCGGAGCTCGCGCTCCAGACCGCCGATCGGGTACAGGTTCTGGGGCGCCCTCGGGTCCTTGTGCAGGGCTGAGGCGAAACGGGGCAGCGTGGCCGTGATCCGCCCCGCAGCCCTGACCGCGTCGGCCGCCGGCTGATCGGCGCTCACCTCACACCGGACCAGGCCGCCCGCCGGACCGGCGGCCGCGGCGAGCCGGACGTACCAGGAGAAGCGGCTCCAGTTCATCGAGGTGAGGAATAGCGGCGTCCTGGATCCCACCGGAAGCGTGGCCAACAGCCCCCGCAGCTCCATCGGCAAGTACTGGACCCGCTGGCTCTTGATGTAGCCGACGGCGTCGGGGATGTCCCTGGAGTGGGAGAGCGGCCCGTCGACGACCACCAGCTCACCACCTCCCACCTGGCGGGCGACGGCGGCCTCCAGGTCAGCGAGGCGCTGCTGAATCCCCAGCCAAAGCTGTTCGGCGGTGGTGCCCTTGGTGGTCTTCACCTCGTAGGTGCCCACGCCGGTCTCGACGTCCTGCGCCGCCGTGGCGGTGAACAGCCCCCGCTCCACCGCGGCCGCCTCGAGTGTGGCCCGGTGGTTGCAGCGGACCGCGCCCGCGGCGTAGGTGGCCGCCAGCGAGTAGGCGGGGAAGTCGGGTGGCTGATCGATCCACACCGTGGCGTCGACGCGGCGGACACCATCGACGAAGAGGACCTCGGGCACGGGCTCGGCGTCGGTGCCGAGCGGCTGCCACATGTCGGCTGCCACCTCAACCGAAACGTCGACCTCGGCGCTGGCGTCCTCCAGGTCGGAGTCGGCGGGCGCCCCGTAGTCGGAGTCCCAGCTCTCGACGGTGAACTTCACGCCACTTCCCTCACGTCCGATCCCTTCGGCCCCCGGCTCACCTCGAACCTGATGGGAGCCCTCTCGGCGAGTTCCTTGACGTGGGTGA
>Ga0209075_1001525_pt1 | contig 21694 bp, 19 predicted proteins | sample Stecom2011_FD_187523 | JGI IMG/M metagenome (GOLD analysis project Ga0209075, IMG submission 187523) | Agricultural soil microbial communities from Utah to study Nitrogen management - Steer compost 2011 (SPAdes) (version 2) | ecosystem: Environmental > Terrestrial > Soil > Agricultural land...
AGGATAATGTTGTCGCCATCACGGACCACGGAGACGCCGCTGGAAGCGAGTTTCTCTTTCAGCTTGGCTTCCTGCACGTCCATGTAGACACCCACGCCACCACCAGCGACTGCGCCGATACCTGCACCTTTCAGTGCACGCTCTTTACGTTGCTTAGCGCTATCAGAAGTAGCAATACCGATCAGTGCACCTGCGGCCGCACCAATCATCGCGCCACTGGCTCCCTTAGACATCTGCTTTTCGCCGGTATAAGGGTTCACGGTACACGCGCTCAGGGTAACAGCACTGCCAATCAGGGTGGCGAGAACAAGCTTTTTCATGGAGTCTCCTTAAACAAATTAGGGTCACAGTAGGAAATTACAGTTGGAAACTAAAAAATCAGCCCAGCTGGGCTGCTCAATTGAAACAGCGTTTACAGTGGACACTCTTCAGCTAAACAAGTTGCGAGCAAAACTGGCTTGCCAGATTGGTCTCTTTGTCCGCGTCCTACAGCGGCGTTAACCGCAGACAATGCTAAAGTGTTCACTATCACAGGCCGTCGAGCAAGCCGATTCCATGAAAGTATACCGTCCCAGTCAAATCGAAAGCTTTCGGCCGCCGCCGGCAGCTTTGATTGAGCGTCTTCTTTATTTGCGACGCCTGTATTTCACTCCAACCTTGTTAGGCACAGAAAACGTCGACCCCGCTCGTCCCGCTCTGTATGTCGGCAACCACGCTATCTTCGGCGGCATTGATGCGCCGCTATTCGTCAGCGCCTTGTATAGCCGCACTGGGGTTTTTCCACGCAGTCTGGGTGACCACTTTCACTTCTTAATACCCGGCTGGCGTGATCTTTTAGTGCGCAGCGGCGTGGTCCCAGGGACGCGTGAAAATTGCAGCCGCTTGATGCAGGCAGGGCAGAATGTATTGGTCTTCCCCGGTGGTGGCCGTGAAGTCGCCAAGCGCCGCGATGAAGCGCATAGCCTAGTGTGGAAAAACCGTACTGGCTTTGTCCGCATGGCGGTCGAACATGGCTACGACATCTTGCCCTTTGCTTCCGTGGGCTGCGATGACAGTTACCATATCCTGTTTGATGGCGATGACTTTCAGCACAGTAGGGTGGGCCGCTGGCTACTAAAGCAGCCTCGCTTTAACCAGTTGCTGCGTGGTGGCGACGTCTTTATGCCATTAGTACGAGGCCTTGGCCCTTCTTTGTTGCCGCGACCAGAGCCGTTCTGGTTCATGATAGGCACGCCCATTAGCACCGTTGAATATGCTGGCCGCGAGGATGACCCTGACGTTCTGTGGGAATTGCGCACTAAAACCTCAGACAGCATTGAAGCGATGATTGAGCAACTCAAGGTGTTACGGGCCAAGCAAAAGCTCAGTGGTTGGCGGCAGCGTTTACTTGGCCGCTCTCAACCGAGCGCGCAGTCGCTAAAGTAGAGTTTGTATACCTGCTGACTAAGATCACCAGCGAGCTGACCGATCTGCTCATTGTCTGCTCTTCGTCTGAATAGGTACTGTTGGCTATCTATCCTTGATGGTGCCGGTTTATGTCCACCTCTCTTGCAGATCTTCGCGCCCGTGTGGTTGCTCAGAAAACACTGATTCCTTCTCTTTATGGTGGTATTGATTTCGATATCACCCCTGAGCGCTTTGCCGATCACATTGATGATGAGTGCTCGCTGCCGGAGAAGTTTTCTCGTAAGTACCGCGCCGCGGTACTGGCAGATAAGGAGCGGCTGGAGCGAGCGCGGGCCTATACCATGCTCGGCGATACAGTTGCCGATGCCTATGCTGCGTTAATGCCCGAGCACGGCTTTCGCCGTTTAATTGGCATGCTTACCGAGGCCTGCGACAAAGGCATTGACCAAGTCGCAGATGCGCCGCAAGAGCTGGTCGATTTTATTGCCGCCATGGAGCGTATTCCCGACTGGCTTGATATGGATCTGGTTAACGAAGGCGCCAGAGTGCAGCGTATTTCCATGGCCAATTTGGCGCCATTTGCCATCCGCGGCGCTTTCATTGCCACCTTTATGAATAAGTACTCTGGGCTGCCAATGGCGCTCACTGGCACTTTGTCCAATGAAAACTCAGTGCAGCGCGTTAAAGAAACGGCCAGCTTTTTTACCACCGCCACCTTGCCCGGTGCATTGGAACGTTTTGGCAGTGGTTTTAAAGCCGCCGCCATGGTGCGACTGATGCACTCGATGGTGCGCTTTAATATTATTAAACGCTCAAAAATCTGGGACAGTCGCATCTACGGCATCCCCATTCCGCAAGTAGACCAAATGCCGGCGGGCACCATGCCGGCATTTATCACCGCGTTTAAACTGATCCGCCAGGGGCGCAAGGAGTTTACCCCGCGTGAGCGCGCCATGGTCGAGCTGTGCCGCTATCAGAGCTACCTGCTGGGATTGCCTGAGGAGCTACTGCCGGACACACCACAAGGCATTTTTGATGTCATGGTGACCTATGGCTTCACTTTGCGTGATGGCTATGACGATGAAACCTGTGGTGCCCTAGTTCGCGCCACTATGGCCGCCTATCTACCACCAGACAAATCCTTGCGTAGTCGTGTCTTTAACAGTTTTGAAAAAGGCTTTTCCAAGGTGTTTTTCAGCCGCGTGTTTCTTCGTGATGATGAGAAAAACCTAGCAGCTAAAATGGGTGTTGAGCCCAGCATCAAAGACTACTTATTTTTCACTGCTAGCAATCTGTACATTTTGCCGCGTATGGCTGCCTTCACCTTGCTAGATAAAGTGCCAATAGCAGGCAAAGCAGCAGACCAGCTGTTGATCCATCGGCTGAATAAGTTATTGGTGAGTTACGGCCATGCGGAATACACCACCGACCCAAGCAAGTACAAAGAAGCTGCTCCAGCTAACGTCGCCAAGCCAGTTTAGCGACGTTAGCTAAAGACACTGACTGCTACTGCGGCTCCCGCCACATGCACCATAACGGTGGTGGGTTGCCGGGCAGGCCTGTCAGGATCTTGGTCACAACGAAACCGTGGCGCTGATACAGCGATAAATTATCTTCTGCGCCCGTCTCCAAATAAGCGGGCATCTGCTCTTGATCACAACGCTGCAACACTTCGTTGAGTAACACCTTTGACCAACCTTGGCCTTGCTGTGCTGGATCCACGCCAAGCACTTGCAGGTAATAATGTGGCTCTTGCGGATGGGCGTCTTGGATCGCCTGGATCGCCCGGCTGACGGACCACAAGCGCCGCCAACCCGCAATGCTGATGAAGTCGGGAAGAAAGCGTAGCTGTTGGAAAAAGCCCAAATGCCACTGTCCTGGCGCCGACCACAGCGCTGCACCTTGATGTTGCTGAGCGCACCAAACCAAGCCACCAGGTAAGGCCAAATGACGCAATTGCGCGGCAAAGCCCAGCACTAAGCGTTGTTGCTGACCGGCGTGCTCCCCGACCATCCAGCACCAAAACGGATCCTCAGCAAAAGCTCTGGCAAACATAGCAGCAAGGGCAGGGGTATCGGCTTGCTCGGCCAATCTGATCGGCTGCATAGAAGAATCACTCCAAACAATAAATTAAAAAACAGCGCAATTAATAAGAGCCAAGTTAGTCGCCTTTTAATCAAGGCGTGGCATAGTAGATCATGCTTTTCGCATGTCACAAATTGTCCATACGTTGGCAGCATACGCCAGTATGATCATTCTTACTGACGGCTAACATCCGCAAGCAAACACTAACAGGAGCAATTATGCGACGCTGGAACGGTTGGGGCGATGAAGCCAATGAGTACCCACTAAAACCCTCAGGCTTGGCTTTTTTGCAGCAACATCTTGGCGCCGGCAAACCGTTGCCTGATGCGGATCTGGCCAGCGCACTGGCACAGGTACCTGCTTCACGCTTGCCTGATCATCCTTTAGTGCAAACCGATGCGGACATTCGCCTACGCCATGCGCGCGGGCAGAGCCTACCGGACTGGCTGGCCATGCGTTCCGGTAAAATGGGTCGTTTTCCCGATGGCGTCGCGCAGCCAGAAACCAGTACGCAGGTGCGTGAGCTGCTCGATTGGGCGATGGCCAATGGGATCATCGTCATCCCTTATGGCGGCGGCACCTCGGTGGCGGGCCACATTAACCCTCCGGCTAGCGACAGTGCTGTGCTGACGTTGTCTTTGGCCAAGATGAACAGCTTGTTAGAGCTCGACCCAATTAGTCAGATCGCCACGTTCGGTGCCGGCACCCCAGGGCCGATGGTGGAGCAGCAGCTGCGTGAGAAGGGTTACTTGCTCGGTCACTTTCCACAAAGCTGGGAGCTATCGACTGTCGGTGGCTGGATTGCTAGTCGCTCTAGCGGGCAGCAATCCATGCGCTATGGCCGCATTGAGCAAATGTTTGCCGGTGGTCGCATGGAAACCCCGCAAGGCACCTTAGACATTCCTACCATTCCTGCCTCCAGTGCCGGGCCGGATTTGCGCGAAATAGTAATGGGTAGCGAAGGGCGCTTTGGCGTGCTCACTGAAGTCAAAGTGCGGGTCACACCGCTGCCAGAAAAAGAACAGTTCCACGTTGCCTTTGCTCCTAGCTGGACTATTGCAGTGCAGCTGGTTCGCTCAATGGCGCAGGCCAAATTGCCGCTGTCCATGCTGCGCCTGTCTAACGCCGAGGAAACCCGCTCACATCTAAAATTAGCCGGTCATGAAAATCTGGTTGGCTGGTTAGAAAAATATTTGTCCTTGCGCGGCAACAGTGACGACAAGTGCATGATTACTTTTGGTGTCACCGGCGATGCGCGTAGCTGCCGACATAATCTTGCCCAAGCAAAGCGACACATTAGCGCAGCAGGTGGCGTTCATGTCGGCACACTGCTGGGCAAAAAATGGGAAGAATCACGTTTTCGCTCGCCTTATTTACGTCACGGCCTATGGGAGCACGGCTACGCGGTAGACACCTTTGAAACCTGTGTTAACTGGGAGCGCGTGCCACAAGCGGTTGAGCACATGGAGCAAGCCATTCGTGACAGCTGTGGCGATGATGGCAAGGTGCATGTCTTTACCCATCTGTCCCATCTGTATCCACAGGGCTCGAGCATTTACACCACCTATGTGTTTCGTTGCTCTGACTCCTATGAGGAAACTTTAGCGCGCTGGCAGAATATGAAAAAAGCAGCCAGCGATGCGGTTGTCGCCATGGGCGGCACCATCAGCCATCAGCACGGTGTCGGCCGTGATCATGCACCTTGGTTGCAGCACGAAAAAACCACTGAAGGCATTGCTGCACTTAACGCGCTCGCGCTGCACTTTGATCCGCAACAGCAAATGAACCCCGGCTGCCTTCTGGAGAAGTAATATGCTTGGCCAACGCCCGCAGCCGTCAACACTGACGTCAGAAGTTTGGGATCTTATTGTGATTGGCGGCGGCATTACCGGTGCCGGTATTTTTCTTGAGGCGGCTCGCCGTGGCCAGCGGGTGTTGTTGCTCGAACAGCAGGACTTTGCCTGGGGTACGTCCAGCCGCTCCTCAAAAATGGTCCATGGTGGATTGCGTTATTTAGGCCAGGGCGACATTCGCTTAACCCGTGACTCACTACGAGAAAGAGAGCGGTTGCTCAAAGAACTGCCTGATCTGGTAGTGCGTCATCCTTATCTTTTTACCATTCGCCGTGGCCGTTTCCCAGGCCGCTGGGCGATGAAAGCGGTGCTGTGGCTCTATGATTTTTTGGCGGGCATACGCGATCATCACTGGCTGTCAGTTGATCGTTTGCTCGCACAGCTGCCGGGGCTAAACAGCGACGGACTGGTTGGTGCCATGCGTTACACCGACGCACTCACAGACGACAGCCGACTGGTTGCGCGGGTATTACATGAGGGCTGCCTGCATGGTGGTCAAGCGTGTAACTATGTTGAAGTCACCCAGATCAGCTCTGCTAACAAGGTATTTACCTTATCGGTAAAAGATCGGCATAAAGAAGACAGCGCTAAAGAAGATAGCTCTAAAAAAGAAGATGATTCTAAAGAGAGCAGCAAGGAAGAGGGCGCCACACTGACCTTGCAAACACGTCACGTTATCAACGCAACTGGCGCCTGGGCAGACCAGCTCTCTGGCAGCGAAAAGAAAGTGCGACCACAACGTGGTAGTCATATTTTTGTGCCGGCATTACGGTTGCCAGTAGATGAGTGCTTGGCCATTTTGCACCCAGATGACAACCGCCCAGTGTTTGTTTTTCCTTGGGAAGGGGTGACCTGTATTGGCACTACCGATCTGGATCACAGCGCCGACCTTTCTTTTGAGCCGATCTGCAGTCGTGCGGAAATCGATTATTTATTGCGCTTAGTGAACAGTCAGTTCAGCCAAGTGCCACTACAAGATAAAGACATTATTTCCACCATGGCAGGTGTGCGGCCGATCATTGCCTCTGGCAAAGGCATCGACCCTTCAAAGGAACGTCGCGATCATGAAGTCTGGGAGAAAGATGGCGTCATTACCGTCAGTGGCGGCAAGCTCACTACCTTCCGATTAATTGCACTAGATGCTTTGCAAGCGGCGGGCTTAATTAATCCGGTTGAATACAAACACAGTCAAGCCACGACAAAACCCATGTTTGAGTTTGCCGTACAAGCACCACAACAACTTGGTCATCCTCTGGCAGCCCTGCCAACAGGCGCCGCTTTGCGAGAACAAATCGATTGGGTGTTGCGCTATGAAATGGTGGTTCACTTAGATGATCTGTTGTTGCGTCGCACCCGTGTCGGTAACGTGTTAGCCCAAGGTGGGCAGCAAGTGTTGGCAGAGGTTCGGCCGTTGTGCCAACAGCATCTTGGTTGGAGCGATGAGCAATGGGATGCTGAGGCGAGCCGCTATATGAATATTATCCAGCGTTACTACAGTGTGCCGAGCAGCAACACAGCGGCGGCAGATACAGCATGAGTGACGACCTGCTACTCGCCATCGATCAGGGCACACAAAGTGTGCGTGCCATGCTGTTCGATCTACACGGCGAGTTAGTCGCGCGTCATCAGGTGCACATTGAGCCTTATCGCTCTGAGCAGCCCGGCTGGGCCGAGCAAGACTGCGATTATTTTTGGCAAAATCTGTGTCAGGCCTGCCAAGGTTTGTGGCGCGAATACCCTGAACTAAAATCTCGCGTAGTAGCCGCTTCGCTGACCACACAGCGCGCTTCTGTGGTCTGCTTGGATAAAGATTATCAACCGCTACGGCCGGCCGTTATTTGGCTGGATCAACGCCGCACCAGCAATTACCCAAAGCTACCAATATGGCTTGATGCCGGTGTGCGTTTAGCTGGGCAGGCTGAAACCCTGCGCCAGTTTCGCAGTAAGGCGGAATGCAATTGGCTAGCGGTGGACGAAGCCGGTATTTGGCAAAAAACCCGTTACTTTGTTCTGCTCTCTGGCTTCCTTACCCTGAAGCTGACGGGCCAATTAAAAGATGCGGTGGCCTCGCAAGTGGGTTACCTGCCGTTTAACTTTCGCCAACAAGATTGGGCCGGGCCAAGAGATTTAAAATGGCATGCATTAACGGTTAAGCGTGAGCAGTTGCCGCCGCTAGTGGCGGCGTCACAACCACTAGGCACCATCACTGCCGAAGCCGCTGCGGCCAGCGGCATACCGGAAGGCTTGGTGCTGTACGCCAGTGGTGCGGATAAAGCCTGCGAAGTATTAGGCAGTGGTGCGTTGACGCCCCAGACCGGGAACTTAAGCTATGGCACCACCGCTACGTTTAACACCTGCAACAGCCGCTATGTGGAGCCGCTGCGCTTTGTTCCACCGTATCCGGCAGCACTGCCAGACCATTACAACTCTGAAATCATAGTGCAGCGCGGTTACTGGATGGTGAATTGGTTTAAGCGAGAGTTTGCCGCCGCTGAAGTACAAGAAGCACAAAACCTCAATGTCGCCACCGAACAGCTTTTTGATCGGCTACTGCGCGAATCACCAGCCGGAGCCATGGGCCTAGTCTTGCAGCCATTTTGGAACCCTGGGGTGAAATATCCAGGGCCAGAAGCGAAGGGCGCTATCATCGGTTTTGGTGATGTGCATACCCGCGCACATATTTATCGCGCCATTATCGAGGGCATTGGTTATGCCTTACGCGAAGGCAAAGAGCGGCTAGAAAAACGTAACGGTGTTGCCATTCGCCAGCTGCGTGTTTCCGGTGGCGGCTCGCAAAGCGATGAAGTGATGCAGATCACCGCCAACCTTTTTGGCCAGCAAGTCGAGCGGCCGCACACTTGGGAGACGTCAGGCTTAGGTGCTGCTATCAATGCTGCCGTCGGTGCCGGCTATTACGCCAACCATGTTGAGGCTGTGGCGGCAATGACTCGTCCGGGGCAGGCATTTAGCCCAGATAAACAGACGGCCGAGCTCTATGATCAGCTCTATCAGCAAGTCTACCGTCCTTTGTACGGGCGCCTCGCGCCGCTTTACCGTAATATCCGCCGCATTAGTGGGTATCCGCGCCGTTATTGATAAGCGACTACAGCAAAAATCAATCGTGACAAAACCTCGCGGTAAGTATGTCACCTCAACAATTCGCGGCAGGATTGCCGCTCCCACAAAGGGGAATTTGCCATGCTGAGTTATCTGCACGGTTTCCATGCGGGCAATTTTGCCGATGTTCACAAGCACCTTATTTATGCCTTGGTGCTCGACTACCTGCTAAAGAAAGACAAGCCTCTCGCCGTGGTTGATGTGTACGCCGGCTCTGGTTTTTATGATCTGAGTGACGCACGCGCCAAGAAAACAGGGGAGGCCGCCGAAGGGATTGGCGCGATGCCGGACACTGGTTGGCCAGAAACGGCTTCGCCTTATCGCGAAGTAGTCCGTCGTGCGGCGGCCCATCACTGGCCGCCACGCTTTTACCCGGGCTCACCACAAATAGCGGCGGATCTGACTCGCTCGAAAGACCGGCTAATATTCAATGAGCTGCATCCTCGCGAACATGAAGCGCTCAAATCCCGCTTTGCTGGCGACAGCCGCGTGCATGTTCATCAGCGCGAAGCCTTGGAAGCCTTAGTGGCGCTAGTGCCACCAGAGGAAAAGCGTGGTGTGGTCCTGATTGATCCTAGCTACGAAGTGAAAGACGAATACCGCACTGTGCCGGAAGCGTTAGCACGGGCGGAAGAAAAGTGGCCCAGCGGCACTTTTTTATTGTGGTATCCCTTATTAGCCGGCGGGGCGCACCATCCTTTTGTGCAAGCAGTGGAGCGGCAGACACGAGCGCCATTGCTGCAAAGCGAGTTTTGCCAGCGGCCACCGGGAGCGGGCATGTACGGCTCGGGCATGATGATTCTTAATCCACCTTGGACGCTTGCGGCAAGTATTGAGAGCTTGCGCGGTTGGCTGGGGCAAATTCAGCAGCCTGGCGGCGTGCTGCGAGTACGTGAAATTCGCAGTCAGTAAATTGCATTTTATATATAACTATCAATTCATTAGCATTAAATCTTAATGTTGTTTATTCATATTTTTATTGACATAAAGTAACGATTTTTTGTGTCGCTCTAGAGTGGTAATACACACCAATTTATAGTGGCTGCCTATATCCAGCAGAAAAAGAAGGGTGGGCAAGTCTCCCGCCGAGGATAGCTAGTGACCGTTTCCCATCCAGAGCCACAACCAATTAGCGGACTGCGGCTGGCTCTTGTTCTAGGCCCACTGATTGCTGTGGGACCATTAGCCATTGATACCTACCTGCCTGCCTTGCCGGCCATGGCTGATAGCTATGGCGTGAGCGTCACTGCTGTCGAGCGCTCCATCAGTATTTATGTGATGGGCACCGCCATAGGCCAGTTATTCGGAGGGCCTATGTCTGACCACGTTGGCCGCAAGTTGGTGGTCTGGGTGGGCTTGCTACTGTTTGCGCTGGCCAGTGTGTTGATCAGCTTTAGCACGGCGCTATGGCAGCTCGATTTACTGCGTTTCATTCAAGCTCTGGGCGGCGGCGCCACCATAGTGGTAGCGGCAGCCTCTGTGCGTGACTGGTTTGATGGCCAAGAAGCCGCCCGCGTGCTCAGTAGCATTGGCTTGGTTATGCTCGTTGCACCACTGTTAGCGCCAGCGCTGGGGGCACTATTCATTGCTTTAGGCGGTTGGCCGCTGATTTTTATTGCCATGGCGGGTTATGCCTTAGTAATGATTGCTTGGTTTAGCATCATGATGCCCAGCCACGCGCCAGTCGCTATTGATCGGCGCTTACGCGATATCGTTGGCGGCTGGGGCAGGGTGCTCAAGCATCGTCAAGCGATGGCCATTATTCTTGCCAATGGCCTGACATTCTCGGCCTTATTTGCCTTTATTACCGACTCAGCCTTTGTTTATATCCGCTATTACGAGGTTAGCGAGCAGACTTTCCCGCTATTGTTTGGCGCCAATGTGGTGACGATGATCCTGTTTAATCGCTTAAATGTGTTCTTTTTGCGTCGAATTGCAGCGATCAGGCTAATGACCATTGCCCTCATCATCCAGTTTTGCACGGCCATGGTGTTGCTTGCAGCGATTCTTTTACTGGGTAAGCCACCGTTGTGGCTCTTGGTGCCGCTAATCATGCTCGCGGCCGGTACGGTAGCAATGGCGATTCCCAATGCCATTGCCTGTTTTACTCATTTCTTTCCCCATGACAGCGGTGCCGCGACCGGGATCAACGGCAGCTTGCAGTTTATGTTGGCTGGTATTAGCGGTCTGCTGCTAACCAGCTTTCATAATCACACGCTGCTGCCGCTGGGTCTGGCCATGGCCGGCACCTCTGCGCTAGGCGTGTTGAGCCTGAGCTTTAGAAGCTACTACGCACGCCAACACTGACGGCATTGAGCTCTGAGTTGTTCTCATCCAAATAGCGCATGTATTCGACGTTTAAGCCGATCACGCCGGCAACGGATGCATCCACGCCAACACCATAAGATTCATCTGAGTAGGTCTCAGTTGCCGAGACGCCCAACACTGACGCTTTGCCACGTACTTCGCTGTAACCTGCGATAGCGTAAGGGCTTAGCACGCCAGCAATGGGTACGGACAGTTTGAGGTAACCACCATAGAGACGATCCAGATCGAACTCTGCAGGACCTCGCTCGTCGCTATTAACGCCAACGCCAGCACGACCCTCAAGAGCCAGGAAGCTGGTGAAATCGATGCCTGCACGGACAGTGGCGCCAGTCGGCTTTAGGGTGCTGGTAGTGGAACTGTTAGTTAGTTCGTACTGGGAGTAATTCAGGCCTATATAAGGGCCGGCTGCAAAAGCCGTAGTGCCAAGCGAGAACAGCACGGTGGCGGCGAAAGCGTTCACTGTGTGGTGTTTCATGGCAAGTGCCTCTAGTGACTAAGGTGATAAGTGCGAACGTCTAAGGTCGGCTTGGTTCAACAATGGGTAGCGTTGATGAACCAAGCTGTGACACAAGACACGCTTTTAGGTGAAAAGAAGAAGAACGAAGCACAGAGGATATGCCGCAGCGCTTCAAGCAACGTCACCATGGTTATCACTATATATTATCGATTTAACATAATATACATTATGCGAAGTATTAGATGGGAGAGGCTCGTTCCTTCGTATCCTAGGCTTCTGTGCTATGGTCTCAATCCGACACGGGGTGTCCTGCATATAGGGCTGAGATAATACCCGTTGAACCTGATCCAGTTCATACTGGCGAAGGGATGTCAGCCGCTGGCTTGGTTCCCGTCTGTCTATCCATATCTTCGCCTCAACGCTTGAGGTGTCTATGCAAAGCTCTATCAATATTGATCAACAACTGGTGCTGATTACTGGCGCCGCCCGTGGCTTGGGCGAACATTTGGTCCGCGCGTTCTTGCGTGAAGGTGCTAGGGTTGTCATTAATTACTGCCATAGTGCCGAAGCCGCTCAAAAGCTGGCAGACGAAGCACCCAAGCAACTGCTCGCAATACAAGCCGACATCACTGATCGCGCCGCCGTACAGGCGATGTTCGCCCAGGCACGGCAGCACTTTGGCATGCCGGTGACTACGGTGATCAATAACGCATTACCCACCTTCTCCTTTAATGGCGATGCGCGCCCGAGTGTTGAGCAGCTGACCATGGCGGAGCTCAATCAGCAGTTCGCAGGCGTAGTTGGTGGCGCGCTAAATACCACGCAAGCGGCACTAGAGGGTATGCGTGAGCTGGGCTTTGGCCGCATCGTCAATATCGGCACTAACTTATTTCAAAACCCCGTGGTGCCCTATCACGATTACACCGCTGGCAAGGCCGCCCTGTTATCTCTGACGCGCACCCTGTCAAATGATCTGGGCCCGGATAACATCACGGTAAACATGGTTTCTGGTGGTTTGTTACGTACTACCGATGCCTCTGCAGCCACGCCAGAAGCTGTATTTGATTATATTGCTGCGAATACACCACTGCGCCGAGTAACCACGCCAATAGAGTTTGCTGACTCGATCTTATTCTTCGCCTCGCCTTGGGCTAGGTCTGTCACTGGGCAGAACTTGATTGTTGATGGCGGCTTGGTGAAAGGCTGAAATAAACTGCTTGGCGCAACCGAACAGTTAGATATGCGCTGAAAAAAGGAATCACCGACAGTTTGTATGTTAAATAACGGGCTGGTTTGAGGTATGGTGTCGCCGCTTCAAGCCAGTCCAGTCACAATGTCGCTCACAGTCTAACCGCAGGAGCACCAGTCGCGTGGTCAAACTTGCCAGTTATGTTCTTCTCGCCATGGCAGTCCTGCTGGGTGTTGGTGTTGCTACTAGCTGGGCGCCCGACCGTTCTGTTGAACAGCTGAGCGAGCGATGGGCAACACCACCATCCACCTTTGTGGAAGTTGATGGTATGCAGGTGCATATCCGTGACCAGGGTCCGCACAACGAGGCGCTGCCATTAGTATTGATCCATGGCACTTCTGCCAGCTTACACACTTGGGATGACTGGACTACACAGCTAAGCACTGATCGCCGCGTTGTTCGCTTTGACCTGCCCGCTTTCGGCCTGACCGGCCCTGCGCCCGACAGTGACTACACCATTGAGCGCTACGCCGACTTTGTCGTTAAAATACTCGATCTCAGCGGTATTGAGCGAGCCGTCTTAGCCGGCAACTCGCTGGGCGGCCAAATCGCTATGGAAACAGCACTGCAGACGCCAGAGCGCGTGGCCGGCTTGGTGCTAGTTGATGCGGCTGGTTACCCTTTTGAGGCGGAGTCTATGCCATTGGGCTTTCGCTTGGCACAGATCCCCGCCTTTGCCCCGCTGATGAATCGCATTTTGCCGCGCAGCATTATTGCCTCCAGTGTGCGCAATGTTTATGGCGATCCCTCACTGGTCAGCGAAGAGCTGATCGATCGCTACTATGAGCTCACCTTGCGCGCCGGTAACCGTCAGGCGCTACCACAACGCTTTAAGCAAATGACTTTCCGTGATGATATGCGCCAGCGCGCCAGCACCTTGTCCATGCCAACGCTGATCATTTGGGGTGAAAACGATCGCCTGCTACCACCGATTCTTGGCGTACAGATGCACGAAGATATTGCCGCCAGTGAGTTAGTGATGATTGCTGGCGCTGGCCATGTGCCACACGAAGAAGTGCCACAAGAAACCTTGTTGGTGCTGGATAAGTTCTTAGCGGATCACCAATTATGAGCATGTATCTCGTTGTTAAGTCGGTGCATATGCTTTGCGCCGTCGCTACTGTCCTGCTTTTTACACTGCGAGTCGGCTTGGATATGGCCGATCAACCTTGGCGACGCACTGCTCTGCGCTGGATCCCCCATGTGAATGACACCGTACTCTTGGTGGCGGCTATTGCTCTGTGTTTTATCACTGGCTGGATGCCGTTAGTGCATCACTGGCTGACCGCTAAAATCGTGCTGCTTATTGCTTATATTTTTGCTGGGGTGGTGGCCCTAAACCAGCAAGGCAGCGCCACTAAGCGTGTCTCAGCAACGCTCTTGGCCTATTTACTGGTCGGTACCATTTTTTATCTAGCTTGGAGCAAGCCCATCCTCTGGCCAGTTGCTGGTTGACTGATCAGTCCATCAGATTCGGGCGAATATTTCTAGCGTTGCCGTGATTATTGGTCATTAACAGGCGATAATTGGCGCCAGCGCTGGCTAATACTGACTTAAATCAATGCCGTCTACCGGCTTGAACACTTAAGGTTGCGACCCCCACTCTGCAGCATCGCATTGTGGTGATGTTTACTGGCATACAAGGGAAGAAAGATGACCCAAACACCCACTACCGCCCCCATCGACTACAATTACACCGTCGTTCGGCAGTTCACTATTGTCACCATTTTATGGGGCATAGTGGGCATGCTCGTCGGTGTTTTTATTGCTGCGCAAATGGCTTGGCCGGCACTAAACTTTGACATTCCTTGGCTGAGCTTCGGCCGTCTACGGCCACTGCACACTAACGGAGTGATTTTTGCTTTCGGCGGCTCTGCCCTGTTTGCCACCTCCTACTATGTGGTTCAGCGTACCTGTCAGACCACATTAGCTTTCCCTCGTATCGCCGCCTTTACCTTCTGGGGCTGGCAAGCAGTGATTGTGCTGGCAGTGATTACTTTGCCAATGGGATTCACCTCGACCAAAGAGTACGCCGAGCTAGAGTGGCCTATCGATGTTTTGATCACCATCGTTTGGGTTTGTTATGCCTTGGTGTTTTTCACCACTATTGCGCGCCGTACTACATCCCATATTTATGTGGCCAACTGGTTCTTTGGTGGTTACATCCTCACCATCGCCATGCTCCATATCGTTAACAACATGGAAGTACCTGTGTCCATGTGGAAGTCTTACTCGGCCTACCCTGGCGCTATTGATGCCATGGTGCAGTGGTGGTACGGCCATAACGCAGTGGGCTTCTTACTCACGGCCGGCTTCCTTGGCATGATGTATTACTTCATTCCCATTCAGGCGGGTCGCCCGGTTTACTCTTACCGTCTTTCTATCGTTCACTTTTGGGCATTGATCGCCGTTTACATGTGGGCAGGCCCACACCATCTACACTACAGCTCACTGCCAGATTGGGTTCAGTCGTTGGGCATGGTGTTCTCCCTTGTACTGTTGGCACCCAGCTGGGGTGGCATGATCAACGGTGTCATGACCTTGTCTGGCGCATGGCATAAGCTGCGCACTGACCCGATCATGCGCTTCCTTATTGTTTCCTTGAGCTTCTACGGCATGTCGACCTTTGAAGGCTCGATGATGGCGATCAAAACGGTTAACGCATTGAGTCACAACACCGACTGGACCATTGGCCATGTTCATTCTGGTGCGCTGGGCTGGGTAGCGATGATTACCATCGGCTCAATGTATGTATTGATCCCACGGGTCTTTAACCGCACCGGCATGTACAGCACCGGCTGGATCTACGCACACTTCTGGCTATCCACCATTGGCACCGTGTTGTACATCGCCTCCATGTGGGTATCTGGTTTGATGCAGGGTTTAATGTGGCGCGCAGTAAATACAGACGGCACTCTGACCTACTCTTTCGTGCAAGAAATGGAAGCGCGCTTCCCCTACTACGTAGTGCGCTTGATTGGTGGCACTTTGTTCTTCTTGGGCATGCTGTTGATGGCATGGAACACCTATAAAACCCTGAAAGAAGAAAAGAATGACCAGAACAAAAGCAACGTGGCTGTAGCCTAAGGAGTACCGACATGTCTAATGCTCATGAAGTCGTAGAAAAAAATGTCGGCCTGATGATCGTGCTGGTACTGGTGGTCGTTAGCTTCGCTGGCTTAGCACAGATTGTGCCTTTGTTTTGGCAAAAGTCAGTTACCGTGGAACTGGAAAACCTGCGGCCTTATACGGCGCTAGAGCTGGAAGGCCGAGATATTTATATCCGCGAAGGCTGCCACGTTTGTCACACTCAGATGGTGCGTCCGTTCCGTGCGGAAACCGAGCGTTACGGGCCCTACTCTGTCGCCGGTGAAGATGTGTGGGAGCACCCATTTCTGTGGGGCTCCAAGCGTACCGGTCCAGACTTGGCTCGCGTTGGTGGTCGCTATAGTGATGACTGGCACCGTGTGCACTTGCGTAATCCGCGTGACGTCGTGCCAGAGTCCAACATGCCTGGCTACCCTTGGATGGCGAAAACCAAGGTAAATTGGAAACACACCGAGCGTAAGCTTCATGTTTTCCAAAATGTTTTCGGTGTTCCATACACGGATGAAGACGTTGCCGAGCAACTGGAAAAAGTTCGTGGTGAGTGGGCCGAGGCAAGTGAAGAAGATGCACTGGTTGCTTACCTACAGCAATTAGGCCACGCGATGGAGGGAAGATAACGATGGATGCTATCAACTTTCAAACCGTCTTCACCTTAGTTTTCTTTATCGCCTTTATGGCGATGGTGGTGTGGGTGTTCTGGCCAAGCCGTAAATCCCGCTACAAGGATGCAGCCGACCTACCCTTCGTTGCTGACAAAAATGAATTTGGACGGGAGCCACAACGCCATGAGTGATTTCTGGAGTTGGTACATAATTATCATCACCCTGATCGTGCTTGGCGGTTGTGCTGGGCTGTTGATCTGGAACCGCAATATCAGCCCGGAAGAAGCTGCCAAAAAGACTACCGGCCATGTGTTTGATGGTATTGAAGAGAAAAACATGCCGCTGCCGAAGTGGTGGCTGTATCTGTTCATTATTACGTTGATCTTCAGTGGCATTTATTTAGCGCTCTATCCAGGCTTCGGTAAATACCCTGGCCTCCTTGGCTGGACACAAGAAGGCCAGTGGCAAAAAGAAGTCGACTTCGTGCATAAGCAAACTCAGCCGATTTTTGAGCAGTACGCTCAAGTGCCAATCGAAGAGCTGTGGCAGCACCAAGAAGTAATGGAAGTGGGTGCGCGTTTGTTTGCCAACAACTGCGCTACCTGCCACGGCGGTAATGCCAGCGGTGCACGCGGCTATCCGAATCTAACCGATGAGGATTGGTTGTACGGTGGTGAGCCAGAAAATATTCGCACCACCATCACCAACGGCCGTCGCGGCATGATGCCACCCATGATTGCGGCTATCGGCAATACTGATGAAGCCGCCCGTGATATGGCGCTGTATGTGCAAAGCCTGTCACGTCCCGCTATGCGCGACGACCCCGCCAAACTGGAAGCGATCGAGCGTGCGGCGCCCCGCTTTGCTGTCTGCGCTGCTTGTCACGGTGCTGATGGCTCTGGCAACCAAATGCTTGGCGCGCCCAATCTGACGGACAATGTCTGGCTGTACGGTAGTTCGCTAGCCGATATTGAAGAAGGTATTCGTAAGGGTCGCTCCGGCGAGATGCCTAAATTCGATAAACTCCTATCGCCAGAACGAATCCATGTTCTTAGCGCCTATGTTTACGGTTTGTCCAAACAGAAGAAGTAACGCACTGCACGTCGTAAATAGAAAAGGCATGGAGGCCTGCGGCGTTTAACCGCAGGCCTTTTTTTCGTCCGCTAACGTACAATATTGGCCGGTCGGGCCAGGAGAACTACGGTGAGCAAAGACAAACGTATTCCCGCCATTGACGTCACCCCCCGTGACAACGATGCCGTTGACACCAGCCTCTACTCTTCCCGGGTGAAGATTCAGCCGAAGTCCATTAATGGACGCTTCGAACGCATCCGTGAAGTCAGTGCTTGGATCACCATGGGTGTGTACGTGATACTGCCATGGGTACAATGGAATGACAGACAGGCAGTGTGGTTTGATCTGCCCGGCCGTCAATTCCATATATTTGGTTTATCGTTCTGGCCACAAGACTTTGTGCTGCTTTCTTGGCTGTTAATTCTGGCCGCCTTTGCTTTGTTTTTCTTCACCGTGTTGGCCGGTCGAGTGTGGTGTGGCTATACCTGCCCACAAACTACTTGGACTCGATTTTTCACTAAAATTGAAGATTGGATCGAAGGTGATCGTAGTGCTCGCTTAAAGCTGGACGCGGCACCTTGGAGTGTCAACAAAGCCTTTAAACGCGTTAGCAAACACAGCGCTTGGCTGGCCTTGGGTCTTATTACCGGCATGACTTTTGTTGGTTACTTCACGCCCATTACCGAACTGGTTTATCGCTCCGCTACTTTTGCCTTGGGCGGCTGGGAAACTTTCTGGATCGCCTTCTTTACCCTCGCCACTTATATGAATGCAGGCTGGCTGCGCGAGCAAGTGTGCATTTATATGTGCCCCTATGCTCGTTTCCAAAGTGTCATGTTTGACGACAATACTTTGATTGTAAGTTACGACGTTAAGCGTGGTGAGCCACGTGCGCTTGGTTCAAAAAGTCGCGACGAAAGTAATACCGGTGACTGCATCGACTGCGGCTTATGTGTGCAAGTTTGCCCAACTGGCATCGATATTCGTGAAGGTCTGCAATACGAGTGTATTACCTGTGCAGCCTGTATCGATGCCTGTGACTTGGTAATGGAAAAAATCGGCAAGCCACGCGGCTTAATTCGCTACACCACGGCTAATGCACTGGCAGGATTAAAGACCGTCATTATGCGGCCTACCTTGGTTGGCTACGGCGTTGTTCTGGCATTGATGTCTGCCCTGTTTGTTGCCGCTTTATTTATGCGTGTGCCGGCAGAGCTGGATGTCATTCGTGATCGCGTCAACCTGTATCGGGTCAGCAGCGATGGCAGCATTGAAAACAGTTACCGCTTAGAAGTGATGAACAAAACTCAGCAGGACCAAGTTTTTGCACTTTCTTTCCGTGGCCCTGAAGGACTGACTTGGAGTGGTCCACAAGAAATAGCCGTCGGCGCAGGCAGTCATTCTACGGTTGGTGTGACCCTCGGCTTCGATCCTTTTGTTGGCAATGTGGAAACCAGCACTGTCTGGTTTATTCTGGAGGACACACATGATCAAGGCATCCGTCGAGAACGCGAGTCCCGATTTATTGCCGGGCGACCATGAGCCTGCTTGGTATAAGCAGCCGTGGGTCTGGTTTATTATTGCCCTGCCCGTCACCTCTATTGTCGCTGGTATTTTTATGATCGTGACGGCGGTCACCCACCCCGATACCTTGGTTGTGGATGACTGGTATAAGGAGGGCCGCAGCACCAATCGCAGTATGGCCGCTGAAAATTTAGCGGCCGATTTTGCTATTGGTATGAGCACCTCTTTTGACCAAGACAGCAACACTACCAATTTGCAGTTTGTTGCCGGCCGCAACATGGTCTGGCCCGACAGCCTGCTATTAGCCTTGCGCCATCGTACTTTGGCCGAGCGAGATCAGGTTTTTGTCTTGCAGCATCAAGGTGATGGCCTCTATCAAACGACTGGTCAACTGCCTGCGGGTAATTGGCACACACAAGTATCATCCGAAGATGTGAGCTGGCGCCTAGCAGGCCCAGCGACAGTATCTACTACTGGCGGTTTGTCTCTGGGGACTGCTCATTGAAACAAAGTGTTCACTGTTGGCACTGCGGTACACCAGCGCCCAAAGTGGTGCTGGCCCGTACTCCAGATGGTGATGTTCCAACTTGCTGTTCCGGCTGTGCCGCAGCAGTGGAAACCATTCATGGCCTTGGCTTAGGCGACTATTACCGTTTCCGTGGCGATCAGCTGGCAGGCATTCCTAACGCTGCTGAAGAGCTGTCCTTAGCGCTGTTTGATTTGCCCGAACTGGTCGCCCCGTTCATCGATATTCGCAACAACGAAAAAACGCTAACACTGGCACTAGAAGGTGTTCATTGCGCCGCCTGTGTCTGGCTGATTGAACGTGCGCTCAAAGAGCTGCCAGGCGTGCGAGCAGTGTCTCTTAACCTAACCACTCTACGCGTGCGCATCAGCGGCAATGATTTCAATGTGGGTCAGATTGCTCGCCGCCTGCATAATCTTGGCTACCAACCACGTCTACCTGTCCGTGACGGTGAATTAGAAGCAGACAAAAAAGCCAGCCGCAAACTGATTGGCCGACTGCTTATTGCTGGACTGGGCAGCATGCAGGCGATGATGTACGCGGTAGCGCTGTACATTGGCGCGTTCAACGATTTTGAGCCTATCTGGCGAGACTTCTTTCGCGTTGCCGGCGTCATTGTTGCTACCCCTGTGGTGTTTTACTCCGGCTGGCCGTTTATTAGTGGCGCTTGGAACTCCATTCGAGCACGCATGATGAGCATGGATGTGCCGGTGTCGCTGGCCATCTTGATGGGCTGGACGGGTAGCGTGGTGTTCACCTTTACCGGTGGTGAACATGTTTATTTTGAATCCATTTCCATGTTCGTTTTTTTCTTGCTGATCAGCCGCTGGATTGAACAACGGCAACGCGCCCGTGTCGGTCGCCAGCTGGTGCAATTACAGCAAGGCTTACCTTTGGTAGTGCGCCGCTGGCAAGACGGCGATTGGCAGCCGGTGCCGGCTATCATGGTTAATAGTGGCGATCGTCTGCAGGTACGTAGTGGCGAACTGGTACCCGTGGATGGCTTTATTAGCCAAGGTCACGGCAGCTTAGAAGAAGCCAGCCTCACCGGTGAATCGGTACCGGTGCAGCGCAGCAGCGGCGAGCAGGTGCATGCCGGCACACGCCTATGCGAAGGCTTGCTTGAAGTAGAAGCCAGTGGTCGTGCGGCTGATAGCCTGCTGGCGCAAATCGGTCGCATGGTTGACCAGGCTGTCGATCGACGCCATACCGAAACGCTACGCTTTCAGTGGATTGCGGCGCGCTTTGTCAGTGCCGTACTGGTGCTCACCGCGATCACGCTACTGATCCACTGGGGCAACAGCCCTGCGATTGCTTTTGAGCATGCCATCTCAGTGCTGGTGGTGACCTGCCCGTGTGCCCTCGCCTTGGCTGGGCCGTTAAGTATTTCTGCCGCTGTTAGCTCCGCTTTACGTCAGGGCGTGCTGGTGGCAGATCCGCGCCGGTTACTGCGCATTCGCCAAGTCACCGATGTGATCTTAGATAAAACCGGCACCCTGACTCAGGCGCAGTTCCAAGTGGCGCGCACCGAGCTGCTGGATAAGGCGGCTGATGAGAGCCACCTACGCGCTATCGCTGCGGCACTGGAGGCCGGCTCATCCCACCCCCTGTCCGCCGCCGTGCGCCAACTGAGTGATGACCGCAGCATTCAGTTTACTGGCCTACGCCATGAACGTACTGGTGTCAGTGGCCATTATGCCGGTCACTTATGGAACATTAGCGCCGCGCCGCAACAACTGAACACACCCAGCTCGTTGACTGATCTGGCCCTGTATCGTGATGGCACCGCGGTGTATTTGCTCAGCCTGCATGACCCACTGCGCCCTGAAGCCGCTGCTGTGTGTGATGCTCTGCGTGCTGATGGTTTACGTTTACATTTGGCCTCTGGCGATCAGCAAGGTCCGGTGGCGGCGGTGGCCAAGGCACTTAATATTGATAGTTGGCGTGCTGCGCAAAAGCCGGACGATAAAGCACAGTGGATTAGCACATTGCAACAACAAGACGCGTGCGTGCTAATGACCGGCGATGGCGTTAACGATGCGCCCGCCATGGTCAGCGCCGATGTTGGCGTGGCGGTGGCAGAAAGCAGTGCTCTAGCGCGTGAAGCGGCAGGTATTTATTTATTGCGTCCTAGTCTCGCTGCACTGCCTTGGTTGCGGCAGTTATCACGGCGGGCAAACCTAACCTTGCGGCAAAACATTGCTTGGGCACTGGCCTACAATATGACCACGGTACCCTTTGCCATGGCCGGCTTGGTGCCGCCTTGGTTGGCCGCCATCGGCATGTCTGCCAGCTCTCTCTTGGTTACTTGGAATGCAGCACGGATGGCATCATGGAAATCCTAATATTACTAGTACCACTGGC
>Ga0209075_1001526_pt1 | contig 21687 bp, 16 predicted proteins | sample Stecom2011_FD_187523 | JGI IMG/M metagenome (GOLD analysis project Ga0209075, IMG submission 187523) | Agricultural soil microbial communities from Utah to study Nitrogen management - Steer compost 2011 (SPAdes) (version 2) | ecosystem: Environmental > Terrestrial > Soil > Agricultural land...
CCGAAACCGCCCTTCACCAGACCAGCACCGGAGGCTCGCCCTATGGCGTTTCTCACTGGGCGCGCGAACAGAATACTCCACTGAGCGCCGAGGAAATTAATCTCTGTCGTGCCCAGGGCCAGCGCTTGGCGAAACTGGCGCTGCAACTGGGAGCCGGTGCGTGAAAAAAATACCTCTGTATACGCCTGCCGATATCGCTCCACTAACGCGCCGGTACCGGCTGGGTTTTGCTGTGGTAAGCCTTTGCCTGCTGCTGCTGCTGTTGCTGTTTACCGGCATCAACCTGAGCAGCCCTCGCGGTAGCCTCGCGCTATGGATTATCCAGTGTGTGCCGCTGCTTATATTTATTCCCGGCTTACGGAAACATTACTACCGCACCTATAGCTGGCTATGCTTTGTCCTGTTGTTTTATTTTACGGCCTTTACCGTGGATGCCATGTCACCTTTGCGCAATTGGACCGATTACGTGGGAGTCAGCCTGTCAGTGGTGATGTTTATCAGTGCCATGATGGCCAGCCGTTGGCGCCAGCATCAATTACTGGCCATACAGCAAAACTCCTCTACGCCTCAAGGAGGATCCAGTGAGTCAAGCGAATAAACAGACACGGGGCAATCCTGTTAGCCGATTTTTCGGTGGACTTTGGCGCCTGATCACCTGGCTGCGTCAAGGACTTCTCAACCTGATTTTTATCCTTATTGTGGTTGCGCTGATCATTGCCGTGGTACGTAACCAACCGCCGGTATTGCCCGATAGTTTTGTTCTGCGCCTGACGCCTACCGGTAATTTAGTGGACCAACGCCAGCCGCTTGATCCGATGACCATTCTGCTGGATGACCAGGCCCAATACGCCGAGACGCTGGCCCGCGATCTGGTGGAGGCGATTGACCGCGCGCGCGAGGATGAGCGCGTCACCGATCTCGTACTGGAATTACAATACCTGGAAGGCGGCGGTTTTGGCCTGCTGGAAGAAGTGGCGCGAGCGCTGACAGAGTTTCGCGCAGCGGGTAAAAAAGTCACCGCCGTATCCAGCAATTACAATCAGGCACAATATTATCTCGCCAGTTTTAGCGACCGCATTTACCTCAACGACATGGGCACAATATTACTGACCGGCTTTGGCAGTTACCGCAGTTATTTTAAAGAAGCCCTGGACAAGTTATCGATTCATCTTCACGTCTTTCGCGTGGGTGAATACAAGGATGCCGTTGAGCCTTTTTTGCGCAACGATATGTCAGACGCCTCGCGCGAGCAAAACAGCCGGTGGCTGAATGATTTGTGGACCTACTATACCCAGCAAATAGAAATACAGCGCCAACTTACGCCGGGAAAACTCGATACGCTTATCAGTCAGGCGGATAACTCTCTGGCGGAAACCGAAGGGGATATGGCTCAGTTTGCTATCGCTCAAGGCTTGGTCGATGCCAGCCACAGCCGTCAGCAAATACGCGCACTATTGATTGATGATTATGGTTACGATGAGCAAGTCGATAGTTATCGGGCGATAGATTGGTACGATTATTTACGTCATCAGCGCATGGTATCCAGAGCCCTTAACAGCGCCGACAAAGTCGGCTTGATTGTCGCCAGCGGCGGTATTGTGGAAGGCTACCACCCAGACGGCACCGTCGGCAGCGACACTATGATTCAACTGTTGCGTGAAGCGCGCAAGCGCGAAGACCTCAAGGCGCTGGTTATACGCATTGACAGCCCCGGTGGCAGCGCTTTCGCCTCAGAGGTGATTCGTACCGAGATTGCCACCACCCGCGACGCCGGTATTCCCGTAGTCATCAGCATGGGCAATGTGGCTGCCTCAGGAGGCTATTGGATAGCCGCGGGGGGAGATGAAATCTGGGCGTTGCCCACCACCGTGACCGGATCCATTGGCGTATTCGGTCTGGTGCCAAGCTTTGCCGAAGGGCTCGGCAAGCTGGGCATTCACAATGATGGTGTGGGCACGACTCCTCTGGCTGATGCCTTTCATCTGGATCGAACACTCAACCCATTGCTGGCCAACACACTGCAGCACAATGTGGAAGCTATCTATCAGCGGTTTCTCAATATCGTCGCTCAGTCGCGAGGCATGAGCACCGAGGCGGTACATGCCATTGCCGAAGGCCGGGTGTGGAGTGGACAGCAAGCCCAGGAGTTGGGCCTGGTGGACAAACTGGGAACGCTGGAGGACGCGCTAAGCGCTGCAGCCGGTTACGCCAAACTTGAGGACTGGGAAATTCTGAGCATCACTCGCCCCTTGGGCCCCAGTGAGCAATTGCTGCAACAGTTTTTTGGCAGCGCCTGGATACAGGGATTGCTTGGCGGTAAAACTACCGACAACTTGCGACAGGCTCAACACTGGGTCAATACATTGACTCAACCACTGGATACTTTGTTACAGCATCCCGCCAGCAATCATGTGTATGCGCACTGCATGACCTGCGATATGCAATAAACCACATCAGGCGCGGGGATTGGATACCCGCGCCTAGCCTCGTACTTGCAGAATAAATTTTTCGCTCTTCACCGGTTGAGTGATGGTGTGGCCAAACATGTCGGCATCAAGCTTATCCACACACAGATCGACCAGATTAAGAAAAGGTGGGCGACCCGGGTCGGCAATCAAGATGCGCTTGACTCCCGCTCGCAAAGCACGGCGAATCAGGTTGTACAAGGGCTTGGTCATTTCATCCCAAAAACAGATCTCACTGCCCACCAAAGTGTGAATCCCGGTAAGATCCCGCTGGGTAATATTCTCAAAACGTCGAGCAATAAATTCGACCCGTGACACAGCATTTAATGTCGCCACCATTTCCACATAAGGCTGCAGAGAAGCATCGGCATCTACAGCGCTGACTCTAGCGTTAAAGTGGACGGCCATAAACGTACTCAGCGCGCCCCAACCACAACCAATATCCATAATACGGGCATTTTTTCGTGGGGGGTGGGCCAACAAATAATCCATCAATACTGTGCTGGTGCGCCATACCTTGTTGCCATGCAATGATGGTTCATAGCCCGCGCGGCGCAGTTTGCGCACCAGCGGGTGCTGGCTTTTGGGTAATACAATGTCGTGTATCGTATAAAGGTGAGAGGGGTTACTGGACATATCAGGACAAGCGATTTTTAAAATCATCGTAACCAAAAGTTTTTTGCAGAATCAGCTCATCCGTGCGCGAATCCCAAATAGCGATAGCAGGCAGATTGATGCCATTAAAGGTCGTGGTTTTGACCATGGTGTAATGAGCCATATCGTCAAACACCAACCGCTGACCAACTTCCAGCGGTGCGGCAAAACTGTAATCGCCAATCACATCGCCGGCCAGACAAGTCATGCCCCCCAAGCGATAGGTATGGGCCAATTCATTCGGCAGCCCAGCGCCTAAAATATCGGCCCGATAAGGCATCTCCAGGGTATCAGGCATATGGCAGGTGGCCGAGGTGTCGAGAATCGCCTGGGGCATACCATTGTAATGAATGTCCAACACTTCACTGACCAGCACACCGCTGCGAATCGCGGTGGCCTCACCGGGCTCGATATAGACCTGCACATCATAGCGTTCGGAAAATTGGCGAATCAGTCCTACTAACTCATCCACCTGGTAATCCTCACGGGTCACATGATGGCCGCCGCCAAAGTTGATCCACTCCATTTGTCCCAACCAGGGCCCAAACTTTTCTTCTACCGCTTGCAAGGTGCGCCTCAAAGGCGGCACATCCTGTTCGCACAGGGTGTGAAAATGCAGACCCGTGATGCCCTCTAGCAGCTCCGGTTGGAACTGCGAGATGGGCACACCCATACGCGATTTAGGGGCGCAGGGGTCGTAGAGCGGAACATCGCCTTCGGAGTGTTCAGGATTAATGCGCAGACCAAAACGCAATTGCGGGCGCTGCTCTCGGGCGGCCAATGCCATTGGCTTAAACCGCTGCCACTGGGAAAAGGAATTAAAAACCACATGGTCGGATACCTGTAGCACCTCGGCCAAATCCTCTTCGCGAAACGCCGCTGAATAGGTATGAACTTCACCGCCGTAGTATTCCCGTCCCAGACGCGCCTCGTGCAAGCCACTGGCACAAGTGCCCCACAGATAGCGCTGATACAGCGGCGCCAGCGACCAGCAGCTAAAGGCTTTAAGAGCCCCCAGCACTTTGGCGCCACTGTCCTGCCCTACCTGATGCAGAATGCGTAGATTGTCTTCCACCGCTGCCCGATCAATCACAAAACAGGGCGAAGGCACACGCTGCGGATCAAAATGGGTGAAGTACTGACGCTGAGACATGATTTAAGATTCCATGCCGGTAGTGCTTGTCACTTCTTCCACTTGCCACGGCAAACCGTAGCTATTGAGGTCTTGCATAAACGGGTCCGGATCAAACTGTTCCATATTCCACACACCGGGGCGCTGCCACTTTCCTTCCAACATCATCTTCGCGCCTATCATGGCAGGTACGCCAGTGGTATAGGAAATCGCCTGGGATTTCACTTCGCGATAACAGGCTTCGTGATCGCAAATATTGTAGATATAAAATGTTTTCTCCACGCCGTCTTTAATACCGCGCGCCAAGCAACCAATGCAGGTTTTACCTTTAGTCAAAGGCCCCAGGCTCGCCGGATCAGGCAGCAAGGCTTTGAGAAATTGCAGTGGCACAATTTCCTTGCCCTCAAACATAACCGGCTCAATGGAGGTCATGCCGACATTTTCCAGCACCTCAAGGTGCTTGAGGTAATTATCAGAAAAGGTCATCCAAAAGCGAGCTCGCTTAATGTCGGGGAAATGTTTGGTCAACGACTCCAGCTCTTCGTGATACATCAAGTAGATATTTTTGGGGCCAATACCCGCCGGAAAATCAAAGCTGCGCTTCTCCTCCAAAGGAGCGGTTTCACGCCAATCACCTTTTTCCCAATAGCGGCCATTGGCCGTCACTTCGCGAATATTAATTTCGGGATTAAAATTAGTGGCAAAAGGCATCCCATGATCGCCCGCATTACAGTCGATAATATCCAGATAGTGAATTTCATCGAGATAATGTTTTTTCAGGTAGGCGGTAAAAACATTGGTCACACCCGGATCAAAACCCGAGCCCAACAGTGCCATACGCTCAACTTGAACAAATTTATCGTGATAAGCCCACTGCCACTTATACTCAAACTTGGCTTCTTCCGGCGGCTCGTAGTTGGCCGTATCCAGATAGTCCACACCGGCTTCCAGACAGGCATCCATAATCGCCAAGTCCTGATAGGGCAAGGCAACATTAATTACCAAGTCGGGCTTTTCCTGTTGCAGCAAGGCTACCGTCTCGGCCACATTATCCGCATCCAGACGCGCCGTTTTAATGGGCCGATCCAGCTGTGCAGCAATCGCCTTGCAGCGCGCTTCGGTACGGCTGGCCAACACGATTTCGGAAAACACTTCTGGCAATTGCGCACACTTGTGTACCACAACGCCACCAACGCCACCGGCGCCAATAATCAGAACTTTTGCCATATCACTTCCTCTCGCAAACCCGGTGTTGAGAACACTATTGCTCATCAACGTTCAAAATAGGTATAGCCGCGCAAACTTTCACTAAAAGCACTGAGCATATATTGCCGCTCGGACACGGTAATACGTCCATCACGCACAGCCTGTTCTGCATTTTTGCGGAACTGGCGAAACATTAACTGTGGATCATATTCCACATAACTCAGGACATCCGAAATACTGTCGCCGTGCAATTCATGCACAAAATCCAAGCTGCCATCGGCGTTAATGCGCACGCTGGCCACATTGGTATCACCGAACAGGTTATGCAGGTCGCCCAGAGTTTCCTGATAGGCACCGACCAAAAATACACCCAGATAGTATTCTTCGCCATCGCGCATCGCGTGCAGAGGCAAGGTGTTGGTTTCGCCTTCCGGGCTGGCAAAGCGATCGAGCTTGCCGTCGCAATCGCAGGTAAGATCGGCAATCGTCGCCTGCCGCGTGGGTTCCTCATCCAAACGATGAATAGGCATAACCGGGAACACCTGATTAATAGCCCATGAATCCGGCAGCGATTGGAAGACGCTGAAGTTACCGTAATAAATATCCGCCAATTGTTCCGGCAAGGCTTCCAGCTCCGGCGGCACCCGTTTCATCTGCGGAATCAAAAGAGAAATTTGTTGCAGGCCAGCCAAACACAGGTTTTCACCAAAAGCCCGCTCGCGCAAATTCAGATCGCCACTGAAAAACAAATCGCGAATCTGGTCGCGATAATAAATCACATCGTTATAGCTCTCTTGCAAATTGCCCAAAGAGATTGTCTGCAAGGCATACCAGAGATTAGAGATTTGTACGTGGCAGTCTTCCGGCAAAGCCTCGGGTAAGGGGCCAGGTTCGAAATTACCGACATCTAAAATATTAAATAACAGCACTGCCGTGTGCGCCACAGTAGCCCGACCGGATTCTGTGACAATGGTGGGGTGAGGCAGGTTATGAGTATTTAACTGCTGCTGAATCGCCTCCACTACGTCCACACAATACTCTTGTACGGAATAGTTACGGCTGTGGCCGCTGGTGCTATTGGTGCCGTCATAATCAATGGCAAGGCCACCGCCAAGATCGATATACGACAGAGGCGCACCTTCGGCGACCAGGTCAATATAGTAACGGCAAGCTTCCAAAACCCCCGCACGGATACTGCGAATATTCGGTATTTGCGAGCCCAGATGAAAATGCAACAATTGCAAACTATGCAATAGATCCGCTTCACGCAGCGTATCGACTATTTCGATCAACTGATGGGTGGTTAAACCGAACAGGCTGCGATCACCACTGTCTTCCGCCCAGTGGCCTTCAACTTTGGTGGACAGCTTAAGGCGCACGCCAATCAACGGGTCCACTGCCAAGGCACGGCTGCGCTCAATCACCAGATCAACCTCGGCGACTGTCTCCAGCACAAAGAAGCATTTAAAGCCCAACTTGCGCGCTTGCAGACCCAGGTCGATAAACTCAGCATCTTTATAGCCGTTGCAGATAATCAGGCTTTCGCGGTTGGTGAGTGTCGACAAGGCAATCATTAACTCGGCTTTACTGCCCGCTTCAAGTCCGTGGTTATAGCGCTCACCAAAACGCGCAATCTCTTCCACGATATGACTTTGCTGATTCACCTTGATCGGAAAGGCGCCGCGATACTCTCCCTGATAACCGGTGCTCTTAATTGCCTCGGCAAAAGCCTCGTTGAGAATGCTGATGCGACTATCCACTATATTTTCAATGCGCAGCAAGACTGGCATTTCCAGCCCGCGCTGTTGCAGGCCGTCGATAATTTCGGTCATGGGGACAGCGGCAGATGCCTGCTCTCCCGGCGCACGGACCTCTACCTGTCCTTGGGCATTGACGCCAAAATAACCACCGCCCCACTCTTCAATGCCGTAAAGTTCGGCCGATTGTTTGGGGGACCATGTTTGTATATCAGATGATTTCAAGCGTTGCCCTCTCTAGATGGCTTCCAGCAGGTCAAAACCGCGCAATTTTCCATATTTCATATCAAAAGAAAAGCCTTTTTTGGCAATACCGCTAACCCGTTCAACGCGGTCTGGAACCGGGGGTACGCCAAGCGCTCACTATAACAAAAAGGGCGGCCTAAGCCGCCCTTTTCTTTACCCGCTGAGGTGTCTTACCAACCCGTCAGGTCTTTCAACGCCGCACCGATATCCGCCAGGCTGCGAACGGTTTTAACACCGGCATCTTCCAGGGCCGCAAACTTCTCATCAGCGGTACCTTTACCGCCTGCAATAATCGCTCCGGCATGACCCATACGCTTGCCAGGAGGCGCTGTCACGCCAGCAATATAAGACACTACCGGCTTGGTGACATGCTCTTTAATATAAGCCGCCGCCTCTTCTTCAGCGCTGCCGCCGATTTCGCCAATCATAACAATAGCTTCAGTGGCTGGGTCATCCTGGAACAGTTGCAGAATATCGATAAAGCTGGAACCCGGAATCGGGTCGCCACCAATACCGACACAAGTCGACTGACCAAAACCGTAATCGGTAGTTTGTTTAACCGCTTCATAGGTCAGGGTGCCAGAGCGAGAGACAATACCCACTTTGCCCGGCTTGTGAATATGACCAGGCATAATGCCAATTTTACATTCGCCGGGAGTGATAACGCCCGGGCAGTTAGGACCGATTAAACGCACACCCAACTCATCACACTTGACCTTGCACTCAAGCATATCCAGTGTCGGTACACCTTCGGTAATACATACGATCAGCTTAATGCCTGAATTGGCCGCTTCCAAAATTGAATCTTTGCAAAAAGGCGCTGGCACATAGATCACCGAAGCCTCAGCACCGGTTTCGTCTACCGCTTCCTGTACCGTATTAAATACCGGCAAACCCAAGTGCGTCTGCCCGCCCTTACCCGGCGTAACGCCGCCGACCATTTTGGTGCCATAGTCAATGGCTTGCTCGGAGTGAAATGTACCTTGAGAGCCGGTAAAGCCCTGACAAATAACTTTAGTATCTTTATTGATCAGCACGCTCATGATTGACCCTCCGCTGCTTTAACAACTTGTTCGGCAGCATCGGTGAGGCTGGTGGCGGCTATAATATTAAGACCGCTATCGGCCAGCACCTTGGCCCCCACATCGGCATTGTTGCCTTCCAAACGTACTACCACCGGCACTTTAACGCCGACTTCTTCCACCGCTCCGATGACGCCCTCAGCAATCAAATCACAGCGAACAATACCGCCAAAAATATTGATCAGTACCGCTTTGACATTCTCATCTGACAGAATGATTTTAAACGCTTCCACCACACGCTCTTTGGTAGCACCGCCACCCACGTCGAGGAAGTTGGCCGGGCTGCCACCGTGTAATTTAACAATGTCCATGGTACCCATAGCGAGACCGGCACCATTAACCATGCAGCCGATGTTGCCATCGAGCGCCACATAGTTCAGCTCCCATTTGGCCGCATGCGCTTCACGAGCATCTTCTTGCGAGGGATCGTGCATTTCCCGCAGGTCGGGATGACGATAAAGGGCGTTGCCATCGACAGTAATTTTAGCGTCCAGACAATGCAAGTCGCCCGCAGGGGTAATCACCAGCGGATTGACCTCTACCAGCGCCAAGTCTTTCTCTTTGAACAGTTTGGCCAGACCCAAAAAGATGCTGACAAATTGTTTGATCTGCTTGCCTTGCAGGCCGAGCCTAAACGCCAGGTCGCGCGCCTGGTAAGGCTGAGCGCCCACCAGCGGATCAACGATCGCTTTGAGAATTTTCTCAGGCGTCTCTTCTGCTACTGTCTCAATTTCTACACCACCTTCGGTAGAAGCCATAAAGACAATGCGGCGCGTCGCGCGGTCTACCACAGCACCGAGATATAATTCCTTATCAATGTCGGTACAGGTTTCCACCAGGATGCGACTCACTGGCTGGCCTTTCTCGTCGGTTTGATAGGTCACCAGATTTTTGCCCAGCCATTGTTTGGCGAAGGCTTCGATCTCAGCCTTGGTCTTCAACAATTTAACGCCGCCAGCCTTACCACGTCCACCCGCGTGTACCTGGGCCTTTACGACAAATTCATCGCCGCCAATAATATCGACAGCACCTGCAGCCTCAGCCGGGGTTTGTGCGGCCACACCTTTGGATACAGGTAAGCCATATTGTGCAAACAATTGTTTGCCTTGGTATTCATGCAAATTCATGATTAATATCCATTTGTTTATCTGTCATTAGCAAGCTGTTAAAAGTCTTTGCATTGTCGTTGCCTCATACCACCAGCCGGGCGAGGTTTTGCTTTGTCAGCATCAAACCTGCCGTAAATTTAGTATTTTCTTACTTGGCGCCAACACTGGTCAGGCTTTTCGAGCGACTCACTACAACAAGGTTCAAACACAATGTATGCAGGCAGTACCTGCCCCAATTTTTGTCTTGTAAATGCTATTAACATTTACAATGCGGCGCTACTGTCTGCAATAGTCAGTAGCGCCGCTGTCGTTATTGTTGTTTTATTTTTTGCGTTTGCGATTGGCCATGTGAATGGCCTGGCCATGAACGGCCAAAGCTGCTTCTTTGATAGCCTCAGAGAAGGTGGGATGGCCAAACACTGTCATACCAATATCTTCGGCACTGGCCCCAAACTCCATGGCAATAGCGATTTGTTGCACCAGATCAGAAGCGTTGGGACCCACAATATGGCATCCCAGAATACGATCGGTTTTAGCGTGGGCGATAATCTTCACCATACCTTCGGGCTCACCGGCAGCGACCGCGCGGCCAATAGCCAGAAAAGGAAAGGTGCCAACCTGATATTCTTCACCTTCTGATTTAAGCTGCTCTTCGTTTTTACCTACCGAGGCAACTTCAGGATGGGTATAAATCACATTGGGAATTACATCGTAGTTGACCACGGATTTCTGACCCGCGATACGCTCTGCCACTATAACGCCTTCTTCCGAGCCCTTGTGTGCCAACATGGGACCGCGCACCACATCACCAACGGCCCAGACGCCAGCGGCGTCGGTGGCACAATGATCATTGACATAGATAAAGCCGCGCTCGTCCAGATTGACGCCGCTGTCCGCTGCCAGCAGTCCATCGGTATAAGGACGGCGACCCACGCAGACAATCAGCTTGTCAAAAGTTTCTTTCTGTTCTTTGCCATCTTTGTCGGTGTAAGTTACTTCCACCTGCTTTTTCTTGCCTTTGCCTTTAACTTCGGTGCCCGTTACTCGGCAGCTCAAACGAATATCCAGACCTTGTTTGGATAAAATTTTGTAGGTTTCTTTGGCGATCTGTTGATCCATAACCGACAAAAAGTTATCCATGGCTTCGAGCAGTACCACTTCAGAACCCAAGCGCTTCCACACCGAGCCCAACTCCAGTCCGATAACACCAGCGCCAATAACCCCCAGACGACCGGGAACCGCCGCAAATTCCAGCGCACCGGTAGAGTCAACAATCACATCATTATCGACAGGGGCCACACCGATATCCACCGGCGTAGAACCGGAAGCGAGGATGACGTTATCTGCTTCCAATACGGTTTTCTTGCCGTCATTATCGGTATATTGCACCTTGCGGCCGGCCAGCAGTTTGCCCGTGCCGTACAAGGAGGTCACTTTGTTGGCCGTAAGCAGCGAACCCACACCACCGGCCATTTGTTTGACAACCTTGTCTTTGCGCTCAATCATCGCCGGCACATCAATCGATACTTTACCGGTGCTAATACCGTGTCCTTCCAGAGCACCTTGGGCTTCATAGAATTTGTGTGAACTGTCCAGCAGCGCCTTGGAAGGAATACAACCCACGTTCAGGCAAGTACCGCCATTGATACCCTTGCCCTTTTTGTCTTTCCACTTTTCTATACAGGCTGTTTTCAGACCCAGCTGCGCGGCGCGAATGGCAGCCACATAACCGGCGGGGCCGGAGCCAATAACGATTACATCGTACTTATCAGACATAGTTGCTTCCCGTTGTTTTAATCAGACCGGTATGGGTGTTCCGGTCAAACCGATATCGGGCAACGGGTAAGTTGCCCGATGAATATAATGTGACTATCAGATTTCCAGCAGAATCCGCGCCGGATCTTCCAACAAGTCTTTGATAGCGACCAGGAACTGCACTGCTTCCTTGCCATCGATTAGACGGTGATCGTAAGACAAAGCCAAATACATCATCGGCAAGATTTTTACTTCGCCTTTCACTGCCATGGGACGCTCCTGGATTTTGTGCATACCCAGAATTGCCGTCTGCGGCAAGTTCAAAATAGGCGTCGACAGTAGCGAACCAAAAACACCGCCATTGGTAATAGTAAAGGTGCCGCCCGTCATTTCTTCGATAGTCAATTTACCATCGCGTGCACGAAGGCCAATGTCGCGCACAGTGGATTCCACCTCGGCAATACTCATCTGTTCCGTATTGCGCAACACCGGTACCACCAAGCCTTTGTCTGTCGATACAGCGACACCGATATCCTGGTAGCCATGATAGACAATGTCATTGCCGTCCAGTGAGGCGTTCACCGCTGGAAAACGCTTCAGGGCTTCGGTAGCGGCTTTGACAAAAAAGCCCATAAATCCCAGGCGGGTGCCATCGTGGGTTTTTTCAAACTGCTCTTTGTACTGACTGCGCAGCGCCATAATCGGCCCCATGTTCACCTCGTTAAAGGTAGTGAGCATGGCTGTGCTGTGAGTCGCCTCAAGTAAACGCTCGGCAATACGCTTACGCAAACGCGTCATTGGCACGCGCTTTTCCACTCGCTCTCCCTGGACCTCTGGAGCTTCGGCTGGTTTTGGTGTCTCGACGGCAGCAGGACTGGCACTGGTGCCACGTTCCAAATGAGCGACAACATCCTCTTTGGTAACACGACCATCTTTGCCGGTACCGGTAATGCTGTTGGGATCCAGATTATTCTCTTCGGCCATTTTACGCGCAGCCGGGCTGAGAATTTTTTCCTCAGCCTCGTCACCGGCTGCCGACTCGGCTGGCTTGCTATCCTCAGTGCTCTTCTCTGTCTCGGGCTTCGCCTCGGCTTTCGCCTTACCGCCTTCGGCTAGTGCCCCGGCTTTAAAAGAAGCAATAACTTCATTACTTTCTACGGTATCGCCCTCGTCCTTCAAGATTTTTTCCAGGGTGCCGTCCGCCGGTGCCACAACTTCCAGCACGACTTTATCAGTTTCAATATCGACTAATAGCTCATCGCGCGAGACAGGCTCGCCGGGTTTTTTATGCCAAGTGACAATAGACCCATCCTGTATCGATTCGGGAAAAGTAGGGGCTTTGATATCTGTGCTCATTCGAATTCCTTAGCCTTCGCTCGTTCTCATGCCGTATTCGCGGTTAAATATTAAATGCTTCGTTAATAAAACGTTTTTGCTCTTCCAAGTGGACTGACGGGTAACCGCCCGCGGGAGCAGCCGAAGCATCGCGCCCTACGTAGCTCAAGTAAAGCTTTGGGTTGAGGTCCTGGACCACGCGACGCATATGGTGCTGGCTGGAGTACCAGGCGCCCTGGTTCATGGGCTCTTCCTGGCACCAGACAACATCCTTGATTTTGGTAAATGGCTTCATCGCCGTCTTTAACTCATCTTCCGGGAAAGGATAGAGCTGTTCCAGACGAATAAGGGCCACGTCTTCTCGCTCACGCTTATTGCGCTCCTCCAGCAGATGGTAATACACCTTACCGCTGCAGAGAATCACGCGTTTAACCTTGGCCGGATTCAACTGCTCCTCACCAATGACATTATGGAATGAGCCACTGGCTAAATCTTCCAGAGTAGAGGTGGCCAGCGGATGGCGCAGAATCCATTTCGGGCTCATCACCACCAGCGGACGGCGCATGGGACGGATCGCCTGACGCCGCAGCATGTGGAAGACCTGAGCCGGTGTCGTGGGAATGCACACCTGGATATTGTGCTCGGCACACTGTTGCATAAAGCGCTCAAGACGCGCCGAGGAATGCTCCGGGCCCTGCCCTTCGTAGCCGTGCGGCAGCAACATGGTCAAGCCACACAGGCGGCCCCATTTGTGCTCACCGCTGGTAATAAACTGATCGATCACCACTTGGGCGCCGTTGGCAAAATCACCAAACTGAGCTTCCCATATCACCAACCCGCCGGGGGTGGTGGTGGCGTAACCATACTCAAATGCCAGCACAGCTTCTTCTGACAAGTAGGAATCATAGAGATCAAAACTCGGCTGATCTTCTTTCATATACGCCAGCGGCACATGGGTACTGCCATCTTTCTGGCTGTGCAGTACCGCGTGGCGGTGCGAGAAAGTGCCTCGGCCCACATCCTGGCCGGTCAAGCGAACCGGAAAGCCCTGCTCCAGCAAACTGGCATAGGCGAGGGTTTCAGCAAAACCCCAGTTGGCAGGCAAAGCGCCGCCGGCCATTTTTCTCCGGTCGTCATAAATTTTTGCCACCTGCCGCTGCAGTACCACACCGTCGGGTACCTCGCACATTTTGTACGCCACTTGTTGCAAGGCTTGCAGATCAAATCCGGTATCGGCGGGCGTTCGCCAATCGTGGCCAATATAAGGGGACCAGTCGACAAACAAGGTGCGGTCGGGCTCGGACACCAAGCCCGTGGCCACACTCTCTCCACGGTCCAGCGCTTCGCGATAATTGTCCATCATCGCATCCGCTTCTTCCTGGGCAATCAGACCAGCAGCGGTCAACTGCTCGGTATAGAGAGTGCGAGTGGTTTTGTGAGTGCGAATGGTTTTGTACATCAGCGGCTGAGTAGCCGAAGGATCATCCGCCTCGTTATGTCCGCGACGACGGTAACAAACCAGATCAATCACAACATCCTTTTTAAAGGCATAGCGATAATCCATCGCCAACTGGGCGATAAATAACACCGCATCCGGATCGTCGGCATTGACGTGGAAAATCGGTGTCTCCACCATCTTTGCCACATCGGTGCAATATTCTGTAGAGCGCGCATCATCGCGGCGGCTGGTGGTAAAGCCCACCTGGTTATTGATAACAATATGAACGGTGCCGCCCGTGCGGTAGGCCCGCGTCTGCGACATCTGGAAGGTTTCCATAACCACGCCCTGGCCGGCAAAAGCCGCATCGCCATGCACGACGATAGGCACCACCTTGTCGCCCTCGGTATCATTGCGACGATCCTGACGAGCACGTACCGAACCTTCGACTACCGGTGAGACAATCTCCAGATGCGACGGGTTAAATGCCATCGCCATATGGACTTCGCCACCGGGCGTCATGATATTAGAAGAAAACCCCTGGTGATATTTCACATCGCCCGAGGTGTCTACCAAGCGCTTGCCTTCAAATTCACCGAACAATTCTGCCGGGCTTTTACCGAATATGTTGACCAGAGTATTGAGGCGACCGCGATGGGCCATTCCCAATACAATTTCCTTAACGCCATAGTCTCCGGCGCGTTTGACGAGCGCATCCACCAGCGGAATAAACGATTCACCACCCTCCAGACCAAAGCGTTTGGTGCCGGGGTATTTACTGTCCAGATGACGCTCCAGTCCTTCCGCCGCCGTCAGCCGCTCGAGCACAGCCAAACGTTGCTCGTTGGTAAAACTGGGGTTAGAGCGCACGCTCTCAAGCCGCTGCTGTAGCCACTGCTTTTCCGCGAGATTGGTGATGTGCATAATCTCGGGGCCGATATGACCACAATAGGTTTGCTCCAGCGCCTCGATAATATCTCGCAAAGGCGCCTCTTCGCGACCAATAAACAAGGTGCCAGCTTGAAAGACGGTGTCGAGGTCGGCGCTGGTCAGGCCGTGAAAGGAAAGCTCCAGATCCGGCACCTGCTGGCGCTGCATTAATCCCAGCGGATCGAGCTTGGCATGTTGATGACCACGGAAACGATAAGAGCTGATCAACTGCAGTATTCTGACCTGCTTGCGCTCATGCTCGACGGAAACAGAGGAAGCGACACTCGGCGAAGCCGAATGACTCCGGCTTTTGGCCAGCTGTAAAAACTGTTCACGAATGACTGAGTGGGGCGTATCCTGGGTGACTACGCCTTCAATGCGAGGCAGCTGGTCAAAGTACTCTCGCCACTGCTCGGGCACTGCGTTGGGATCATGCAGATAAAGATCGTAGAGGCCTTCCACATAGGAGGCATTACCTCCACTTAAATGCGAAGTGCTCCAGTATTTCTCCATTATGCTGTCTTGCATTCCAACCACCTTTGTTTGAGGATTGTCCGGCCCAAAAGATACACATTCTGTGTATGGCCGGTGCAGGCGATAACCTGACATTCCTCTGCTATTACTAGCCTAAGCTACTAAAACGCTCCCAACTTGTGATCGGGAGCGCCGCTTGTGTCAGAACAAACTCCGACGGTCATTGTCCAGCGTTCGCCCGCATTGGCGCCGCAGCCGGTTGTGTCACTCAGGTTGCGTTTTTCAGCAACATAGAACGAATATGGCCAATGGCCCGCGTGGGATTGAGGCCTTTAGGACACACTGCCACACAGTTCTGAATGCCGTGACAACGGAACACACTAAAAGGGTCATCGAGACCACTCAAGCGCTTTTCCGTAGCCAGATCACGGCTATCGGCCAGGAAGCGATAGGCCTGCAACAGCCCTGCCGGACCAATAAACTTGTCCGGGTTCCACCAGAAAGAAGGGCAACTGGTAGAACAGCAGGCGCACAAGATGCACTCATAGAGGCCATCCAGACGAGCACGCTCCTCAGGGGATTGTAGCCGCTCAATGGCCGGAGCGGGTGTATCGTTTTGCAAATATGGTTCAATTTTTTTGTACTGGTCGTAGAACTGGGTCATATCCACCACCAGATCCCGAACCACCGGCAAGCCGGGCAGCGGACGCAATATCAGCGTGTTTCTTTTCACGCACTCAGACAAGGGCGTAATACAGGCCAATCCATTGGTGCCATTAATATTCAAACCATCAGAGCCACACACACCCTCTCGGCAGGAGCGGCGGAACGCAAGAGTACTGTCCTGGACTTTTAGCAGCTCCATAACGTCCAGCACCATCAGGTCCTTGCCCTCAGTCTCCACGGAATAGGTTTTCATGGAGGGCGCCGAGTCGGTCTCGGGGTTATAGCGGTAAACTTCTACTTTCAACATGACAATAACCCTTAATACGTCCGCGCCTGGGGCTCAAAAGCTTCCCGGGTCTTGGGCGCAAAATTCACCCCGCGCTTGCCCACTTTTTTGTCGCTTTGAAAGTACAAAGAGTGGCACAGCCAGTTTTCATCATCGCGCTCTTGGTAATCTTCACGGGCGTGAGCACCGCGAGACTCTTTGCGCTCCTCAGCGGCGATGGCGGTTGCCTCGGCCACTTCCAGCAGGTTTTGCAACTCCAGCGCTTCGGTACGCGCTGTGTTGAAAGCCATGCTCTTATCTTCCAGCTTGACGTTGGCAATGCGCTCGCGCAGTCCAGCCAGCTTTTTGATGCCTTCCTGCATAAACTCCCCTTTGCGGAAAACCCCGAAGTGATTCTGCATAACCTGTTGCAGTTCGGTGCGCAAAGCGGCGACAGGTTCGCCGTCGGTGGACTGATTGAGGCGATTGAGGCGGCTCATGGCCGCTTCCAGATCCGACTCGCTGGCATCACGCTGTTCCACGCCTTCGCGCAGAGCTTTTTCAATCGCCAAACCTGAGGCTCGACCAAACACCACCAGATCCAGCAGTGAGTTGCCGCCCAGGCGGTTAGCGCCGTGTACAGACACACAGGCCACTTCACCGCAGGCATAGAAGCCATCAATAATCTTGTCATTGCCCTCGGCATCCAGGGTCAGGGCCTGTCCGTGCACGTTGGTAGGAATTCCGCCCATCATATAGTGACAGGTAGGCACCACGGGGATAGGCTCTTTCACCGGATCGGCATGGGCAAAGGTGCGTGACAATTCGCAAATACCCGGCAGCTTGCTCTCCAGCACATCTTCACCCAGATGATCCAGCTTGAGCGGCACATGGTCGCCATTGGGGCCACAGCCGCGGCCTTCAAGGATTTCCAGCACGATGGAGCGCGCCACCACGTCGCGACTGGCGAGGTCTTTGGCATTGGGCGCATAGCGTTCCATAAAACGCTCGCCATCTTTATTGATCAGGTAACCGCCTTCACCGCGACAGCCCTCTGTCACCAGCACCCCAGCGCCGGCAATGCCAGTGGGGTGGAATTGCCACATTTCAATATCCTGTACCGGAAAGCCAGCCCGCAGGGCCATGCCCACGCCGTCGCCAGTGTTGATATGGGCGTTGGTGGTAGAGGCGTAAATACGTCCGGCGCCGCCAGTAGCAAATACCGTGGCCTTGGACTTGATGTAAACCACTTCGCCATCTTCCATATTAATGGCGACTACACCTACCACGGCACCGTCCTGGTTCTTCACCAGATCAACAGCAAACCACTCATTGAGAAATACCGTGTTATGTTTGATGTTGTTTTGATACAGGGTGTGCAGCAGCGCATGCCCGGTACGGTCAGCCGCGGCGCAAGTGCGCGCTGCCTGTCCGCCGCGCCCAAAATCCTTGGACTGGCCACCAAAAGGCCGCTGGTAAATACGACCACTGTCGGTGCGGGAAAAAGGCAGCCCCATATGTTCCAGCTCAAATACCGCTTCCGGCCCTACCGAACACATATACTCAATAGCGTCCTGATCACCGATATAGTCTGAGCCTTTGACTGTGTCGTACATATGCCACTGCCACTGATCCTGTGGATCGGCACTGGCAATGGCGCAGGTAATTCCGCCTTGGGCAGAAACCGTGTGAGAGCGCGTGGGAAAGACCTTGGTTACAACAGCAGTCTTGTAGCCGGATTGAGCCAACTGCAATGCGGCCCGCATACCGGCCCCACCGCCACCTACTACAATGCCGTCAAATGAAATTGTTCGCATATTCGCCATTACTTAAAGTCCCCACAGAATTTCGATGCCCCAGACGGTGTAGGTCAACGCCACCACGCCCAGTAAAATCTCGGCCAGCACTCGCAGCACTGTCGCCTTGCTCCCCAAGGCCAAGGGGGTAATATAATCCGTGAGCACTGACCAGAGGCCAATCCAGGCGTGAGCCACTATCGACAAAAGCGCGATAAGGCTAAATACCCGCATCCACAGCTGATCGTACAAATTGCGCCACTGCAAATAATCCAGCTCGGGATTCAGAGCAATGTAAGCGACTAGAAAGAGCAGATAGGCCGCCAGAAACACTGAACTAATCCGCTGGATTAGCCAGTCCTGCACACCACTGCGACCAAGGTTGGTTACCGAGGTTACCATATCCACACCCCCGCCAAGACGATCAAAATGATTGAGATAATTACCACCAGCTTGGCCCCCAGACGGCCGCCTTCATAACTCTCGCCGATACCCATATCCATAATTAAATGCCGAATGCCCGCTACCAAGTGGTAGGCGAGTCCGGCCAGAACAGCCCAAAGAATAAACTTGGGCAGCGGTTCGGCAATGGCATCCTGAACAGCGGCAAAGCCCTCTTCAGAGGCAAGACTGGAATCCAGCATCCACAACAACACAGCCACACCTGCAAAAATAAACACGCCGGAGATGCGGTGAGCAATAGAAACGAGGGCAGTAATCGGATATTTGAAGGTTGTTAGATCAAGATTGACGGGTCTTTGTTTATTCACGGTTGCAAATCACCTTTAGGCCCTGCGGGCAGGTTTGGAGGAGTAGCGCCTCGGTCAGGTGAGCCGACCCGGCCCAACGAGGAATGGAGCGCTAATATGTGCATAACCGGCCGATCCGGTCACGCCCTGCAAGTCGCGGCACATTATAGGGATTAGACCGGCCAAACACAAATAAAAACCAGAGCCGGCCAGATCAGTTTTTTTGCCCTCTGCTGGCGCATAAAAATCGGCTTCAGGCCCCGCTCGACTCCAGCAAAGCGGCCCCGCACCATCGATCTCAAAGGACGTCAAAAAAGGTAAATGAAAGCTCAAGGCTATGCCTTGGATAGATTTCTCATCTATAATGCCGCCTCCTGAGGGCTCGGCAGCCTACTCACGGATCTCTGCCTGGCCCGGCGCATAAGCCTGGCCGCGGTGCTAGATGGGAATTAAACGGCGTAAAATCCTATGCTCCTGAACGTCCACAAAGGGTACAAACACCTTGGTGAGCGATCCATAGCAGCACCCTCAACGCAGCCAGAGCCTGATTAAGCAGGAACCGAATTACATCCGCCTCAGCAACTGTTTGACGATGTCCGGCCCCTCTGCCAGGGCGCGACAAGTCTGACTTGCAAAAAGCGGTTAGCAGCAGCCTGGCGTGCCGGTTTCATCCCAGACATTGCTTGCAGAGCGCACCATCGACTGACTCTGGTCGCGTGGCAAAGGCGCCACAATAATTGGGCTCGGCCATAAAAGAATGTGCCCGGGCAGATATGTAACTACAGGAGTCCGTAATGACTGACAAAAAAGCACGTTTAACGGTCGACGGCCGCGAAGGCACCATTGAACTGCCTATCCACGCCAGCACAATCGGCCCAGACGTCATTGATGTCACCAGCCTGACGAAAAATGGCTTCTTCACCTACGATCCAGGCTTTATGTCCACCGCTGCCTGTGAGTCCAAAATTACTTATATCGATGGCGGAAAAGGCATTTTGCTGCACCGCGGCTACCCGATTGACCAATTGGCAGAACACTCCAGCTATCTCGAAACCTGCTACCTGCTGCTCAAGGGCGAACTGCCCAATGCCGAACAAAAACAAGCTTTTTTCCAAGCCGTTAAAGACAACGCCAAAGTTGATTCCACTGTTGCCAAACTGATCCAGAGCTTTGCCGCCGACGCTCACCCCATGGCTGTTATGTGTAGCGCCGTAGCCGGCTTGGCAGCGGTTTACAATGATGACACTGATATTGCCAGCGCCGAGAGCCGCGAGATAACCGCTTACCGCTTAATCGGCCAAATGCCCACCTTGGCCGCTATGACCTACAAGCATCTTAAGGGTGAAACGTTTGTCGAGTCTGATGACAATTTATCTTACGCCGAAAACTATTTGAACATGACCTTCGGCAACTCGGATACGCCAGCCAATATCAGCCCAGTGCTGGCAGCGGCCATGGATCGTCTGTTCCTGCTGCACGCCGACCATGAACAAAACGCCTCAACTTCTACCGTGCGACTGTCCGGCTCTTCCGGGACCAATCCTTTTGCCGCTATCGCCGCGGGCATTTCCACTTTATGGGGCCCTGCTCATGGCGGTGCCAATGAAGCTGTTCTGTCGATGCTGGAAGAAATTGGCAGTGTCGATAATATTGATACTTACGTGGAGCGAGCCAAGGACAAATCTGATCCTTTCCGTCTGATGGGCTTTGGTCATCGGGTATATAAGAATTTTGATCCACGTGCCCGGGTGATGAAGCAGACCTGCGATGAAGTTCTGGCGGAGTTGGGATTGGAAGATGACCCTTTGTTAAAGATCGCTAAAAAGCTGGAAAAAATGGCGCTGGAAGATGACTATTTTATCCAGAAAAAACTCTATCCCAACGTGGATTTTTATTCCGGCATTATTATGAAAGCCATTGGTATTCCCACCGAGATGTTTACGGTAATTTTCGCCACTGGCCGTGCCGCAGGTTGGTATGCGCATTGGGACGAGATGGTCAGCAACCCCTACAAAATCGGCCGCCCGCGTCAGCTATACACCGGTTACGACAGCCGCGATTATCCAGCCAAGTAATTTCAACGCCCTTTATTAAAGAACAAAAGAGGGTGGCATAACTCCGGCATCGGAGCGGCAGAGGTTGCGGCGCAGCCACCAGGATTGTGCATAGCAGGGACGCTATGCCCAAGCCCCCAGGGATGGGTTAACGGCGCGTCCCGGAGGCTGTGCCGTGACCTCGGCCAGAACCACCTCACTCTGTTTTAACCACTGCTTTCAAATAACACTTCTAGTCATTCGCTCCGAACAGACGACGCATGGTGCGCGGGACACGCCGTGAATACGTCCTTGTAGGCTTCACTTAAACATCCCTGTTTAAGAGAGTCCCGCACACCACACGCCGACCCCGGCTCGGCGCCAACGAAAAGTTTTGTGGAATGTAGATTGGTGGGTAAAACTTCGATGCCGGAGAGGCAGAGGTTGCGGTGCAGCCACCGGGACTGTGCATAGCAAGGACGCTATGCCCAAACCCCCAGGGATGGGTTCACGGCGCGTCCCGGTGGCTGTGCCGTGACCTCGGCCCGGTGACAAGCTTCGCGCTCTGGTGCACATTCTGATACAACCCCACGCT
>Ga0209075_1001527_pt1 | contig 21679 bp, 17 predicted proteins | sample Stecom2011_FD_187523 | JGI IMG/M metagenome (GOLD analysis project Ga0209075, IMG submission 187523) | Agricultural soil microbial communities from Utah to study Nitrogen management - Steer compost 2011 (SPAdes) (version 2) | ecosystem: Environmental > Terrestrial > Soil > Agricultural land...
GTTCAGGGCTACACCCTCAATCAGCGCCGCCTGGCGGAGCGCGGTATCGAGTTCGAGCAGGCCGTCGACCTGCTGAGCCGCACCCTGACCCATCAGGGCCTCGTCTCCAGGGAGGGCGAAGCCGTCGCCCGGGTGATCAGCGACTACGCCCGCTCCTGGAGCCTGTTGCAGGGCTACGATGAGCAGCAGCTGGCCGAGGTCGGCATCAGGCAGCCGGACATGCAGCCGTTGGCACTGGACGAGGCACTCAAGGCCATCGGCGAGCTCAAGCAGACCCTGATGGCCAAGGGTGAAGCCACCGCGCTGTTCGGCCAGCTGCGGGGCGACGGCCTGGCCTCGGCCCTGGCGACCATCGAGCAGGGCTTCGGGGACGAGCTGTTCTACCCCAACGTCGCCAGCCGCGCCGCGCATCTGCTCTATTTTGTCATCAAGAACCACCCCCTGGCCGACGACAACAAGCGCTGCGGCTCCTTACTGTTCCTGTGGTATCTGCGCCGTAACGCCGCCCTGCTGGCAAGGCCGGTGGAACACCTGATCAACGACAACACCCTGGTAGCATTGGCCCTGCTGGTAGCGGAAAGCCTGCCGGATCAGAAGACCCTGATGATCCGCCTGATCGAGCATTTCATTCTGCTGGCAAAGGAAGACGGCGATGCTTGAAATCGACTCCCTGGAGGACATCACCGCCCTGCGCGAAAGCGTGGATGTGGAGTGCAAGCTGGCTCAGGGGCGCGATGGCAAGGGAGCGCTGCCCAAGGAGTTCTGGCCGACCTACAGCGCATTCGCCAACACCCGTGGTGGCGATATCTTCCTGGGGGTGCGTGAGCGATCCGGTGGCCATTTCGAGCTGGCCGGCGTCGCTGATCCCCAAAAGGTGGTCGATGAGCTCTGGACCGGGCTCAACAACCCTCAGAAGGTCAGCGTCAACCTGCTTAGTGATCACTGGGTCCGCCTCATCGAGATCGAGGACAAGACCGTCTTGCATATCCATGTGCCGGCGGCGACTCGCAAGCAGCGGCCTGTCTATCTGCGCGGCAATCCCCTGAGCGGTACCTATCGCCGTTTCAACAGCACCGACCATCTGCTGGATGAAGAGCAGGTGCGACGCATGTTGGCCGAGCAGGTCGAGGACAGCCGTGACAGTGAGATCCTGCGGGGCTTTGGCCTGGATGATCTGGATATCGAGAGCTTCAATCAGTATCGCCAGCTCTACGCAAATCGGCAGCCAGACCACCCCTGGAACCAGCTGGATGCCCAGGCGTTTCTGTACCAGATCGGGGGCTGGCGCAAGGACCGTGAAACCGGGCATTCAGGGCTGACGCGCGCTGGTCTTCTGATGTTTGGCCAGCAGGTCGCCATCATCGAAGCATTTCCCAATTACATGCTCGACTACCAGGAGCGCCCCGAGCCGAAAGCGGAGCTTCGCTGGATCGATCGATTCACCCTGGACGGCAGCTGGTCGGGGAACGTGTTCGACTTCTATCGCCGAGTGATTCGCAAGCTGACCGCCGATCTCAAGGTGCCCTTCACGCTGGAGGGCGATCAACGCCAGGATGACACTCTGGTCCACAAGGCGTTGCGGGAGGCCCTGGTCAACACCCTGGTGCATGCGGACTATAGCGGGCGGGCCTCGATACTGGTGGTCAAACGACCGGACATGTTCGGGTTCCGCAATCCCGGCCTGATGCGGGTGCCGGTGGACCAGGCTATGGCCGGGGGGCACAGCGATTGTCGTAATCGATCGCTGCAGAACATGTTTCGTTATATCGGCCTGGGGGAGAATGCTGGCTCTGGGCTGCCCAAGATTTTCCAGGGTTGGTCGAGTCAGCACTGGCGAAAACCGGTGCTGCGCGAAACCCAGACGCCCTCCGATCAGACCCTGCTGGAATTGCACATGCTCAGCCTGGTGCCGGAGTCGGTACTGGCCGAGCTGCACGCCTCATTGGGCGAGGATGTCTTCGCCAGCCTGTCGGACAAGGAGCGCCTTGTCCTCGTGACCGCCTCCATCGAGAGGACGGTAGACCATGGGCGCATGATGTCCATTCTGGATATTCATCCTAGAGACCTTAGCCAGCTGCTTGCTGGGCTGGTGGAGAAGCGTCTGATGCTGCGCGGTGGAACTGGCCGTGGGACGGTGTACTTCCTGCCTGACGCGCACCTGGAGGATATCTTCACTGAACTTGAGATGGCGGAAGGGGCGGCTGGCTCCGGCTCGGCATCTTTGAATATGAGCTCCGGACTTTTGCCATCCAGCTCCGGACCTTTGGAGGCGGGCTCCGGACCTTTGGACATTAGCTCCGGACCTTGGGAGGAGCTTGAGGCAATGGCAAGGCCAATCGCCGAGAGGGGTAAGGCACCGAGGGTCAAGGTTGAGGAGGTCATCCTGGCCCTCTGTTGCCGGCGTCCCTTGCGCTTGGATGAACTGACGCGCTTGCTCAATCGCTCGGCGGAATCCTTGCGCAAGCACTATTTGCAGCCCATGGTCAGGGCTCGGCGGCTCAAGCTGCTGTACCCAACCAAGCCCAACCACCCCCAGCAGGCCTATATCACGGAGGAGCCAGGCCATGATCAATGAGAGCCAGCTGGAGAAGCAGTGCCAGCAGTGGTTCGCCGAGGGAGGTTGGGAGATCGCCCACGGGCCGGACCTGGCACCGGATGGCGAGGCCCCGGAGCGGGGCGATTACCGGCAGGTACTGTTGCTGGAGGATCTCGAGGCGGCCATCCGGCGCATCAACCCGCACCTGCCCCAGAACGCCGTCGAGCAGGCGATCGCCGTGGTGCGCAAGCCCGGAAGCCTGGACGTGGCGATCAGCAACCGTACCTTCCATCGCCTGCTGCTGGACGGCGTGCCGGTCGAGTACAAGCGCGACGACAGGGTGATCCACGACCAGGCCTTCCTGGTGGACTTCGGCGATCTTACGGCCAATCGATTCCGGGCCATCAACCAGTTCACCATCGAGGGCAGCAAGCAGCTGCGCCGCCCGGATATCGTCTGCTTCATCAATGGCCTGCCGCTGGCCATGCTGGAGCTGAAGAGCCCCGGTGCCGAGAACCTGAGCATCTGGGATGCCTTCCACCAGGTCCAGACCTACAAGGACGAGATCCCCGACCTGTTCGCCTACAACGAGGCCGCCATCATCAGCGATGGCTACCTGGCTCGCGTCGGTTCGCTCACCGCCAGCCAGGAGCGCTATATGCCGTGGCGTACCGTGAAGCACGAGGACGACAAGCCCCAGCTGGAGTGGCAGCTGGAGACCATGGTGCGAGGCTTCTTCGACCGGGAGCTGTTCCTGGACTACATCCGCTACTTCGTGATCTTCGAGACGGATGCCGAGAGGCTGGTCAAGAAGATCGCCGGCTACCACCAGTTTCACGCCGTGCGTGAGGCGGTGAAGGCCACCGTGATCGCCGCCCGGGCGCCGGAGCAGGGGGCCAGGGAGAGGCGGGCCACCTACGGCGATGAGGTGCAGCCGGGCAGCAAGAAGGCCGGGGTGGTGTGGCACACCCAGGGCTCCGGCAAGAGCATCTCCATGTGCTGTTACGCCGGCAAGCTGCTGCAGCAGCCGGAAATGAACAACCCCACCCTGATCGTGGTGACCGACCGCAACGACCTGGACGGCCAGCTGTTCGCCACCTTCAGCGCCGCCCGGGAGCTGCTCAAGCAGGAGCCGGTACAGGCCGATGACCGGGATGCCCTGCGTCGGCTGCTCTCTGAACGGGAATCCGGCGGCATCATCTTCACCACGGTGCAGAAGTTCGCCCTGCTCAGCGATGAGATCGGCCACCCGGTATTGAACGATCGCCACAATATCGTGGTGATCTCGGACGAGGCCCACCGCAGCCAGTACGGCCTGAAGGCCACCCTCAAGAAGGACGGCAGCTATCGGTACGGCTACGCCCGGCACATGCGCGATGCCCTGCCCAATGCCGCCTTCATCGGTTTCACCGGCACTCCCATCGAGAGCGAGGACAAGGATACCCGCGCCGTGTTCGGTGACTACGTCTCCATCTACGACATCCAGGATGCCGTGGAGGATGGCGCGACGGTGCCGATCTTCTACGAATCTCGCCTCGCCAAGCTGGACATCAATCGCGAGCAGATCGAGGCGCTCTCCGACCAGGTCGAGGAGGTGGTGGAAGACGAGGAGGACCTTGGCAGTCGCGAGAAGACCAAGGGCGAGTGGAGCCGGCTGGAGAAGCTGGTCGGCGCCGGCCCGCGCCTGCAGCAGGTGGCCGAGGATCTGGTCAACCACTTCGAGACCCGCACCGGTGCCATCGATGGCAAGGCGATGATCGTGGCCATGAGCCGGGAGATCGCGGTTCACCTCTACAACGAGATCGTCGCCCTTCGTCCGGCGTGGCACGACGCTGACCCCGAGAAGGGGGCCATCAAGATCGTGATGACCGGCTCCGCCTCGGACCGGGCCCTGCTGCAGCCACACATCTACAACAAGGCGACCCGGAAGCGCTTCGAGAAGCGCTTCAAGGATGAGCGCGATCCGCTCAAGCTGGTGATCGTGCGGGACATGTGGCTGACCGGTTTCGATGCCCCCTGCTGCCACACCATGTACGTGGACAAGCCCATGCGGGGCCACAACCTGATGCAGGCCATCGCCCGGGTGAACCGCGTGTTCAAGGACAAGCCCGGTGGGCTGGTGGTGGACTACATCGGCATCGCCAACGAGCTCAAGCAGGCCCTGAAGACCTACACCGACGCCAAGGGGAAGGGCTCACCCACCCATAGCGCGGAAGAGGCCTACGCCATCCTGCTGGAGAAGTTGGATATCATCCACGGCATGTTCGCCCCCGGGCCGCAGGGCAAGGGGTTCGATTACCGTTATTATCAAGGGACGGGTTTCGAAGACGACCCCCACCAGCTGCTGGTGCCCACCGCCAACTACGTGCTCGGCCTGGAGGACGGCAAGAAGCGCTTCCTGGATACCGTGCTGGCCATGAACAAGGCCTTCTCCCTGTGCGCTACCCTGGACGAGGCCCAGGCGCTGCAGAAGGAGGTGGCGTTCCTCTCCCAAGTGAAGACCGCCATCACCAAGTTCACCAGCGTGGACAGGAAGCTGACCGAGGAGGAGAAGAACACCGCCCTGAGGCAGATCCTGGACAATGCCCTGGTCGCCGAGGGCGTGACCGATGTCTTCGCCCTGTGCGGCCTGGACAAGCCCAACATCGGCCTGCTCTCCGAGGAGTTCCTGGAAGACGTTCGGCAGATGCCCTACAGGAACTTCGCCGTGGAGCTGCTGGAGAAGCTGCTCAAGGACGACATCAAGGCCAGGACCCGCCACAACGTGGTGCAGGAGAAGAAATACGCCGACCGCCTGCAGGAGACCCTGCGCAAGTACAACAACCGCGGGATCGAGACGGCGCAGGTGATCGAAGAGCTGATCAGCATGGCCAAGCAGTTCCAGGCCGAGATGGAGCGCGATGCCGCCCTGGGCCTGAACCCGGACGAGGTGGCCTTCTACGATGCCCTGGCCAATAACGAGAGTGCCGTGCGTGAGCTGGGGGACGAGATCCTGAAGAAGATCGCCGTGGAGATCACCGACAAGCTGCGCAAATCCACCACCGTCGACTGGCAGGTGCGCGAGAGCGTGCGGGCGAAGCTGCGCATCCTGGTGAGGCGAACCCTGCAGCGCTACAAGTACCCGCCGGACCAGGCGCCGGAGGCCGTGGAGTTGATCATGGAGCAGGCGGAAGTGCTCTCCAACCACTGGAGCCGCTAGCTGTGATCTTTCGGTAGGTTTTGCATCCGAGCCGACCCCCGCCGAGGTCGGAGCTTTCCACCCAACCATAGCCCTGGGCTGAGTGGAAGCTGGTGGAAACAAGTAGGTGCCTTACCCCCGCGAGAGTGTGGTGCCCAGCAGGTGCTGGGCGCCGGGCACCAGCCACACCGGGTCGAGGCGGGTGTTGGCGGACTCCACGCAGAGGAAGCGGCGTCCGGCGTCGGCGGGGGTGTCCTCGGGCAGGGCGTCACCCGGCTGCCAGACCACCGCGGAGTCGCTGCCCTGGCGGGCGATGCGCAGGCGGCGCCGTCCATCGTCCAGGGTGAGTTCGGCGTTGCTGTGGTAGATGCGGTCCACGGCGCCGCGCACCCCGAGCTCGCCCTGCTGTTCGCCCTCGGCGAAGCCGGCCAGCTTGTCCAGGTAGCGGGCGCCGGCCAGCCCCTCGACGCGGCAGGCCCGGGCGTCGGCCACTGCCAGGTAGCTGTGCAGGGCGCCGCTGATCTTCACCGGGGTCTCGCCCACGTGCTCGGTGATCAGCTCCACGTGCAGACGCCGGGCGTTGGCCTGGATCACCACCCGCGGCGCGAGCTGAGTGTGCAGTCGCTCCTCTGGTGAGAGATGCAGCTCCACCCCCTCCTCATGCTCGTCCACGGCGTCCAGGCGCCAGTTGGCGTGGCGTGCGGTGCCATGGAAGGGGCCGCTCCTGTCCTCGCTCTCGTCGGCATAGTGGTCGTCGGCGAACCAGGGCCAGCAGAGCGGGATGCCGCCGCGGATCGCGCCGGGCAGCGCCTGGGGCCTGGGCGTCACCCAGAGCCAGCCGTCGCTGTCATCGCCGGCTGGGCGAGAGCCCTCAGCGGTCGCGGCTTCGGGCGACGGAAGATAGTGAAGGACCTGGCCTCCCTGCAGGGAGAGGGCGAGCTCGCCCCAGGCCTCGTTGGCCAGCCACACCTGGCGGCCTTGCCATTCGGCCCGGCGCTGGCCTCGGGTCTCGTCGAGCAGGGTTCTGAGCAAAGCGGGAATCATACGGGGCCTCCTGAGCTGGCGGGGCTGCGGTCATGGCGTTGGCAGAGGCGGCATAGCCTAGCACGGCAGGCCCCTTCGGCTCAGGCGTCCTCCTGGCGGATCTGCTCGGCCTGGCCGGCGAGGTCGTCGGCCTCGAAGCCGCCGAAGACGCTGGCGCCGGCCTCGGCGCCGCTGGCCAGCTGGCGAAAACCGGCGAACAGCTCGCGCCCCAGGCCCACGTGGTGGTGCTCCAGGTGCGGCTCGCTGACCCCGCGCAGGGCCCAGTCCCGGGCGGCGACCTTGACCTCCAGGGTGCCGGCGTCGGCGTCCAGGCGGATGATATCGCCGTCGCGCAGCTTCGCCAGGGGGCCGCCGTTCAGGGCCTCCGGGGTCATGTGGATGGCCGCCGGCACCTTGCCGGAGGCGCCGGACATGCGCCCGTCGGTGACCAGCGCCACCTGGAAGCCGCGATCCTGAAGCACGCCGAGATAGGGGGTGAGCTTGTGCAGCTCCGGCATGCCGTTGGCCCTGGGGCCCTGGTAGCGCACCACCACCACCAGGTCGCGATCCAGCTCTCCCGCCTCGAAGGCCGCCTTGAGCGCGTTCTGGTCCTCGAAGATCCGCGCCGGCGCCTCCACGACACGATGTTTCTCGGCCACCGCGGAGACCTTGATCACCCCGCGGCCCAGGTTGCCGTCGACCACGGCAAGCCCGCCGGTGGAGGCGAAGGGCGCCGCCACGCCGCGCAGCACGTCGGTGTCGAGGCTCTCGGCGGGGCCCTCGCACCAGGTCAGCTTGCCGTCCTCGAGGAAGGGCTCCCGGGTATAGGCGGTGAGGTCGCCGCCGAACACCGTGGGGATGTCGCCGTGGATCAGCCCGGCGCCCAGCAGCTCGCGGATCAGCAGGCTCATGCCGCCGGCGGCCTGGAAGTGGTTCACGTCGGCCTGGCCGTTGGGATAGATACGGGTCAGGCTCGGCACCACCGCGGAGAGCGCGGTGAAGTCGTCCCAGGTGATGGTGAGACCCGCCGCGGCGGCCATGGCCACCAGGTGCAGGGTGTGGTTGGTGGAGCCGCCGGAGGCGAGCAGGCCGACCATGGCGTTGACGATGGCGCGCTCGTCGACCTGCCGGTAGAAGGGGCGGTAGTGGCCGCCGGGTTCGGTGTTGCGGATCGCCTGCTCGGCGGCGTAGCGGGTCAGCGCCTCGCGCAGCGGGGTTCCCGGATTGACGAAGGAGGCGCCGGGCAGGTGCAGGCCCATCATCTCCATCATCAGCTGGTTGGAGTTGGCGGTGCCGTAGAAGGTGCAGGTGCCCGGGCTGTGGTAGGAGGCGGACTCCGCCTCGAGCAGCTCGTCGCGGCCCACCTTGCCCTCGGCAAAGAGCTGGCGGATGCGCGCCTTCTCCCTGTTGGGCAGGCCGCTCTCCATGGGGCCGGCGGGCACGAACAGCGCCGGCAGGTGGCCGAAGCGCGCCGCGCCGATGAAGAGCCCCGGCACGATCTTGTCGCACACACCCAGGTAGAGGGCGGCGTCGAACATGTTGTGGGAGAGCGCCACGGCGGTGGCCATGGCGATCACCTCCCGGGAGAACAGCGACAGCTCCATGCCGGGCTGGCCCTGGGTGACGCCGTCGCACATGGCGGGCACGCCGCCGGCGAACTGGGCGGTGGAGCCCATGGCCCTGGCCGCCGCCTTGATGGTCTCCGGATAGGTATCGAGCGGCTGGTGGGCCGAGAGCATGTCGTTGTAGGCGGAGACGATGCCGAGGTTGGCGCTGTTCATCAGCTTCAGCGCCTGCTTGTCCTCGGCGCCGCAGGCGGCGAAGCCGTGGGCCAGGTTGCCGCAGGAGAGCTCGCCGCGATGCACCCCGCGCCGGTGCTGGGCCGCCATGCGCGCCTCGTAGAGGGCACGACGCTCGGCGGAGCGCTCGCGGATGCGGCGGGTCACCTCGGCGACGGTGGCGTTGAGCGTGGTCATGGTGAGGCTCCTTGCAATGACGGCGCCGGGACTAGAGCCCCAGCAGCCTGAGCAGCCAGCGGCGGTAGGGCGGATTGAGCAGCGAGACGCCGTTGCGCCGGGCCTGAGTGAAGACGGCGCGCTCGTGGCTGAAGCGCAGGAAGCCCGCCTCGCCGTGGTAGGCGCCCATGCCGCTCTCGCCCACGCCGCCGAAGGGCAGGGTGGGCACGGCGTTGTGCCAGAGGGTGTCGTTGAAGACCACGCCGCCGGAGTGGGTGGTCTCCAGCACCTGCCGGCGCCGCCCGGCATCGTCGGTGAAGGCGTAGAGGGCCAGGGGCCTGGGCCCTGCGTTGACGTTGGCCAGGGCGGCGTCGAAGTCGCGCACGCCCACGATCGGCAGCCAGGGGCCGAAGATCTCCTCGCGCATGATGGCGAGCCCTTCGCTCGGGTCCACCACCAGGACGGGAGGCAGCTTGACCCCGCCGCCCGGGAGCGCGTGGCGCTCGCCGAGCTCGATCACCCGGCAGCCGTGGTCCCGGGCCTCGTCGAGCATCGCCTCGAGTCGCGCCCGCTGGCGCTCGCCCACCACGGCGCTGTAGTCGTCGCTGGCGCTGCCCTTCGGGTAGAAGCGGGCCACCGCGGCCTGGAGCGCCTCCACCAGGGCCGGCAGCCGGGCGCTCTCCACCAGCACGTGGTCCGGGGCGATGCAGGTCTGGCCGGCGTTGAGCCACTTGCCGAAGGCGATGCGCTCGGCGGCCCGGGTCAGGTCGGCGTCGTCGGCGACGATGGCCGGCGTCTTGCCGCCGAGCTCCAGGGTGATGGGGGTCAGGTTGGCGGCGGCGGCCCGGGCCACCTCGCGGCCGATGCGCCCGCCGCCGGTAAAGAGCAGGTGGTCGAAGGGAAGGGCGGCGAAGGCCTTCGCCACTTCCGCGTCCCCCTCGACCACGGACAGCTCCTCGGCGCCGAAGTAGCGCTCCGCCAGGCGCGCCATCAGGGCGCCGGTGGCCGGGGTATGCTCGCTGGGCTTGATCAGCACCCGGTTGCCGGCGGCCAGGGCGTCCACCGCCGGCAGCAGGGCCAGGTTCCAGGGGTAGTTGAAGGGGGCGATGATGCCGACCACCCCCAGGGGCTGGCGATGGACCCGGGCGCGGCCGGGCTTGAGCCGCCAGGGCACGGCGGCGCGGCGGGGGCGCATCCAGCGGCGCAGGTGGCGCTTGGCATGGCGGATCGCCTGCAGCACGGTGGCGACCTCGGCCAGGCGGCTCTCCGCCTCGGCGCGGTGGCCGAAATCCTCGGCGATGGCCCGACTGATCTCCTCGCGGTGGCGGCGGGTCATGGTCGCCAGACGCGCGAGCCGGTCGCGGCGGAGGGCCAGGTCGGGCCAGGGCTCGGCGGCGAAGGCGCGGCGCTGGGCATCGAACCTTGCCTGCAGCGTCTGGACATGAGTCATGCAGCTCTCCCTGAGATGTACAAGGCTGGAAAGGGGTCTGGCACAATGGCGCCGTTCCGCTACGGAATTATCAGCCCCCGGGAGCCGCCATGTCCAAGCTCATGCTGCAAGTGCTGCCTGCCATGGAGGCGGTGGCGGCCTCCGACTGGAACGCCCTGGCGGGGGACGACTACCCCTTCCTGCGCCACGAATTCCTGCACGCCCTGGAGGCCAGCGGCTCGGTGAGCCCGGCCACCGGCTGGGTGCCGCGCCACCTGACCCTCTGGCAGGGCGAGCGCCTGGTGGGGGCGATGCCCCACTACCACAAGCACCACTCCTTCGGGGAGTATGTCTTCGACTGGGGCTGGGCCGACGCCTGGGAGCGGGCCGGCGGCCGCTACTACCCCAAGGGGCTAACGGCGATTCCCTACACCCCGGCGCCCGGCCCGCGGCTGGCCCTGGCGGAGGGGGTCGACCCCCTGGAAGCCCGGGCGCTGCTGGCCACGGCCTGGGAGGGCGGGAGCGAGGGAGGGCCGAGCCCGCTCTCCAGCTGGCACCTGCTCTTCGCTTCGGACGAGGAGGTCGGCGCCTGGCGGGAGGCCCGCCCCGAGCTGCTGGCCCGCCACGGGGTGCAGTTCCAGTGGCGGGACGCGGGCTACGGCGACTTCGAGGGGTTCCTGGCCGCCATGACCTCGAAGCGGCGCAAGGCGATCCGCCGGGAGCGGCGCATCGTCGCCGACCAGGGGCTGACCCTGCACCGCCTGGAGGGGGCGGCCATCGACGAGGCGGCCCTCGAGCACTTCTTCCGCTGCTACGAGATCACCTACCTGGAGCGCGGCCGCCACGGCTACCTCAACCTGGACTTCTTCCGCCGCCTGCATGCCTCGATGCCCGAGAGCCTGCTGCTGGTCCAGGCGCGGCTCGAAGGCACGCCGGTGGCCGCGGCCCTCTGCCTGCAGGGCGCGCGCACCCTCTTCGGCCGCTACTGGGGCAGCGAGGTGATGGCCGACTGCCTGCACTTCGAAGCCTGCTACTACCAGGGCATCGAGCACTGCCTGGCCCGGGGGCTTGCCACCTTCGACCCGGGCACCCAGGGGGAGCACAAGCTCGCCCGGGGCTTCGCGCCGCGCCTGCTCACCTCCCTGCACCATATCGCCGACCCTCGCCTGCGCGACGCCGTGGCCCGCTTCTGCGCCGAGGAGCGCCCCCAGGTGCGGGCCTACTGCACCGCCGCCGAGCAGGCGCTGCCCTTCAGGGCGTGAGCGGGCCCGGCGATGGTGGCATAATGCCCGCCATCCATTTTCCTGCGACGGACGCTGTTCATGCTCAAGTGGTTGGCCATCGTGCTGCTGGTCCTGCTCGCCCTGCTGCAGTATCGCCTGTGGCTCGGGGAGGGCGGGGTGCGCGACCTCGGTGAGGTGCGCGAGCGGGTGGCGGCCCTGGAGGCGGCCAACAAGCCGCTGCGCGACCGCAACGCGCGGCTGGCCGCCGAGGTGCTCGACCTCAAGACCGGCCTGGACGCCATCGAGGAGCGCAGCCGCAGCGATATCGGCATGGTACGCGCCGACGAGTACTTCTACTGGGTGCCCGGCGTGACGGTGGAGGCCGCCCCGGTGGTCAACCCGGCGCCGGCGGTGGGCCTGGAGGCGAGCCGATGAGCGCACGCCCCTGGCTGGTGGTGCCCGCGGCGGGGCAGGGCCGGCGCATGGGCGCCGACCGCCCCAAGCAGTACCTGGAGCTCGACGGTCGCCCGGTGCTGGCCCATACCCTGATGCGCCTGCATGCCGCCTTTCCCGGGGCGCGGCTCTGCCTCTGCCTGGACCCGGACGACGCCCGCTTCGACCCGGCCTGGGTGCCCTTCGCCGAGTGGCGGCGGGTGCCCGGCGGCGCCGAGCGGGTCGACTCGGTGGCCAATGCCCTGGCGGCCATCGCCGCCGAGGCCGGCGACGACGACCTGGTGCTGGTCCACGACGTGGCGCGCCCCTGCGTCACCGTGGCGGACCTGCGACTCCTCCACGCCGCCCTGGCCGACGACCCGGTGGGAGGGCTGCTGGCCGCGCCGGTGGCCGATACCATGAAGCGCGACGACGGCGCCGGCCGGGTGGCGACCACCGAGCCCCGCGGCGGCCTCTGGCATGCGCTGACCCCCCAGGGCTTTCGCTACGGCCTGCTGCGCCGGGCGCTGGCCGCCGCCGCCGAGGCCGGCGTGGCGGTCACCGACGAGGCCTCGGCGGTGGAGGCCCTGGGGCACTCCCCGCGGCTGGTCGGCGGGCGTCGCGACAACCTCAAGATCACCCATCCCGAGGACCTGGCCCTGGCCGGACTGATCCTGGCCGCCCAGGCCTCGGCGCACAGCGAGACGGCGCCCGCGGGCGCCGCGGAGAGATGATGCGAATCGGCCACGGCTTTGACGTCCACCGCTTCGGCGAGGGCGACCACCTGATGATCGGCGGCGTCGCCGTCCCCTTCGACCGCGGCTTCGTCGCCCATTCGGATGGCGACGTGCTGCTCCACGCCATCAGCGATGCCCTGCTGGGGGCCTGCGCCCTGGGCGACATCGGTCGCCACTTCCCCGATACCGACCCGACCTGGAAGGGCGCCGACAGCCGCCTGCTGCTGCGCAAGGTCGTTGCCCTGGTGCAGGAGGCCGGCTACCGGGTGGGCAACCTGGATGCCACGGTGATCGCCCAGGCGCCGAAGATGGCGCCCCATATCGGCGCCATGGCGGCGTGCATCGCCGAGGACCTGGGCATCGAGCCCGGGGCGGTCAACGTCAAGGCCACCACCAGCGAGCGGCTCGGCTTCACCGGTCGCGGCGAGGGGATCGCCGCCGAGGCGGTGGTGCTGCTGCACCCGGCCTCTGCCGTCGCCGGGCGCGGAGCCGCCGGTGAGTGAGGCACCCGCCCGGCGCGAGCCGGATGCCATCGCCTGGCCGCCGCGCTGGCCCCGGGTGCTCGACGCCGAGTTCGGGGTGCCGCCGGCCGGCGACTACCGGGCGCGCCCCGAGGACTTCCAGGTGGCCGAGGTGCTCGATTTCGCTCCGGAAGGGGAGGGCGAGCACCTCTGGCTGCATGTCGAGAAGCGCGACCTGACCACCGCCATGGCGGTGCGCGAGCTGGCGCGGCTCTGCGAGGTCTCGCCCCGTGACGTGGGCTACTCCGGCATGAAGGACCGCGTGGCGGTGACCCGCCAGTGGCTCTCGGTGCAGCTGCCCGGCCGGGAGGCGCCGGCCGGCCTGGCCGAGGCCCTGGTCGAGCGGGGCGTGCGGGTGCTCTCCGAGGCACGCCACCCCCGCAAGCTCAAGCGCGGGGTGCATCGCGCCAACCGCTTTCGGCTGCGCCTCACCGGTGCGGCGCTGGAGGACCCGGCCCTGGAGGCGCGCTGGGCGCGGCTGGTGGAGCAGGGCGTCGCCAACTACTTCGGCCCCCAGCGCTTCGGGCCGGATGGCCGCAACCTGCTGCGCGCCCGCTCGCTGCTGGCCCGGGGCTGGCGCAAGCGCGACGACCGCGACGGCATGCTGCTCTCGGCGGCGCGCAGCTTCCTGTTCAACGAGGGGCTGGCCGAGCGGGTCGAGGCGCGCTGCTGGAATCGGCTGCTGCCGGGGGAGGTGGCGATCCTCGACGGCACGGCGAGCCAGTTCACCCTGGAGGCGCCGGATGCCGAGCTCGAGGCCCGCGCGGCCCGGCTCGACCTGCATCCCAGCGGCGTGCTCTGGGGCGTCGGCGGCTCCGTGGCCGAGGGGGAGGCCCGGGCCCTGGAGTCCCGGCTGGCGGAGCGCTACCCGTCGCTCTGTGCCGGGCTCGAGCGGGCCGGGGTGCGCCTCGGGCGGCGCGCCCTGCGGCTGCGGCTCGGCGAGCCGCAGCTGACCCGGGGCGAGGGCGAGCTGTGGCTCGCCTTCAGCCTGCCCCGGGGCGCCTTCGCCACCGCCGTGCTGCGCGAACTGATCGCCCACCCCACCCTGTAAGGAGCCTGCAATGCGTCGACTACTGCTCTCCAACGACGATGGCGTGCACGCCCCGGGCCTGCGGGCGCTGCACGATGCCCTGGCGGCCCACGCGCGGCTGCGCGTGGTGGCCCCGGACCGCGACAAGAGCGGGGCCAGCAACTCCCTGACCCTGAGCCGCCCGCTGTCGCTGACCGACATGGACAACGGCTTCTACAGCGTCGACGGGACCCCGGCGGACTGCGTCTACCTGGGGGTCAACGGGGTCTGGGACGAGAAACCCGACCTGGTGATCTCGGGCATCAACCACGGCGGCAACCTGGGTGATGACGTGCTCTATTCCGGCACCGTGGCCGCCGCCATGGAGGGGCGCAACCTGGGCATGGCCGCCATCGCCATGTCACTGGTGGGCCATCGCCACTTCGAGACCGCCGGCCGCGTCGCGGCGAGCCTGGTGGGAGCCGCCGGACAGCTCTCGCTGCCGCCGCGCAGCCTGCTCAATGTCAACGTGCCGGATCTGCCCTGGGACGAGATCCAGGGCTTCCGGGTTACCCGCCTGGGCTATCGCGGCCCCGCGGCTCGGCCCCAGGAGGTACGCGATCCCCGCGGCCGGGTGCGTTGGTGGATCGCCGCCGTGGGCGCGAACGCCGACGATGGCCCCGACACCGACTTCGCCGCCGTCGAGGCCGGCTATGTCTCCATCACCCCGCTGCAGACCGATCTGACCCGGCATGCGGCCATCAGCGACGTGCAGGGCTGGCTGGATGCTCTCACCTGAACGACTCACGGAGCTGGTGCGCGGGGTCGGCATGACCTCCCAGCGCACCCGGGACCGCATGGTGGCGAGGCTGGCCGAGCAGGGCATCCGCGATGCGCGGGTGCTGGCGACCCTGGCCGCCGAGCCGCGCCACCTCTTCCTCGACGAGGCGCTCGCCCATCGCGCCTACGAGGACACCTCCCTGCCCATCGGTCACGGCCAGACCCTCTCCCAGCCCTGGATGGTGGCCAGGATGACCGAGCTGGTGCTGGCGGCCGAGCCCGCCCGGGTGCTGGAGATCGGCACCGGTTCGGGCTACCAGACCCTGATCCTGGCGCGGCTGGTGCCGGAACTCTGGAGCATCGAGCGGATCAATGCCCTGCATCGCCGCGCCGCCGAGCGGCTGCGCCTGCTCGGGGCACACCATGCCCGGCTGCGGCTGGCCGACGGCGGTCACGGCTGGTCGGAAGCGGCCCCCTTCGATGTCATCCTGCTGACCGCCTGTGCCGGTGAGCTTCCCGCCCCCCTGCTGGCCCAGCTGGCCGACGGCGGGGTGCTGATCACGCCCCTGGCGGACGCCCGGGGTCGCCAGTGGCTGACCCGGGTGCGCCGCGTGGGGGACCACTACGAACGTCAGCGGCTCGAGGCGGTGCGCTTCGTGCCGCTGCTGGAAGGCGTCATTCGTTGAAAGGAGCTTGCGCTTGAAGCGTTACCCAGGAATCTTTCTCAGGGGCGCCGGGATGGGTGCCGCCGACGCGGTGCCCGGGGTCTCCGGGGGCACCATCGCCTTCGTCACCGGCATCTACGAGGAGCTGATCCACACCATCAAGCAGTTCGGCCCCAGCGCCTTCGTGGCCTGGCGCCGCGGCGGCCTGCCGCTGCTGGTCGCCCACCTCAACCTGGGCTTCGTGGTGCCCCTGCTGGCCGGGATCGCCGCCAGCCTGATCAGCGTAGCGCACCTGGTGGTGTGGCTCATGGAGGACTACCCGCTGCTGCTCAACGGCTTCTTCTTCGGCCTGGTGGCGGCCTCGGCCCTGGTGGTCAGCCGCCACCCGGCGGACTGGCGCTGGTGGCATATCGCACCGCTGGTGGCGGGGTTGGCGATGGCCCACTTCCTGCCCGCGCTGATGCCGCTGGTCATGCAGATTGGCAGCCCCAGCCTGATCCTGGTGGTGGGGGGCGCCATCGCCATCAGCGCGCTGCTGCTGCCGGGGGTGTCGGGCAGCTTCCTGTTGCTGACCATGGGCCTCTATGGCACCGTCATGCAGGGCATTCGCAGCTTCGACCTGGGGCTGATCGCCATCTTCGGGGTGGGCTGCCTGATCGGCCTCTTCTTCTTCTCGCGGCTGCTCTCCTGGCTGCTGCGCCGCTTCCATACCGGTACCCTGCAGCTCCTGGTGGGCTTCATCGTGGGCTCGCTACCGGTACTCTGGCCCTGGCGGGAGCTGGTACGCTATCAGCTCGGCCCCGAGGGGCAGATGATTCCGCTGGACTACCGCTATCTCACCCCGGGCGACTTTGCCCTGCTCACCGGCCAGTCGTCCCAGACGGTGGCGGTGGTGGCACTCATGCTGGCCGGTGCGGCCCTGGTACTGCTGCTGGATCGCACGGGCCGCCCGGCCGCTGCGAGCACGCCCCGCGGGGCAAACAAGGAGGATGCTTCCGATGCGTAAGGCAATGATGATTTCCGCGCTGGCCCTGGCCGTGGCCGGCTGTGCCGCCCAGCAGGGGGAGTCCCCCCAGGTGCAGGTCCGCGACCTCTCGGCGAGCCGCGAGCGCACCCCGTCCTCCGCCTACACGGTGGAGGCGGGCGACACCCTCTACGGCATCGCCTGGCGCCACAACATGGACTATCGCGACCTGGCCCGCATCAACCGCATCGCCCCGCCCTACCAGATCCAGCCGGGGCAGCGCCTGGTGCTGGATGCCGACGGCCAGGCGCCGGCCCGGGACGATGACGCCTCGGCGGTGGCCGCGAGCGGCGGCGTGGTGGCGACTCCGCTGGGCGGCGCTCAGCCTGCCGCCGACGCGGAGAGCGGCAACATGGAGTGGCTGCTGCCCGACGGCTCGACGGAGCAGGGGCGCAGCTTCTCGGCCCGGCCGCTGGACGAGGCCGACGGCCCGAGCCGGATCGCCCTGGAGGGGGCCGCGGAGGCCGCCGGCGGTAGCGCCGGCCCCGGGCCCGTCTATGACTACGACAGCCCCGGTGCCGACGGCGACCTGAGCGAGCGGGACCTGGCCGAGCGCAGCGCCGAGGAGAGCCGCGCGGCCAGCGAGCCGGCGGCGGAGCCCGAGCCTGAGCCGGAGCGGGAGCGGGAGGTGGCCGCCGCCGAGCCCGAGCCGGAACCCGAGCCCGCCCCGGCCCGCTCGACGACAGCGGATGCCGGCACCGCCGTGGCCGGCGGCAGCCAGGCCCCGGACCGCTCCGCACGCACCTATTCCCCGGTGGACGAGGTGAGCTGGCGCTGGCCCGTCGATGGCGAGGTCGTGGGCCGTTTCGGCGAGGGCGGCAGCATCACGGCCGGCATTGATATCGCCGGTCAAAAGGGGCAACCTGTCAGAGCCGCCGGTCCGGGCATCGTCGTCTACGCCGGCAGCGGAGTGCGGGGCTACGGCAATCTGATCCTCCTCAAGCACAATGACGAGTACCTGAGCGCCTACGCCCACAACGACGCCCTGCGCGTGCGCGAGAACGACGTGGTCGAGGCCGGCGAGGTCATCGCCACCATGGGCGACAGTGACGCCGAGGACGTGCGGCTGCATTTCGAGGTGCGCAAGAATGGACAGCCACAGGACCCCCTGAACTACCTGCCGTCTCGCTGAGTGCCCCGAGGCCCCCGTTGGCCAGCGCACCGGCGGGGTGTCACACAATAATAATCAGGTGCGCCGATGCTCACCCCAGGGCATCGGCGCCGGGACGCAACTACAGGGTAGCCATCGATGAGCATGCTTGAACGGGACCTTCAGGATGTGAATCTCGACACGCTCGAGGAAAAGGATGACGAGAGCGTCGAGGAGCTGGGTGACGATCGCAGCGAGGTGGAGAGCAGCCGCGACGAGGAGGCCTTCGAGAAGGCGCTGAGTCGCGAGGATCGCTACAGCAACCAGAGCCTCGATGCCACCCAGATCTACCTCAACGAGATCGGCTTCTCGCCGCTGCTGACGCCGGAGGAGGAGGTCTACTTCGGCCGCCTGGCCCGCAAGGGTGACCCGGCCGGCCGCTCGAGGATGATCGAGTCCAACCTGCGCCTGGTGGTCAAGATCGCCCGGCGCTACCTCAACCGCGGGCTGTCGCTGCTCGACCTCATCGAGGAGGGCAACCTGGGCCTGATCCGCGCCGTGGAGAAGTTCGACCCCGAGCGCGGCTTCCGCTTCTCCACCTACGCTACCTGGTGGATCCGCCAGACCATCGAGCGGGCGCTGATGAACCAGACCCGCACCATCCGCCTGCCCATCCACGTGGTCAAGGAGCTCAACATCTACCTGCGGGCGGCCCGGGAGCTGACCCAGAAGCTCGACCACGAGGCCACCGCCGAGGAGATCGCCGACTACCTCGACAAGCCGGTGGAGACCGTCAAGAAGATGATGGGGCTCAACGAGCGCATCTCCTCGGTGGACTACCCGGTGGGCGGCGACAGCGACAAGCCGCTGATCGAGACCCTGGCCGACGACAACGAGGCCGGCCCCGAGTCCTGCCTGCTCGACGGTGACATCAGGCAGCACGTCGACGACTGGCTCGCCGAGCTCACCGAGAAGCAGATGGAGGTGGTGGTGCGCCGCTTCGGGCTGCGCGGCCACGAGGCGGCCACCCTGGAGCAGGTGGGCGAGGAGATCGGGCTGACCCGGGAGCGGGTGCGCCAGATCCAGGTGGAGGCGCTGAAGAAGCTGCGCCGGGTACTCGACAAGCAGGGCCTCTCGCTGGATTCCATCTTCGAATGAACCGCGCTTGCCGATTTCCTGCATGCTGCTCCGTCAGCCTGTGGAGGAAATCGGCCCGTACACAGGAACTGCCACGCCCATGCACCGCCCGACCCTGACCCGCCTGATTCCCCGCCCGCTGGCCCTGCTGGTGGGGTTCACCGTGGCCACCTCGGCCCAGGCCACCGACCTGTGGACCGTGGCCCGCGACGCCCTGGAGAACGACGCCTCGCTGGCCGCGGCCCGCTCGGGCTTCTTCGCCGTGGAGGCGGGGCGCGACGTGCAGCGGGGCACCCTGCTCCCCCAGGTGAGCCTGGGGAGCAGCCTCAGCCACAGCCGCACCTACGAGAGCCAGACGGGCGGCGTGACCCAGCCCGGCCAGCCGCCGCGGGATGACGATGACAACGTCAACAGCCTCGGCGTCAACCTCGATGCCAGCCAGGCGCTCTACGACCCGGCCCGGCGCGCCCAGCTCGCCCAGGCCGAGCGCCAGGTCGACCGCGAGGCGCTCTCGCTTGCGGTAACCGAGCAGCAGCTGCTGCTGGAGGTGGCCGAGGCCTACTTCGAGATCCTGCGCGCCCACGATATCCTCTCGGCCCGGCGCTCCCAGGAGACCGCCATCGAGCGCCAGCTGGAGCAGGCCCGGGAGCGTTTCGAGGTGGGGCTGATCGCCATCACCGAGGTCCACGAGGCCCAGGCCTCCTTCGACCTGGCCCGGGCCCAGCGCATCGCCGCCGAGAGCGCCATGCAGGTGAGCTTCGAGGCCCTGGAGCGCCTCACCGGCCAGCGCTACCAGAGCATCGACGGCCTGGCCGAGGAGATCCCCATCGTGCCGCCGGAGCCCGTGGACCGCGGCGACTGGGTCGAGCTCGCCATGGCCAACAGCCCCATGCTGCAGATGGCCGAGGCCGGCATCGAGGTGGCCCGCAGCGAGCTGGAGGTCTCCCGGGCCGGCCAGCTGCCGCGCCTGGAGGCCTTCGCCGCCTACGACTACTCGGACAACGACCGCAGCGGCGTCTCCGGCTACAACTCGGGCAGCCAGCTCGGGCTGCGCGCCAGCATGCCGCTCTACACCGGCGGCAGCACCCAGGCGCAGATCCGCCAGAGCGGCTTCGGCCTCGAGGTCTCCCAGTACGACTTCGAGGCCCAGCGCCGCGATACCGTCCAGCAGGTCCGCTCCCTGTTCACCCGGGTGAGCAACGACGTGGAGACCGTGGAGGCTCGCGCCCAGGCCATCGTCTCCAACCAGAGCGCCCTGGAGGCGACCCGCTCCGGCTACGAGGTGGGCACCCGCAACATCGTCGACGTGCTCAACGCCGAGCGCAACCTGTTCAACGCCATCGCCGACCACGCCGAGGCCCGCTACGACTATGTGCTGGGCCTGCTGCGCCTGCAGCAGCAGGCGGGGCTCCTCGACGCCGAGTCGATCCAGGCCATCAATGCCTGGCTCGAGGCCGAGAGCGCCGTCTCCCTGGAGCTGCCCGCCGCGGGCAACCCGGACCCGGTGATGAACATCGGCACCCGCCCCCAGGCGCCTTCATGACATCTTGCTGATCAATGCGCATCCTTCAGGTATGGCTACCGGAAACCACCAGTAATTTGGTGGTTTCTTTCATGAAAGCCCCTGCCTGTGCGTGGATAATGCCAGGACTCCCTTCACGACTCTCCCAGGACACGCCATGGCCCGGCCGCTGATCGCCGATATCGACCTCGACGCCCTGCGTCACAACTATCGTCTCGCCTGCTCCCTTGCCCCCGACAGCCGCGCCGTCGCGGTGCTCAAGGCCGACGGCTACGGCCACGGCGCGGTGGCCTGCGCCCGGGCGCTGGAGGATCTCGCCCCGGCCTTCGCGGTGGCCTGCATCGAGGAGGCGGTGGCCCTGCGCGAGGCGGGCATCGCCACGCCCATCGTGCTGCTGGAGGGGATCTTCGAGGCCGGCGAGCTCGAGCAGGTGTCGGCGCTGGGCCTGTGGATGGCGGTGCACAGCGACTGGCAGCTGGAGGCGCTGCTGGCGCGCCGTCCGGCCCGGCCGATCCCGGTATGGCTCAAGGTGGACTCCGGCATGCACCGCCTGGGCTTCCCCCCCGAGGCGGCGGAAGGCGCCTGGCGCCGCCTGGCGGCGGCGCCGGAGCACGCCTGCGACCTGCAACTGATGAGCCACTTCGCCACCGCGGACCTGGTCGACACCGGCTACTTCGCCCGCCAGATGACCCGCCTGCAGGCGCTGGCCGAGCGGCTCGGGGCGCCCCTCTGCCTGGCCAACTCCCCGGCGACCCTGGCCCGCCCCGAGGCCCATGGCGCCTGGAATCGCCCCGGCGTGATGCTCTACGGCAGCGACCCGCTGGAGCACGCCTGCGCGGAGAGCCGCCGGCTGGCGCCGGTGATGACCCTGCGCTCGGCGATCATCGCCGTGCGTGAGCTGCCCGCCGGGGAGCCGGTGGGCTACGGCGGGCGCTGGATCACGCCGCGGCCATCGCGCATCGGCGTGGTGGCCTGCGGCTACGGCGACGGCTACGACCGCCACGCCGTGGATGGCACGCCGGTGCTGGTGGCGGGCCGACGCACGGCCGTGGCCGGCAAGGTCTCCATGGACATGATGACCGTGGATATCACCGACATCCCCGAGGCGGAGATAGGCAGCGAGGTGGTGCTCTGGGGGCGGGCCGCCAACGGAGCGCTGCTCTCCGTGGACGAGGTGGCCCGCCACTGCGACACCATCAGCTACACCCTGCTGACCGGGGTGCTGCCGAGGGTGCCGAGGCGGTATCATGGGCAGTCTTGAACGCGTCACAGGAACCGCGCATGTCCAGGGACGATGACACCTCGCCCAACTTCGCCCACCCCCGCTACTGGCCCGTCTGGGTGGCCATCGGGGCCATGTACCTGGCGGCCTGGCTGCCCTGGCGGCTGAAGCTCTGGGTCGGCAAGGCGATCGGACT
>Ga0209075_1001528_pt1 | contig 21673 bp, 16 predicted proteins | sample Stecom2011_FD_187523 | JGI IMG/M metagenome (GOLD analysis project Ga0209075, IMG submission 187523) | Agricultural soil microbial communities from Utah to study Nitrogen management - Steer compost 2011 (SPAdes) (version 2) | ecosystem: Environmental > Terrestrial > Soil > Agricultural land...
TAGAAACATTTATCTCCTCCTCTTCATACAACCATAAAGCCTTTCCCTTTCCTTACAAGACTGCAAGTTCAATTGACAATCTGCAAAAAAAACGTACTATGCGCGGCAGAAGGTTCCTATGGGATTAAACGGGAATAAAGTGAGCATGGCCCCAAACCACTGCAAAACTTTAGCTGCCCCCGCAACTGTAGATGCTATTTTCTTGCTACACGCCACTGAGCAATCGGGAAGGCACAAGAAAAGTTAATGCATAAGCCAGGAGACCTGCCTTCAGCAGTAAAGTACTGCGCCATGTTTACCTCCGGGGTGTTTGGTAAGCGTTAACGATCTAACTGGTTTAAACCTGTGTTCACATTATTGCGCCCATTTATCGCATCTAGCTTATGCCTGTGCATTGCTGCCTATAGCGTGGCCGACACCATCGAAGAAGTCGAAGTGTTGGGCGAGCGACAAGCAGCGGCGACTGTTATTGATGTGAACTTAGAAACCTACAATGGTTTTGAGCAGATTATTAACCGCAGCGAGTTTGAGAATCGCTTGGTGGATGTGGGCGATATCGTCAATAGCTCGGTATCGGCGCAGATTCGTAAAAACAGTGGCTTTGGTGGCTATTCGGCTTTTTCTATCCGTGGCTCTACTGGTAAACAAGTAAACTTGTACCTAGACGGCATGTTAATCACCAGCCCACAAAGCGGCTATGGTGGTTTATCTAATATACCGACATCGATCGTTGAACAAGTTGAAATCTATCCAGACTTTACCCCAGCCCAATTAAGCGACGCCAATTTAGGCGGCGCTATTAATATACGTACGCGCCTACCCGAAGATGCCTTTGGTGGCCGAGTGGCTACATCGTTTGGCTCGTTTAATACGCAACAACAAGAGTTAGATTTTTGGGGTGGCAATGAGCAAACCGAAGCCATCTTAGCCTTAAGCCACGCAAAAAGTGATAACGATTACCCTATCGATCGCAGCGTAATTTGCGAAGATATGACTTGTGGCAGCAGTAAAAAGCGAGAAAATGCCGCTTATCAAAACTACTCTGCATTGGGCAAAGTACGCCACCAGTTTAATCAGCAATACAGCCTACAAGTTTTAGCCGGTAGCTCGAAAAGCAATAATGAAGTGCCACATAAAAACAACCGTACCTCACACGATGCAGAACTTGATAATACGCTTCATCAATTCAACACCCTGCTGCAGTCTCAAGGCGAAAGCTTAAACTGGGGCTTGCGCCTATATGGCAATCAACAGGATGAATATTTCCGTGATAGAACGGGCACTTTGATTGTTGGCGGTGGCAGTAAAATAAAACAAAAACAAACACAACTAGGCATCAATAATTTTACCGAGTACCAACTCGCTTCGCACACTCTGGGCTTAACGGTTGATTATTCTGAAGCTGCCGTCAAATCGCATAATTTACGCATGCAAGAACGCTGGGAATCCAAACGTAAACGTTTCGCAGTTGCGCTATCGGAGCAGTGGCAAGCAACATCGGCTCTTTCATTGAATGCTGTAGTTCGCGCTAACCGCATCGACGATACCAGTGAATCACCTTTAACGGGCAGTAACGGTGCACGCTGCAAAGGCACTAATAGTGACTGCCTGAGCAATCAAAAAACCCATACCTCGTGGCAAACAGGCATTGCTTGGCAAAAGAATGCTTGGACACTCAAGATGAACATCGGCGAGATGATTCGCGTACCAACCCTCACAGAACGCTTTGGCGAGACAGGTGCATTTTTAGGTAATGCCGATTTAAAACCCGAGAAAAGTCAAAATATCGACGCCGGTATTATTTTTGATAATGACTCTACGGCCATTCAGTTATCGGGTTTTTATAAGCAGCTAGAAGATGGCATTTTAGTGCTGTATGACTCGCGTGGCGTGGGGCATCCATTGAATATCGCTAAAGCAATTGTTTATGGCGCGGAAGTGATGGCAAGCCAAAAGTTAGGTCGATATTTTTCTATCTACCTGGGCGGTCAATGGATGGAATCGGAAAACCAAGCCAAGATGCCAGCAGTTCAAGGTAAGAAACTCTATGGCTTTTATCATTTAAATAATCAGGCAGGTGTTCGCTTTAAGAGCACCCATCACCAATGGGACCTGCAGTATCAACACGATGATGAGCTATTCCACAACGCCTCTAACACACAAAAAGCCAAAGCGCGTCAGTTATTGAACACGTCCTATACCTGGTTTTACAAAGGCTTTAGCGTCAACTTCAGCCTGAACAACCTGCTTGATTACCGCTATGTCGATTTTGGCTTTATGCCTGCCCAAGGCAGAAGCTACACAACCACCCTTAGTTACAACTTTTAAACTCAACGGAGAACACTATGAAATACCTTCCCCTTAAATTAACCGCTGCGGTACTGACCAGTGCATTGCTATTAGCGGGTTGTAATAGCGATACTAAGTACCGTTATATTGAAACAAGTAGCTCGGCTGATGGAATTGATAAAAACATGGCCGTTGTAAGCACTGTAGGCCCTAATGATGCAAGCTTCGCATTAATCGATCTTGGTCAGTCGCCCCTTCACGCAGTAGAAGACCATGGCGTTACAACGGGTGCAACAGATTACGACATCAGCGCCTACGGCAAGCATTTTTATCATATTGGCAGATACCAAATTGATACCGTCGCAAAATATTCTATCAATAACCCAACACAGCATATTTGGAAATACTCCACGTCAGATAATGTTAACGACCCTACTAACAACCCACTTAGCTTAGTTTTTGTTAACGAAGAGAAAGCTTACTTGATTCGTTATGATAGCGACAAACTCTGGATTGTTAACCCTTCTGCTGAAACACAAGGCGATTTCAAAATCGGTGAGATTGACCTACGCCATTATAACGATGATGGCAACGTACCCCGCATGGAAGGTGGCCTTATCGTTAATGGTAAGCTATACCTAATGCTGCAACGTTTAGATGCTTTCTATAGCGCCGTTGCAGATAACTCTTATATCGCTGTTTATGACATTGAAACCGACACAGAAGTTGATACTCGCCCTGCAGGCAGCACTGCAACTCTAAAAGGTATACAGTTAAAAACATCCAACCCCTTTAAACTCAAGTATCATAAAGATATTGGTTTACTTGTGCAGTCCTTTGGTAGCTATGGATCGGACGAGATTGGTGGTATCGAAAAAATTAATTTAAATGACTACAGCACCAGTATTGTTCTTAGCCAAGCAGACGATGGTTATCAGTTTGATGATCTAGCTATTATTAATGCTAACAAAGCCTACTTCTCACAATACAATGGTTGGGAAGATAATGATCTATGTAGTTTCGACCCCTCTGCTAGTGATGTCAGCGCAAGTATTGTTTGCAATATAGCCAGCATTCAAAACCAACCTATTAGCAACCTAACCGTGGATTATAAAAGCCGCTTATGGGTAAGTATTAGCGACCAAAGCAACCCACATATAACGCTAATCGACCCGGCTAACGATACCGTGACTCATACTATAAGCACCAATTACAATCCTGGAACAGTATTAATCACAGAACCAGATCCTATATTTAAACAGTAAACCAAACTGCTATAGCACCTGCCCTGCAGGTGCTATTTCCTTATGAACATATTCATCAAATATTACTTCAGCTTTTTTTTACTTATAACAAGCAACCTAACATTTGCCTACGAACGCATCGTGTCTATCAATCTTTGCTCCGATGTTTTAGTCCACGCTTTGCAAGGCGATGAGGGCATCCGCTCCCTCTCCTACTTTGCTAACGACCACTTATACTCCCCTATTTATGATCAAGTCGATGGCATGCATATTAACCATGGTTTGGTGGAAGAGATTATTCCCCTGGATCCGGATTTAGTATTAACCGGCATGTATTCCAATACCCATGCGCTGTTTTTTTTAAGGCACTTGGGTTTTAAAGTTATCCAAGTGGATACGCCTTTTAGTGTAGAGGGCATCGAACAAACCATTATCGATTTAGGCGTCACGCTCGGCAAAGAAGCGCGAGCACAAGCGGTAATTGATAATATGCATCAACGCAAAAAAGCCGTGCAAGAGCGCATAAAAGACAAGCGTCGCCCGTTGGTGGTAACGCTTGCGCCTTCTGGCTTTACCCATGGCAAACACTCCATGCAGGGCGATTTAATCGAAATGGCCGGGTTTGAAAACCTTGCTGCCACCATTGGCATTGAAGGCTCTGGCTATATTGATTTAGAAACGTTAATCAAATATCAACCCGAATACATCGTTATGCAATATGAGAGCGATAACCATAACTCCATGGCGCAGCGTTTTTTGAAGCACCCGGCTTTGCGCTATGCACTGCCTAATACCAAACACATTCATATCCCTTCAAGGCTGTGGGCTTGTGCTAGCCCCTATATGATCGATGCCTTAGAGATATTAGCTAACGCCCATCCCGAGCTTTAATTATGTTATTACGTTCGCCGTATTTTTATTGGCCCTTACTGTTGCTACTGCTGCTGGCCTTGGTATTTACCCATCTGAATATGGGTAATATCTCGATTAATCCTTTGTTGGGTATTTTCCATGTATTTACTGGCACGGAATCGATAGAAAATATGATCATCAAGGAGGTGCGCTTTCCGCGGATGATTCTGGCCTTTACCGTCGGTGTTACCTTAGGCATGAGTGGTGCTGCCTTGCAGGGCTTATTGCGCAACCCTTTAGCGGGGCCTGGTTTGGTCGGTGTAACCAATTGCGCAGCCTTAGGCGCGGTGATTATGCTTTACTTTGGCTGGGCGAATATCGCTTGGTTTGTGCTGCCCGCAGGCGGCATGATCGGCGCTTTACTATCGGTTATTTTGATTTTCTTTTTAGCCGGCCGCCAAGCCAGTATTTTGAACTTAATCCTTGCCGGTGTGGCGATTAATGCCGTGGCCTCTTCTTTTATTGCCTTGGTTTTAAACTTTGCACAAAACCCCTATGCGATGAACGAAATCGTTTACTGGCTATTAGGTTCGGTGAGTAACCGCAGCTTAAACGATGTCTGGATATCGGTACCGTTTATGCTGGCCGGTTGGGTGCTATTACTGACCAGTCGTAATTTTTTAGATGCTTTAAGCCTGGGTGAAGAAACCGCGCAAAGCATGGGGTTTAATATTTCCAAGCAACGCGCCATTTTAATTATTGCTGTTGCGCTTAGTGTGGGCGCTGCGGTATCGGTGAGTGGCAGTATCGGTTTTATTGGCTTGGTTGTGCCGCATATTCTACGCCCACTGGTACGTTATGAGCCGGGTAAGTTACTGTTAATAAGCGGCATTGGCGGCGGTATTTTATTGGTCTTAGCTGATATTGCCGTGCAACTGCTATCGGTAAGCCAAGAGCTTAAACTTGGCGTGGTCACTGCCATGGTCGGCGGGCCTTTCTTTTTATGGCTGATTTTCAAAATGCGTAACGAGGTGTACTGATGTTATTGGATGCACAAAACCTGAACCTGCGCATTGGCAATAAATCCTTGGTCGATGATGTTTCCCTGCAAGTAGAGCAAGGGCAAATGATTGGTCTGATTGGCCCGAATGGCGCAGGTAAAACCAGCCTATTAAAAATCTTAGCCAATATCGCCCAAGCCGATAGCGGCAGTTACCGCTTCGCCGGTAAAGCGATAGAAGATTACGACGAGAAAAAGCTCGCTCAGCAGTTTGGCTATTTGGCTCAAAATGCCACAGCCCACTGGCCTTTACGCGTACAACGTTTAATCGAATTAGGCCGACTGCCTTGGCAGGGTTATAGACAAAAGCTAAGCACGATTGATCAAGCGAAAGTCGAGCAAGCAATTGCTATCACAGAAACCGAGCATTTACTGGATAGAGTGATCACCACTCTTTCCGGTGGCGAGCAAACCCGCGTTTTTCTAGCGCGTTTATTTGCCGCAGAGCCGACAATAATTTTTGCAGACGAACCCATCGCCGCCTTAGACCCTTACCATCAGCTGCACATCATGGAAATACTGCAAGCGCATGCCAAACAAGGCGGCACGGTGATTGTTGTCATGCACGATATTAATCTAGCTAGCCGCTTTTGCGACAAGCTCATTCTGATGGATGAAGCGAAAATTCTTAAATTTGGCACCCTATCGCAGCTATTAGAAAACAACCTGCTAGCCGATACCTACCGCATTAATTTACGCATGTTTTGCGAGGACGATAGTTACTCTATCGTGCCTTGGCAGCGGACTTCTTAGCTTTTCTGTTTGGTGCAGATTACAGACTTAGGGCTATTTGCGTTGAGCCGGTGGGCAAGACGCCGTAAATCCATCCATGGAGGCTTGGATGCGGCTCCTGCCGCATACACTTGCCCACCGACACAGCGCAAACGCCAATCACTCAGGTGCTTTCTGGTGGTCTTCTTTCCCACTTCTTCGGTGGAATAACCGCCAAATACATCATCAATATAAACAAGCTAAAAAAAGCGATGCCCCAACAAATGGCGGCAATCAATAATGCTTGCTGCGTTGAAAACCAAAGCACCGATATACGTAGCAAGGCGGCGATGCTTAACAGGGGCACGAATAGAAAAAACCACGGCAAAGCATTGGGATTGGTGAGGGTGCGGTGCATGCGGCCTCTTGCCATTACGGTGAAGGTTAAGGTACCTAGTGCGCCTATGGTGATGGTATGAAAAGCGATAGTTAGCGGTACGGTATGGCTTAGCAAGCTGTAGGCTATTATTAGCCAACCGGCTATTAGCCAGCTGTAACCGGATAGTAAGGCCATTAGGTCGGCTCTATCGTAGCAATGCCATACCTGCCAACGGTATAAACGTAAGCTTGCCACTGCTGCGCAGCCTATTAATAGCAACGCTGTGGTGATTTCTGCTATGCGGTAAGGAAGCAAATTGATCAGCAACAATAGCGCTAACATAATCAGCACATAACCTTCTAGATTGGATTGTATTCTGTCTTTGATTTCAATCTGTTTGTTTTTTAAGTGAATGCCGATGGCAGGCCCTATCATGCGCCCGCCCATAAAGAACATTAAGGCGCTGAGTAATAAAATCGCTTCGAACAATAAGTGCTTGCTGAGTAATGGGTAGGAATAGTTAAACATCAACAGATGAAAAACTAATAGCGTTATTGATAGGCCAATAATCACCACGCCCACGGCGGAATTGCGCCAGCGTTTAGAGGCGCGGATAAAAACAGGCAGTATTTTCCAAAGTAACAAGGCGGCAAATGCCAGATTAAGGGCTGTGGTGTAGCTGCTAGTCGGCCATAAGGCGAAACTGATCCTTGCTAATAACCAGGTACTGATAATGCTCGCCACATAGGCTTTGTTTTGTGGCCCTAATACATAACCCGCAATAACGGCGAAAGCGAAGCCGAAGATCATCTCGTGGCCATGCGCCCAAGGGTAACTTAAACCAGGTGGTGCGGCTAACCAACCGAATTGCCCAGCTATCGACCAGGGTAAAATAATGGCTGAGAATAAAGCGGCAACAGGAAACCAATAGATATTTGCAAAGGGTGGTTGAGCGCGGTTATTCATCAGCCTCTCCAGTAAATATAATAGCCTTAGCCTTGTGTAAAAACTCCCTATAGAACGATTATAGTAGTAGCTTGCCCTGCCCCTTACAATCCGCGATATCGATGCTTTCTTAATGACCAGACTTTTTTATTTTCCTATTCCCTAGAAAGGCTAGCCCTGAAGGTGTATAAGAAGCAAACGTATATTCTGTGATAACAGACGAGGAGCTCTTATGAGTGATAAAAAAGATCCCAACCGCATTTATTCTTCCAACTTTGTCGATGGCATACAAAAAGCACCAGCACGGTCGATGCTGCGCGCTGTTGGCTTTGACGATGCCGATTTTAAACGCTCGCAAGTCGGTATTGCCTCCACTTGGAGCCAAGTTACCCCATGTAATATCCATATTAATGGCTTGGCTGAAGAAGTCAGTCGTGGTGTGTTTTTTGCTGGTAATAAGCCGATTATTTTTAACACCATTACCATATCCGACGGTATTGCTAACGGCACGCAGGGGATGAAATACTCCTTGGTCTCGCGTGAAGTAATTGCCGATTCGATTGAAACCGTTGCTGGCTGCCAAGGCTTTGACGGCTTGATTACTGTAGGCGGCTGCGATAAAAACATGCCCGCCTGTTTAATTGCTATGGCACGTTTAAACCGTCCTTCTTTGTTTATTTATGGCGGCACAATTAAACCCGGCGCTGACCACACGGATATTGTGTCTGTCTTTGAAGCGGTGGGCTCGAATGCGCGCGGTGATTTAAGCGAAGAACAAGTGATTGCTATCGAGAAAAAAGCCATTCCAGGGGCAGGCTCTTGTGGTGGTATGTACACTGCTAACACCATGGCATCGGCCATTGAAGCCTTGGGCATGAGTTTGCCTGGCAGCTCTTCACAAGACGCCATATCGCCTGAAAAACGTGAAGATTGCGAGTTAGCCGGTACGGCCATCAAGCTCTTGCTTGCTGAGAACATCCGCCCTAGCGATATTATGACGCGTAAGGCCTTTGAAAACGCCATTACCGTAGTGATTGCACTTGGTGGCTCTACCAATGCGGTATTGCATTTGCTCGCCATGGCAGACGCTGTGGACGTGCCACTGGCGATTGATGATTTTACTGAGATTGGTAAGCGTGTACCGGTATTGGCGGATTTACGTCCGTCTGGCCAATACATGATGTCGGAGTTAAACGCTATTGGTGGTTTACCGCCTTTAATGAAGCGTTTATTGGCACAAGGTTTATTGCACGGCGATTGCCTAACGGTTACCGGCAGAACACTGGCTGAGAACTTAAGCTTTGTCAGTGATTATCCTGAAGACCAACAAATTATTATGCCCTTCGATAAGCCCTTAAAAGCCGATAGCCATTTACGCATCTTGCGTGGCAACTTGGCACCCACCGGTGCGGTGGCAAAGATTACCGGCCAAGAAGGCACAACCTTTACCGGTCGCGCCCGCGTTTTCCATTCGGAAGAGGAATCGATGACAGCTATTTTAGATGGCACGGTAGTGGCAGGCGATGTGTTGGTTATTCGCTACGAAGGCCCTAAAGGCGGCCCTGGTATGCGTGAGATGTTATCGCCTACTTCTGCCATTATGGGACGGGGTTTAGGTAATGATGTTGCTTTGATTACCGATGGCCGATTCTCCGGCGGTAGCCACGGCTTTGTGGTGGGTCATATTACCCCAGAAGCCATGGTAGGCGGCCCGATTGCGGTAGTCGAAAATGGCGATACCATTACCATTGATGCCGTGAACGATAAAATCGTCTTGGAAATTTCAGATGAAGCGATGGAAAAGCGTTTAGCTGCTTGGAAAGCACCAGAGCCGAATGTGAAGCGTGGTGTATTGGCAAAATATGCGAAGAATGTGGGTTCTGCCTCTTTCGGTGCGATTACCTGCTAAAGCCTTACTGAATAAGCCCTAGGCTAGCCTAGGGCTTTAACACGGTCTAAAACAAACCTTTCAATTCCTTTTTCAGTTTTTCTTTACCTTTCGTTTTTACTTCTTGTTTTTGCTGATCTTTAAAATCATCGAGCTTGGCTTTAAGCAGCTCATCCAGACCGTTTATTTTCTCTTCCAGACTTTGCTCATTATCTGCAAACCCTTGAATATCGTACTCTTGTAGATAAGCGTCTAAACGCGCTGCTAATTGTTGCTCAATTTCCTGGCGGAATTCGTCGACTTGCGCTTTAACATGCGTTTCTAATGAGTCTTTTAGCTGCTTGTCGATATCGGATCGAATGCTGATGTCTGGGTTGCGTAAGCTGCCGCCTAACGCCACATCCAAATCAAATTGATGAATATCGGCAAAGGCTTGTGATAATAAAGCTAATAGCCCTTTGCTCTCTTTGGTTAAAAAACTGGCTTGGGCGAAATCTGCATGCAGCTGCCCAGATAATTTACTGTCTTCAAGTCGCAGTTGACCTTGCATATCGCTTTTAGCGGTTTGTAGCGTCAGAGGGAAATCATTGCCACCGCTAACTCTAAAGTCGCTGATATCCACTTCATCCACTAAAAAGTCTGCCGTGCTATAGCCTTTTTTACCGCGATAATCAAACACGGCTTTGGCGTCAAAGCGCTTCACATCACGCAATACCTCAGAGTGCACGTGTAACGTAGTGGGCCTGTTTTGCACCGCTTGTTGGTGGGTAATATCCCGCACTTGTGCGGATATTGCACCCGCTTCTAAGACTGCTGAAGCAGCCATATTTTCAATAAGGAAATCCGGATAAGGCTTTTCTTCTTGGAAGCGTACAAAACGTCCTTTCGCACGCTCTTTTTTCACTTCTTTGACTTTATCCTCTGACGCTAGGTATGGTGCAATCCGCTCATACCAGTGCAAAGCGGTTTCTAAATTATCGCGAATTGTTTCACCAAATAGTAAGCCAGACATATTGACTAAACCACCTTGGTCAAAGGTGTAAGTGCTTAAAATACGGTCCCTATCTTCTTTGGGCGCATCTTTTAAGTCACGCAGTTGTTGGCTTAGCTCTTTGCTTGAATCCTTTAGTTGTGTTTTAGCCTGCTCTAGCGTTTCTTTATCTTGTCTTATATCGTTTTTTAGCTGCTTTAACGCATCTTCTGCTTGCTTAAAATCCTCTAGGGATGCAATTTTGCCTTCCGTAATCGCTTTTATACGTTGCTCATATTCTTTTATCTTTTTTTCGTTCGGCAGTTGCGGCTCTAGCTTTTCCCAAGCCTGTTGCTTTGCATCGTAACTAGCATTGAGTATTTTTTGCCGCTCGTCCATTAATAATGGCTCACGCTCTAATAGGCCCTTAGCATCAGGCAGCTCTTTGCCTAACGAAGTTAGCTGTTTCTCAACAAACGATGGCTCAGCTTTTACTTTTGTAGGCTTTGGCTTTTTTACGATTGCGCCGGAGATTTGGCGTGGCGTAGAAAAGCGCATACCGTTAACACTCGCATCATGGATAATCAGCTGCCCCATAAAGGCTTTAAGCAAATTAAACTGCGCACTAATACTATCGATAGACACAAGGTTTTGCATGGGTTGCTCTGCATCAGTGATATCCAACTGATGGATTATCACCCCTGCAGGCGACAAAGATAGCTCCACACGTCCAACATCTACTTTAGCACCCGCCAAGTTTGTGCCTTGGCTTTCTATCAAGCTTTTCAACAAGCTATTAGCAAATAAATAAGTACCGCCACCGATTAATGCGACAATAACAACAAAAGCAATAAAACCTGGCCAACGAATCACTTTGTTCATTCATTAACCCTCCATCGCTTTGAATGCCATTTGCGTGAAGCGGCTGGCTTTCAGCCACTTAACAATGCGTAAACGGCCGATATAGTCCATAAATCTGACTCGATAATGGATAACCAATAAACGACTGATAAAAAATACCGGTAACCATAGCGCAATGCTGACAACAATACTGCCCATGGTTAAGGTGTTATTAAAGTGTGCTAAACGTAGTAGATCGGATTGATACCATGCCGTCCATAAGCCTTGCCAATCAGGGTTGGTTAATAGGTATTCACCTAAGGCGATAAAATAAGGATCTAACGGCCATGCCAACAAAGAACAAACCGCCATCGCGACCAATGTGGCAGTGATATTGACACGTAAAACGCAAATTAGCAGTAAAACGACAATAGTATGTAGACTCATAAAAGGGGTGAAAGCCAGTACCATACCGAAAGCGAATCCTGCAGCTATTTGCCCCGGAGCAATATCACCATTAAGGATTTTTAGAAATTTGATCAGCTGATTTAGCATCTACCCTTTCCTTATAACTGTGTTATAGAAGTGCTGTTTAAAATGAGGCCTTGAGACCGTGAAGCAAACTCAAGCGTGCATTGCGCTCATCGCCACGGCTTTCATAGTATAGCGATAAGTAGTGATAAGCTCTGGCATGAGGCTGCAAACTTATACTTTGCTCTAAAGCTTCTTTAGCGGCTTGCCACTTTTTATCCCGCAAATAGACTACCCCTAGGGCAAGCTGAACGTGAGCGTTGTAAGGGTGTTCTGCGTCCATACGCTGCAAGTAATGAAGTTGCTTTTCCACATCTATATCTAACATGGCATAAGGCAGTAAACAAGCCTCATCAAAGCTTGAAGCAATACGCGCACTCAATAATTTTTCCGCTTCTTTTTCTTGCTTTAAGGCAATCAGTGCTAAGCAGTATTCAGCAATTAAAGCATTACGTGCTGATGTTTTTTTCAAGCGTTGCCATAAATCGGCTAAGGCTTTGTGGTTATTCTGTTGTCGATGATGCTGTATTAAACAAGTACCAGCTTTAGCCAAACATTCTTTTTGTAGTTCAAGGTAAAGCGGCTGTGGTTTCTTTAAGAGAGCTGGCAGCAGCTCCTGTAAAGCTGCTGCTTTATTGTCTGCACTATAGACATGAATAGCACGCGTTATCACTGCGTAATGTTTAGGATTCTCTATTAATAACTGCTGCAGTAGCTCATTGGCCTCTTGCTTATTGCCTGCTGCCCATTCAATATCAAAATGCAATAATAGTAGGGTAAGTACTGTGGTTTTCTCGGCACTTGCTGCTTTTTTAGCATAAACACGGGCTTGCTCTATATCTTTTGCTTGTAGCGCAGCTCTAGCAGCTAAGATTGCATCGTCAAAACGGTTATTCCTATTAGCGAAACGTATCGCTTGCGGCCAGTCTTCGCTAAGAAAAGCATTCACACTTTGCTCAAAGGATTGTCGTTGCTTGGCTGTACGAAAGCGCCAACCGCGCCAAGACAAATTAAAAATTCGGCCTAATAAACGGATTAATACATAACAAACCAGTACAGAGACAAACAGCAACAACAGGCCTACCCAAACACTGGTTTCTATAGAGTAATGATTATAGTAAACCAGTATATAGCCAGGCCCGAAGTGCTTCATACTATCTGCTACAAACCAGCCCCCTAAGGCGGTAAGTAGCAGCAACAGTAATAGTCTAATCATAAGTTTCTAGTTACGTGAACGCATACGGTCTAACAAGTAGCGCTTCAGCTCTTGCTGCGATATTGCAATGGCTGGTAAATCAAACTCTACTCGCACACGGATTAAATCTTCTAAACGACGCATCACTTGTTGGGTTTGTCTATCCTCAGTGATGAAGTACTGCAATACCCAGCGGCGGATTCTCGATAGGCTTTCATCGTAAATACGCTGATCGCCGCGTAATAAACCGGTCTGTGCCTGATCGAGCGCGAGACGCAAGCTATCACGCATATTTAAGCGTTGTTCGGGTGATAATAAGGCTCTGAGTTCCTCGGTATCATGACGACGAATGGTAATATAGCCGGCAAATGCTTCATTCACTTTAGCCAAAGTATCAGGTTCTTGCTGCTCTTCTGTCTGCGTCTGCATACGTGTTGGCACTAAAGGTAAGTTTTCTATAATGACACCTAGGCCAGAAAGCTCAGCATAGGTGCTGGGCACATCGATATTGCGATACATTTCCATCATGGCGATGTCTTTCGCAATGGCTACGCGGACATTCATTAAGCCCGGCTCATCTGTCGGCATTGAGCGAATGAGTTTCTCGGCTTGGCGCATCAACAATAAAGCGCCCTTAACGTCTTCCTTAATCAAGATGCGCTGATCTGCCATTTTCAGTAAGTACTCAACTTCTGAAAGCAGCCAGTTTTCACTCGACACGCTTCTTTCCATATGCGAAAGACGCTTGCTGACACTGTTTAAATCATCTTCCAAGCCACGTAGATGATCGCCTAAAATAACATCCTGACTTTGTGTTTCTGCACTCAGCTTCGATAGGCTGCTGCGGAATTCTCGCACTGCCTCATCTTTTATACCTAGCTGTGTTTCTATATTGCTGACATATTGATTGAGCAAATCAATTTGTGTCGTTTGTTGTTTCCAAAGATAAAAAGCGCCTGCCACCGTTGCAGCGACCAACACCAATAAAATAATGGATAAAGCTAATGCAAAGCCTGCTTGCTTTGCGCCAGTTGTATGTTTCTGCGTTGCCATCGTAGTCGTACTCTTCTCATTCACAACAGACACCTTTTTTATCACTTATTATGTGCTTTTAATGCTTCCATCGTTGCTTCAAGGCCAGCATTGCGGCTTGCAATAACGCATTGAAAACCTTGCTCTTGTGCATACTTAGCAACCCGCTGACCGGGGACGATCAAACAGATAGCCAATAAATCTTGCATGACTTCGTCGATAATAGCTTGTTCTAGCATAGCCTGTATAGTTTGCGTGCTTGTTGCAAGCAATAAATCTACACCATCAGCGACAATTTGTTGTAACTTGCCTTTTGTATAGCGAATAAATTGCCGCTGATAGATCTCGCAAAAATCGACAGTAGCGCCACGTGATTGCAAACTATTTCGCAAAAAGTCCCGCCCACCCTGACCACGAAAAATCAGCACTTTATCACCGACAATATTTTCAAGATTGGGATTTAACAATAATGTTTCGCTATCCATATCCACACCAGCCTGCTCAACGGTAGCTACATACTGCGCTAAAGCCTCGGCTGTTGCTGTACCAATCGGATACCAGCGAATATTGTTAGGTAGCTGTTGATGATATTGCTTAATCCAATGGAAAGCTGTATGCACAGCATTAGTGCTTACAAAGACAACGTGCTGATACGCCGCCAAGCTTTTAACTTGTTCAATGATGTGCTCACAGGCAGATGCGTGCTGCTGCTCATTGAACGGGAGGATTGTCAGTAAAGGCAAGGCTATGGCTTGATAGCCTTGCTCTGTTAGCTCACGCATTAAAGGCTGGTTTTGCCCTTCGGGGCGTGTAACTAATACGCGTGTCATTGATATATTTGCTCTAAAATCTTTGCAGCACCTTGCCTTAATAGGTCATCCGCAACCTGAATACCTAATTGCTCAGCATCGCTACTTACTCCGCGTGCCTCTGCATAAAGCATTTGCTTACCATCTACCGAACCGACTAAACCACGCAAATGCAGTTGATCGCCGCTTAACTCAGCATAACCACCAATCGGCACCTGACAACCACCGTTAAGCTTGGTATTCATAGCACGCTCAGCCTGCACACATATGCGCGATTCTTCATGGTCCAAAAAGCTAACCAGTTCGGCAACACGCTGATCACCTTCGCGTAACTCAATACCTAAGGCTCCTTGGCCACATGCCGGTAAACAAATCGTGTCGTCAATAACATTGGCTATCCGTGAATGCAACTCTAAACGCATTAAACCTGATGCTGCGAGTATGATTGCATCAAACTCACCAGCATCAAGCTTCGCTAAACGCGTCTGCACATTACCGCGTAAGCTATGCACGATAAGGTCTGGGCGATAACGCTGCAATTGGCACTGCCTACGTAAGCTAGAGGTGCCCACTATAGCACCTAGAGGTAGCTGATCGACCGTCGTATAGTGATTACTGACAAAGGCATCACGCGGCTCATGCCTATCGCAAATAGGCCCAAGATACAGACCTTCTGGCAAATACATCGGTACATCTTTCATTGAATGAACCGCAATATCAGCGGTGCCTTCTAATAAGTGATGCTCTAACTCTTTAACAAACAAGCCCTTGCCACCGATTTTGGACAAAGGGCTGTCGAGCAGCTGATCACCCTTGGTGGTCATAGGAAGAAGATCGACCTGTAAGCCAGGGTGTTGAGCCTGCAATTGCGCCTGAATAAACTCCGCCTGCCACATGGCTAAAGGGCTTTTTCGGGTAGCAATAGTAATTTTATTCATAAAAACAACCAACAAATTAAAAAACGTTATTATAACTGTTTAAGCCAATGACGCACATCAGCCAATAAACGACGACTGACTTGCGCTATTTGTCCGATATCTTGCAACTTGACATAGTACTGACCATCATCACCTTTTTCTAATGATTCAATATGTTCAACTGAGACTAAGGCATTGCGGTGTACGCGCTTAAAATGCGCTGGGAACTCTTCTTCTAGCATTTTCAAGCTGTCATCGATTAACGCCTCACCGTGCACATGATAGACGGTAACGTACTTATGCTCTGCCTGTAATAAACGCACATCGGCAATAGGGATAAGCTCGATTTTACCTCGTGAGCTAGCGCTTAAGTGCTTGCGCCCACTATTTTCTTTATGCCCTAAGGCCCACTGTGACGCACGCTCTAAGGCTAACAGCAACTTATCTTTATTCACCGGCTTCAGTAAATAACCACTTGCTTGCAGATCAAAGGCCTCTAAAGCATGTTCTTCATAAGCGGTGGTAAAAATCAGTACGGTCTGCAGATGCGGGCTTTGGCGTAACATTTTGGCCAACGCTATACCATCCATATCCGGCATGCGGATATCGGATAAAACAATATCTGGCCGCAACAGTTCGATTTTCTCCATGGCTTGTGCGCCATTATTGGCACTACCCACGAGCTGGTAGCCGTCTAGCTCTGCGATCATTTTCTCTAATCGTTGTACTGCAAGGGGTTCGTCATCGACGATCAAAACCTTCATATTGTGGCCTTATTATTAGTGTTATAGCATAAGTGCACCACAAAGTGCTGTTTTTCATCACGTAATTCTAAACGTGCCGACTCTCCGTAGAGTTTTACCATACGTAAGCGAATATTATCGACTGCCATGCGATTGCCACGATGGCTACTTTTTTGCGATTGCGTACATTGACTGTTAACAATCTCAATATGCACGCGATTATTTTCCACCCAAGCTTTGATGGCAATAAAACCATTCTCAGTGCATTTTTGTATGCCATGGTAAATGGCATTTTCTATTAAAGGCTGCAAGCTAAATGTAGCAATCGGCGTTTGCATATCAATGGCCGAAAAATCACTACGCCATTGCAAGCGCTCGCCTAAACGTTGCTGCTCAATTGCAAGGTAGCTCTCACAGAGCTGCCACTCCTCTTGTAAGGTGGTTTCAGCTGTATTATCTCGTAAGCTAGCACGCAGCAGCTCGGACAAATCCACCACCATACTTTCGGCTTTCTCAGGCGCAATGCTAATCAAACTAGCAATACTATTCATTGTGTTAAATAAAAAGTGTGGCCTTATTTTTGCCTGTAAAGCGGCGAGACTGGCTTGCAGCATCGCTTTTTCACGCTCTACAACCTGTTGCTGCACATAGAGATAACGCAAGCCTAAGCCGCCTATAATCAAGCTAAGCAAAGTGTTTTTAGCAACAAAATAGTAATCAAACGCCATCATTTTAGCCACTAGGCCAGCAATGACAAGCGCTACAATAAAGACAACCCCATAGGCAACAGCAGCGGCTAAGTATTTGGGCATATTGGCTAGGTGCGGACGTAATTGACACAGTAGAATCACACTGACAATCACCTGCCATTGCACATACAAACTGGCCTGACCGAAGTACACCCAATCGATACGAAAGCCATACTCAAAGATAATAAAAGCAATAACGACTAGCTGCACCGCCATCAGCAATAATACCAGCGTGCTATCTGCACAAAGGTTAGGCAGTAAAAAACCACGAGCAGGACTTTCTTTTGTTTGCTTAGGCATGAAACGTAGCTTTGCTATTGTTATTAAAGGATAATAAGCACTCTTAAAAAGCAAGATACCATAATATCAGCAAGAAAAATGCCTCGCTTTGCATTGATTATTAAAGTAGCAACGTAATTGGAATAACTATGAGCAAAAAAACTGAATCCACTATGTGGGGTGGCCGTTTTTCAGAAGCCACTGATACCTTTGTTGAGCGTTTTACCGCCTCTATTGCCTTTGACCAACGTTTATTTCGGCACGACATTCAAGGCTCTATCGCACACGCCACCATGCTCAATAAAGCTGGCATATTGTCCCAGCAAGAATTAACCGATATCAAAAATGGCTTAGAAGAAATCCGCCAGCAAGCGGAAAAAGGCGAGCTTGAGTGGTCAGTGGCACTAGAAGATGTGCACATGAACATTGAATCACGGCTGACGGATAAAATCGGCATCACCGGTAAAAAACTACACACTGGCCGCTCACGTAACGATCAAGTAGCCACCGATATTCGCCTATATTTACGCGACGAAATTGACCTTATCGCAGAAGAATTAAGCCGCCTACAAAGCGCCTTAATTGAACAAGCCTTGGCGCATAACGCCACTATCATGCCTGGTTTTACCCACCTACAAACAGCGCAACCCGTTACATTTGGCCACCATTTGTTAGCATGGAACGAAATGCTAGAGCGCGACTACTCTCGATTAATGGATTGCCGCAAACGCATGAATCAATCCCCGCTAGGCGCTGCAGCATTGGCTGGCACTAGTTATGCCATTGATAGAGAGCTGACCGCCTCTTTATTAGGTTTTGATAAGCCCACGGAAAACTCCTTAGATTCTGTGAGTGATAGAGATTTCGCCATTGAATTCAGCAGCTTTGCCAGCCTCTTATTAATGCATTTATCGCGCTTTTCTGAAGAGCTAATTTTATGGACGTCGGTGCAGTTTGATTTTATTAATCTGCCAGACCGTTTCTGCACCGGCTCATCAATTATGCCGCAAAAGAAAAACCCCGATGTGCCAGAGCTGGTGCGCGGTAAATCGGGCCGGGTATTTGGCCACCTTATGGCTTTATTAGTCTTAATGAAGGGCCAACCTTTAGCCTACAATAAAGATAACCAAGAAGATAAAGAGCCTTTATTTGATACCGTCGATACCGTGAAAGACTGTCTTAAAGCCTTTGCCGATATGATGCCTGCAGTCGAACCGAAAAAAGAAAATATGTATAAAGCCGCTAAAGGTGGCTTCTCTACGGCAACCGACTTAGCTGATTACCTAGTCCGTAAAGGCATGGCGTTTCGTGATGCACATGAAGTTGTCGGCCAAAGCGTGGCTTACGGTGTCAAACAGCAAAAAGATTTATCAGAAATGCGCCTAGACGAGCTACAACAATTTTCGGACACCATTCAAGAAGATGTGTTTGCTGTTCTCACATTGGAAGGCTCGGTTGCAGCACGCAACCATATTGGTGGCACAGCGCCTGAACAGGTCAAAGCTGCCGCTGCCAGAGCGCAGGCACTGATTGCCCAACGTTAAGTCGATGCTTACCGGTCGGCCTACTGATTTGCAGTAGGCCGACCGGTTAAACCTTCTGCGTATCCGCCTTTTCGATAAGCGCGTCTTTTGCATAAAGCGCAGCAAGCTGCTCTAAAAACACTGGCTTGCTGAATAAATACCCTTGCACTTGATCACACTGCGCTTGCTCTAAGAGACTTAACTGGCTTTCTCGCTCGACACCTTCGGCAACCACACAAAGATCCAAATTTTTTGCCAAGGCAATGATGCTATTAACCAGCTTTAACTGTTGCGGGGACTGATCAATCGACTCGATGAACTGGCGATCTATTTTTACCTCATCAATAGGTAAACGATTGAGGTAAGTAATCGACAGCATGCTGCTGGCGAAATCGTCCATGGATATACGCACACCCAATGCTTTCAAATCAGACACAACGGCGTAAGCGACACCCGTATCGGCCATAACTAGCTGCTCGGATATTTCCAGTGTTAAACGCGCCGGCGCTATGTGATATTTTTCTAGCGCTTTAGCAACACTATCAACCAAAACACCATCACGGTATTGCTTAGCAAAGATATTGATTGAAACCTTTAAATGCGGGTCTTTAACCATCTGCTGACACGCTTGCTCAATAACCCACTGCCCCACTTGGCTGCCCATGCCAGCCTCATCCAATGCACGCAGGAAACTTGCCGGTGCCAGCAAACCTTGCTCAGGATGCTGCCAGCGTAGCAAAGCTTCAAAGTTCAACAGCTTTTTATCGGGTAAAGAAAACTTCGGTTGGTATACCAACAAGAACTCGTTACGCTCCAAGGCCTTGCTAATTTCCTTTTCAACTGCCATGCGTTTTTGTGCCCGCTGGTGCATATCGGCCGTATAAAACTGATAATTATTTTTACCAACACTTTTCGCATGATACATGGCCGTATCGGCCAGCTTTATTAATGCTTCATCGGCATCGGCATCATCAGGAAACAAAGAAATGCCGATACTGGCGCCGATAAACATTTCTTTTTCTTGGATCAGAAACACCTGATTCAAGCTTTTGATAATTTTCTTAGCAATTTGCATGGCGGCATTCTCAGCCGCCTCCCTAGAAACCAGCGCACCTAAAACAACGGTAAACTCATCGCCACCCATACGTGCAACGGTATCGTCGCCACGCACACACGCTTTTAAGCGCTTGGCCACTTCCTTTAATAGATAATCACCCATGGCGTGCCCATGCTCGTCATTGACTGCTTTAAAACCATCCAGATCCAGAAACAGCAGAGCCACAAAATGACGGTTACGATTCGCACGGTGCAAAGCTTGTGACAGTCGATCCGATAATAGCTGCCTATTGGGTAGCTGCGTTAACGGATCATAATACGCCAGCTTACGAATACTCTCTTCGGAGTTTTTCGCCTCTGTAATATCGCGAAAACTGGTGATAATGCCAATCAGCTGATCGCGACTATCATTCACCTCGGAAATTGACATCCAAGTTAAAAAAGCCTCACCATTTGCACGGCGGCTCATTATTTCGCCACTCCAACTGCCAACACTTTTTAATGCTGGCGCAATATCTTTGGTGAAATTAATTTCTCGCCAGCCCGAGCTCAGTTGGGACGGCTTTTTACCGATCACGTATTTCTCAGAAAAGCCAGTGATCGTATAAAATGCACTATTCGCTTGCGTGATATAGCCTTCACTATCGGTGATATAAATGCCCTCCAAACTATTGGAAAACACTTTCGCCGCGAGTCGATTTTCTGCCTCACGTTTTAAGCGCTCACTGATATCACGGACAATGATTAATAAGCCATCGAGCAAGTCGAATTCATCACGCAAAATAGAAACCGTAATCTCTACAGGGGTAAATTCACCTTGTGCCGTTTGCGCATTACTTTCCAAAACTTCTTCTTGGTCAGCTACATCCTGCTCATTACGTGCGGGTAGATTTTCTAACCTAGAAAATAAACGTTGATATTCACTAGCTAAACCTAAAGCTGCTAAAGGCTTTTCCAAAGCCATAAATTCTTCGGCTTTAAAACCAAGACCACTTTCTATCGATGGGCTGACATAAGTCACTTTCAAGTCAGTATCGGTAGTAACAATGATATCGGTAAAGTTATCGGCCAATAATTGATAGCGCTTTTGTTGCGCAGAAAGAATCTGCCGTGTTTTTAATACATCAGTAATATCGCGTGCGATGACCACAGCGGACTGCAAGCGACCTTGCTTATCTTTTTCTAAGCCGGCACTGCGGAAGTAGTAATGGCGCCAATCACCGTTGAAATGTTGCAAGCGAATAGTCAGCTCATAAATCTCACCGGCCATTAGGGTATCGTAGATTTGCAGCATGGCATCTTTGCCCATGCCGTCATCGGGATGAATAATGTAAGACATCAGCTGATTATCAGTATCGCTAATATCGTCTGAGCTATAACCCAAGCGCTCAATCAGATCAACATTTTGAAATAGTGTGCGCTGCGTTTTGAAATCAAACACCATTAAAATGTCAGGAACGGCTTTTAAGGTTGCATTAAGAAACTGCTCTCGCTCTTGCAGCTCTTCTTCCGCATCCGTCAGCAAGGTAATGTCCATCATGCTTATATTAATGCCACGATGGATATCCGCTATGGCGGGCAACTCACAATTCACCAGTAAAACTTTACGCCCACTACTCGTCGTAAGCTCCGTCTGGTAGCTATAACGACTGCTTTCATCT
>Ga0209075_1001529_pt1 | contig 21673 bp, 21 predicted proteins | sample Stecom2011_FD_187523 | JGI IMG/M metagenome (GOLD analysis project Ga0209075, IMG submission 187523) | Agricultural soil microbial communities from Utah to study Nitrogen management - Steer compost 2011 (SPAdes) (version 2) | ecosystem: Environmental > Terrestrial > Soil > Agricultural land...
TCCTCCAGCTCCAACAAAAGAAGAGGTTCTTTTAACGGAAATCAGAGATCTTTTGAAAAAACAATAGAAAAAACCATACAATATTGAAAAGCCCAAACCACAGTGTCTGGGCTTTTATTTTTACAAAAATTTCCATTAGTCAACCTAATTCACTAGAAATGCGCCATTTTAATTAGTTTTGATCCAATACAAAGCCAAAACTTCTCGTATTCGCATGGAATTTCTAACAATTTACATTTTATCAGTCACCTTTATTGCCACTTTAGTGCGGTCCACTTTTGGATTTGGAGAAGCGCTTGTTGCTGTTCCTTTACTTGCTTTTCATATTCCCATTGAAATTGCTGTTCCATTCTCTGTGCTTGTTTCTATATTTATTGCTGCTTTTGTATTGGTTCAAGACCGAAAAAAAGTTCATTTCTATAGTGCAAAATGGCTGATTTTATTTGCTGTTTTAGGTATTCCTTTTGGCTTACTTATTCTCATTTATGGTAATGAATCCATTGTTAAATTAGGATTAGGAATTTTTATTGTTCTGTATTCAGTCTATTCTTTATTTGGAAAACACACATTTAAATTGGCCACAGACAATAAGTTTTGGTTGTTTATATTCGGTTTTTTATCTGGAGTACTTGGTGGATCCTATGGATTCAATGGACCTCCTATTGTGATATACGGAAACTTACGTTCCTGGACAGCGAAACATTTCCGGGCTACCTTACAAGCCTACTTTCTTCCTGCGGGAATACTTGGTATGATTGGGTTTTGGTACAATGAGTTGTGGACTTCAACTGTAACTTATTACTTTATAATTTCGTTTCCAGTGGTAATACCTGCAATTATATTGGGAAGGAACATCAATCAAAAACTTAAAGACGATACATTTTTGAAGTATGTTTATCTAGGCTTGCTATGCGTTGGCGTTATGTTACTGGGTCAGTCCATATTGTAGAATTATTATATCTCTTTAAATAAAGCTACTTTTTTTTAAGAAAAAACCTATAACCAATAAGTTGCTTATCAGGGTAAACCCTAATTATGGTCCTTTTTTATGTTAAAATTATAACAGCTAATACTTTTAAAGGATTTTTAGCAGCATCTTCGTATTGAAATTATTTATCAATTTAAAAACCAAATTATTATGTTGAAGTTAAACATTAAAAGTTCGCTGTTAATCACTGGCATTGCATTAATTGGCTTTGCGTCGTGTAAGAAAAAAGAAATAGAACCTGAACCATCTGGGTCAGGTACAAAACCTGCTATTGTTCTCGATTGTGACTATTTCCATGTGGATAGAGTGCTCGTAAATGATCCTGACGCTCCTGTGGATTATATCATCAATTGTAAAATGGATGTGTATGCAGATATTGTAATTGAACCGGGAGTTGTTATTGAGTTTGAGCAAAATGCAGGTATTGACATTGATGATTTCAATATCCCGAAAGCATCTTTATCTGCTATAGGAACTCAAGATAAACCGATTGTATTTAGAGGGGTTAAAAAGGAGGCTGGTTATTGGAGAGGATTGATGTTTGACAGCAATAGTTCTCGCAATGAATTAACTCATGTAAGAGTTGAAGATGCAGGAGGGCAGGCCTTTAACAGTAATGGGGACAGAGGGGGTGTAATCGTTTTCGCTGATGCAAAGTTAAAAATGAATAACTCTAAAGTAACAAACAGCCAAACCTATGGATTAAACGCTGTTTATAATGGAACAAATAGCCTTGTATTAAACAACAACACAATTTCTGGAAACAATAGACCTGCTTATATTTCAGCAAATTTAATTCATTCATTAAATGGAACCAATCACTTCAGTGGAAATACCGAAGACTATATTTTGATTTACACCAATGCAGATTATATTACTTCTTCAACTACATGGCATAAAACAGATGTTAAGTACAGAACTGATGGAAGTTTTGATGTTAATGCAATGCTAACAATTGAGCCAGGCGTTGAAATTGAGTTTTCACAAGGAGGATACATGAAAATTGGAGAAACAGGTGGTATTAAAGCTATTGGTACTCCTAGTGATCCAATTGTTTTCACAGGTGTTTCTAAAGTGTCAAAAGCTTGGAAGGGAATTTATATTGATAGTGAAAATGCCGAAAATGAAATAGCCCATGCTGAATTTAATTATTCTGGAATTGGTTCTCCTGAAGGAAATGTATGGCTATGGTATGATCGTTTTTTAAATATTCATGATGTTGCATTTAATACGATTCATGGATGTGGAATACACTATAAAGTTATGAATGGAGAAACAAATAACCCTAACCTGACGATAGGACAAAATATTACAGTGGATGCAGGTGGTTGTGTGTCTACAGTTTGGAACTAAAACATAATTAATTAAACAAAAGCATTCACTCATTAAGAATGGATGCTTTTGTTTTTACTTGTTAATAGAGGAGCTTTCAGCAAATGTTTACTTGTGATATGAGAAGGCTTTAAATATTCATAATGTTGTATTTAATATGATTCTTGGTTGTGGAATCAATTATAAACTGATGATTAGACAATCAGTAAATCCAAACTTAACTGTTGTTGCTAATATATCAGTAGATTCAGGTGTGTGTATATCTGATGAATGGTAGTTTTATATCTTTTAATTTTGGCAACTGCTCAATATTGGGTAGTTGCTTTTTTATTCATGAAAAGTAGTTCTTGAAAGAAGTAAACACTCATCAATATTACCGTAATGTATTGAACATTGGTCTTTAATACTTACATCTTCTTCAGATTCCAATTAATCATTAACCATTATTTCCTCAATTCTAAAAAATCTTCCGATATTTAGCGCCTATCTAAGAAAGCATACAAATAAGAAATTATGGAAGACATCAATAAAAAGTTAATCGAAAAGCGAAAACAAGCAATGTTAGGTGGTGGTCAAGACCGTATTGACAGCCAACACAAGAAAGGAAAACTAACCGCTCGGGAACGCATCACACTTTTATTAGATGAGAATTCATTCCAAGAGATGGGAATGTTTGTTGAACACCGTTCTAAAGATTTCGGTTTAGATAAAGAGAAATATCCAGGAGATGGAGTAGTTACTGGATACGGAACAATTCACGGTCGACCAGTTTATGTGTTTTCACAAGATTTTACAGTTTTAGGTGGTTCTCTATCTGAGACTTATGCAGAGAAAATTTGTAAAATTATGGACCTTGCAATGAAAAGTCAAACTCCAATTATTGGCTTGAATGACTCAGGTGGAGCACGAATTCAAGAAGGAGTTGTTTCATTGGCAGGTTATGCTGATATTTTCTACAGAAATACGCGCGCTTCTGGTGTGATTCCACAATTGAGTGTAATTATGGGACCTTGTGCAGGTGGAGCAGTTTATTCTCCAGCGCTTACTGACTTTGTATTCATGGTGGAAGATACTTCGTATATGTTCGTAACAGGTCCTAACGTTGTTAAAACTGTAACCCATGAAGAGGTAACTTCTGAAGATTTGGGTGGTGCAAAAGCACATGCTGAGAAATCAGGTGTAAACCACTTTACAAGCCCAAACGATGTTACAGTTCTAAAAGAAGTACGTGATTTGATGACGTATTTACCACAAAACTGGCAATCGTTAGCACCACACAAAGAAAAATTTGAATACGACGATAAGAAACTTGAAACAATTGCTTCAATTTTACCAGCCAATAGCAATATGCCTTACGATATTCGTGAGGTAATAGAGCATGTAATCGACGATGAGTCTTTCCGCGAAGTACACAAAGATTTTGCAACAAATATCGTTGTCGGTTTTGCTCGTATAGAAGGAAGAACAATAGGTGTTGTTGCAAATCAACCGATGTCTTTAGCAGGTGTTTTAGATATTGACTCTTCTCGTAAAGGAGCACGTTTTGTACGTTTCTGTGATGCCTTTAATATTCCATTGTTAACATTCGAAGATGTACCTGGTTTCTTACCTGGAACAGACCAAGAATGGAATGGGATTATTGCGCATGGAGCAAAGTTACTTTATGCATTTAGTGAAGCGACTGTTCCACGTGTAACGGTAATTACGCGTAAAGCCTACGGAGGAGCATTCGACGTAATGAACTCTAAAAACATTGGGGCTGACTTTAACTTTGCATGGCCAACAGCTGAAATTGCAGTTATGGGTGCAAAAGGAGCTGCTGAAATTATTTTCCGTCGTGAAATTGCAGCAGCAGCAGATCCGGTGGCGAAATTGGCAGAAAAAGAAGCAGAATACGCTGAAATGTTTGCTAATCCTTACAGAGCAGCAGAACGTGGTTTTGTAGACGATGTAATTAAACCATCTGAAACGAGAAGTCGTGTGGCCAATGCCTTCAAAATATTAGAAAATAAAAAAGAAGAATTGCCTGCAAAAAAGCATGGGAATATTCCAATGTAGAATTTTTTAATGGAACTGTAAGAGGTTTTTTATTGTGAATGCAGGGGCTAAGGCGGCTGAGCGGAGTCGAAGTCCAAAACGCCCCTACTACAAAATCCACCAAAAGAACATTCAAGCTAAAAGATTTCATTACTTTAATGGTCCATTAAAGTTTTTATTAGATGAGCGAAATCAAATCAAAATTACCGAATGTTGGAACAAGCATATTTAGTGTGATGTCAAAAATGGCCACACAGTACAATGCTATAAACCTATCACAAGGATTTCCTAATTTTCCTGTTGCGCCAGAACTGGTAGAAAACTACGAAGAAGTAATCAAAGGAAATTATCATCAATATATGCCCATGCCGGGCGCTCCAAGACTTTTATTTGAAATTAGTCAGAAGGTGTTAACCCATTATCACAGGTCTCTCAATCCTGAAGAAGAGATTTTAGTGACTGCAGGAGCAACACAAGCTATTTTTACGGTGATTCAAGCTGTAATTCACCGTGGAGATGAGGCAATCGTTTTGGACCCTTCATATGACTGTTATGCGCCTTCTGTAGAGTTGGCGGGTGGAAAACCAATTCATATCAATATGAATGCCGATTTCTCGGTGGATTGGAGCAAAGTTGAAGATGCAATTTCTAAGGATACTAAGTTGTTGATCATAAACAACCCTCATAATCCAGGAGGTACCGTATTTTCTAAAGAAGACATGGTGGCGATTGAACAAATCATGATGCGAAATCCACATTTATTTCTTCTCTCAGATGAGGTTTATGAATTTATTCACTTTGAACAAAAACACATTTCTGTGAATACCCGTGAAACCATCCGAAACCGTGCGTTTATCGTTTCTTCTTTTGGAAAAACCTTTCACGTAACGGGTTGGAAAGTGGGATACCTTGTGGCACCAAAATACTTAATGGAGGAGGTGAAGAAAATCCATCAGTACATTGTGTTTAGCGTAAACAGTACAGCACAACAAACATTAACGAATTATTTACCACAAGCAGATTTGTCTCAATTAGGTCAGTTCTATCAAAAGAAACGTGACTTCTTCCGTGGATTGATGAAAAATAGTCGATTTGAACTCTTAGATTGTCAAGGTACCTATTTTCAAGTGGCGCGATACAGCGAAATTAGTGATTTAGGTGATGTTGATTTTGCAACAGAAATGACCCAAAAACATGGAGTTGCGGTAATTCCTGTGTCTGGGTTTAATAAAGACAGACACGATGATCACCTCATCCGTTTTTGTTTCGCTAAAGACGAAGAGACCATTATTAAAGCAACAGAAAAACTATGCAAGATTTAAAAGTAAGCTTAATTCAATGCGACCAAGTTTGGGAAGATAAAAAAGCCAACTTAGCACATTATGAAACCATGTTAAAAGAGGTGCAATTGCCTACTGATATCGTGGTTTTTCCAGAAATGTTTCAAACTGCATTTACGATGAATGCTGTTGAAATGGCTGAATCTATGGATGGAGAAAGTATTCAGTGGTTGAAAAAAATGGCTGCAAAATATGACTGTGCAATGGTGGCTTCTTTGATCATAAAAGAGAACGACATATTCAACAACCGAATGGTTTTTATACAAGCTGATGGATCTATACAACAGTATAATAAACGCAAGCTATTTGGTTTAGCCAACGAAGAACAAACCTTTACACCAGGAGAAAAAAACACGATTTTTGAATACAAAGGATGGAAGGTGTTTTTGCAAGTATGTTATGACTTACGTTTTCCTGAAATTGCACGAAATTCAGTAAAAAATGACATTTATGAATACGATTTACTCATAAACGTAGCCAATTGGCCAGAAAAACGAAGTTTACATTGGAGAACTTTGTTGCAAGCAAGAGCAATAGAAAATCAAGCTTACGTAATAGGTGTCAATAGGGTAGGTGTTGGTGGAAACAATCTGAATTATTCGGGAGATTCCTGCATTATCGCTCCTTCTGGAATGATTGTAAGTTTGGTTTCTCATGACGAACATGTTGTGAATGAGGAGTTGGAATCTGAAACCTTAAAAGAGGTGAGAAAAGTAATGCCGTTTTTGAAGGACAGGTAGTGGGGTTTCGACTCCGCTCAACCTCCACAGGGAGAGGGTGCCGATAAAAATCGGCAGGGAGAGGAGGAAGGGATAGGGAGTTAACTCGATTTTTACGTCTCCCCCTTTGGAGGGGACGGGGGGAGGAAATCACAGCAAGACTTATTTCTGAAACTATATCTCATTAACAAAGAAAGAAAATACGATCTCTTTCGTTTAAGCAATACAGAACAAATACATGAAGCTTTATTCAAATAAACAAAAATGGAAAATTGCACTGCTTTTTATTGCGATTATAATGGTTGGAGCTTCATTGTTTGCATCCAATAAAATTGTCAATGAAGTTGCTAAACGTGAGCGTGAACGTGTAACTCAATGGGCAGATGCAATAAAAAAGCGTGCTGAATTGGTGCGCTTGACCAACAATTCATTCGAAGAACTTCGTAAAAAGGAGCTGAACGAAATGCAATTGTGGATTGATGCAACCAAAGAAATTTCGCGTAAAACCTCACTTGAAAGTCAACAATCCTATGACTTTCCATTAAAAATAATCAACAGGAATGATGATATTCCAGTGATTGTTCTCGACCAAGAGGATTTTGTTTCTACGTTCATAAACCTTGAATTTGAAAAAGAGAACTTAAGAGAAGCCTTTCCTGAAAAAGACAGTTCCGAAGTGGATCGATTATTTAATGATTCTTTGGTCAATTTAGCGTATAGTTGGGAGAAGGTAAATCCTTCTTTTACTGTTGAGGTATATGATGACTTATTCATGTCTTATTTCTACAATGATTCCCGCAGTATTTTGCGATTGGAAAGAGAAAGAGACTCCTTGATTAGAGCTTTTAATAAAGAGTTGATAGATAATGCTGAATTGGTACCTGTAGTTCTTACAGACAGCTCAAAACAACATGTAATTGCATCAAATCTATTAGAGAATAATGTAGATCCTTTAAAATTAGCTGAAACCTTAGAAGAATTAGCAAGTGCCAATGAACCCATTAAGATTTATTTTTCAGAAAATGAGATGAGTTATGTGTTTTATGCAACAAGTCCAGAGTTGGTTCAATTGCAATACTTCCCATACATTCAATTCATTATCATAGGCTTGTTCATTTTAATTGGATACATCATTTTTAGCACTTTTAGAAAGGCCGAACAAAATAAAGTTTGGGCTGGAATGGCCAAAGAAACAGCACATCAATTAGGTACTCCAATTTCTTCTTTAATGGCTTGGGTTCACTTGTTGGGTGATATGGAGAACACAAAAGATATTGCTAAAGAAATGAATAAGGACGTTGAACGTTTGACTCAAGTTACCGATCGTTTCTCAAAAATTGGAGCAACTACACAGTTGAAGGATTTAGATATTGTTCATACAACAAGTCATTTTATTGAATACTTACGTACCCGTTTTCCAAAAAAAGTAGAATTAGAATTTACTACTTCTGATGAAGAAATTATCATTCCACATAATGCAGCACTTTTTGAATGGGTGATTGAAAACATCACCAAAAATGCAATAGATGCGATGGAAGGAGAAGGTAAAATAGAAGTGAAAATAGCCCGACAAAATGGACAGATATTTATTGATATATCAGACAACGGGAAAGGAATGACTCCATCACAACAGCGCAATGTTTTTAGTCCAGGATTTACCACTAAAAAGAGAGGATGGGGACTTGGTTTACCCCTCGCTAAAAGAATTATTCATGAATACCACAATGGACGTTTAAAAATCATTCACTCTGAAATGGGCAAAGGGACAACTTTTAGAATAATATTATCTTCTTAAGCTATCGCATGTAGGAACGATTTGCACGCATGGACGATTTGCAAATCGTCCCTACTGCAATTCCTTAATGGCTACATTAATCTCTTTATCCGTTTGATTGAAGATATAATACGCACCCAATTCTAACCATTTTTGACGTGCAACCTCAGCTTTAATGTTTGTTCTAATTCTATCCAAAGAAATGAGGTATTCCTTTTCATTGAAAATGATGTCATGTTTATTGCTTGCAAATGTTTTAAAATCATTCAAGATTTTGTCGGTGACTTTAAATCCACGGTCAAACTCTTGAACAGTTTGATACGTATTCAGATTGTTAAAACGTACATAGTGATATGAGAATTCATTGAATATATTCGCGTATTGTAGTCTTCTGTAATACATTGAACTTCCAGCAGTATCTAATGGAACGAAAATGTCAGGCATAATACCACCACCACCATAAACAGTCTTTCCTTTAGGAGTAGTGAATTTTAAAGAGTCTACCATGAGTGTACTGTCAACATGGTAAAGTTCACCGCTTTCATAACGTTTCATTTCATCCATCATGTAATCTTCATAATCTCCAGCATATGCCTTTTGAATTCCTCTTCCTGTAGGAGTGTAGTAACGTGAAACTGTTAATCTTAAGTTACTTCCGTCTTTTAATTGAATGTCTTGTTGAACCAATCCTTTTCCAAAAGAACGGCGTCCGATGATTGTTCCTCTATCATTATCTTGAATTGCTCCTGCTACAATTTCACTTGCTGAAGCAGAACTACTATTGATTAAAACTGCAATATCAACATGTCCTAAGAAAGGCTTGCTTTCAGAGAAAATCATTCTTTCCGGACTGTTCTTCCCTTTTGTTGAAACGATAGGCGTACCTGGTTCTAAAATAGCATCTAATATAGAAACGGCGCTACCCAATACTCCACCGCCGTTGTATCGCAAATCAAACACCAATTTTTTCATTCCTTGTCCTTTCAGGTTAATTGCTGCTGCATAAAACTCATTGGCAGATTGCATACTGAATTGGCCTAAACGGATGTATCCAATATCCTTCGTTAACATATAAGAAGCTGATATAGATTCAATAGGAACAGCTCCACGGATAACTTTCTTCTCAATTTTTTCTCCGTTCCTAAAAAGTGTAATATTTACTGGTGTACCTTCTTGTCCTTTTAGTAACTCTCTAACATGCTCATTAGAAAGGCCTACATTTGCAATATCCTCTCCATCAACATTGATGATTTGATCAAATTTTTGAACTCCTGCTACATATGCTGGAGATTTATCAATGACATTCACAACACTTAGCGTGTCGTCATATATTGTAAAACGAATTCCAACACCTCCAAACTTTCCTTGGATATTTTCACTCATTTCTGCGAGATCTTCAGCTGCTATGTAATTAGAGTGAGGATCTAAACCATGCAATAAATCTGAAATCGTTTTTTCAAACAATACTTTTTTATCGATGGTATCCACATATTCTTTATCCAAAACCTGAATAATATCAGCTAACTTTTGTTCGTACTTGCTTGTTAAAGTTGAATCGTTGTTCTTTCCCTTCGATAAAGAGATGCCCAAAAGCAATCCTATAACAATTAGTAAACTTCCAATAAGAGGGTATAATGCTTTGTTTGAGCTATTCATTCTCGATATTATTTATTTGCTCGATATCTATTCCAGCGGTTTTTAAAAAGTGTACACCTGAATCGTCTTTGTAATGATTGATGTAAACAACACGTGTTATTCCTGCTTGTAAAATTAACTTGCTGCAATCTTTACAAGGAGACATGGTTAAGTATAACGTAGCTCCTTTCGCATTATTGGTAGATTTTGCAACTTTTAAAATTGCGTTGGCTTCTGCATGTAACACGTACCAATGCGTAGCACCCTCTTCATTCTCGCAGCAATTATCAAATCCAGAAGGAGTACCGTTGTATCCATCAGAAATAATCATATCATCTTTAACAATTAAAGCACCTACTTGTTTTCGACTACAATGTGAAAGTTTGGCCCATGTTTCTGCCATTCGTAAATACGCTTTATCATATCGGAGTTGTTTTGCTTTGCTCATGCTGAATAATTTTCAAAAATAAAAGATTGCTTTTATGCATTGGTAAATTTATACCCGACCCCACGAATACTATGAAAAAAGCTGGGTTTTTTAGCGTCTTTTTCAAACAGTTTTCTGAATGAAAGAATATAATTATCTATGGTTCTTGTAGTTGGATAAGCATCCTTTCCCCAAACTTGGTCCAAAATAAAATCACGTGAAACAACTTCGCCTTCGTGTTCATCGAAAAGTTGAAGTAATTGAATTTCTCGTTTTGAGAGTTCAGTAATCACCTCTTCTCCTCTCTTTACTTCATAAGTCAACATATCGACATCAAAATCACCGATAAAAAGATGTTCGTCTTTTATGTTTTTTCTCTTGTGACGCATAATCAAAACTTGAACACGAAGTAATAGCTCTTCAAGGTCGAAAGGTTTCGCCAGAAAATCATCTGCTCCTAATTTTAATCCTTTGATTTTATCTGTGGAGGTTCCTTTCGCTGAAACGAATAAAATTGGTGTATCTGTCACACTCTTGTACATGGTACAAATATCCCAACCACTGACTTCTGGCAGCATTACATCTAAGATTACTAAGTCGTATTCAGAGACTTTGTGTGCATGTTCAATGGCCGTTCTTCCATTAGAAATACAATCTACATGGAAACCTTCAAGTTTAAGATTGAGTTCTACTACATTACTTAAACTTTTCTCGTCTTCTATGAGTAATATTTTTTTAGAGGTATTTGCCATTTTTAATTAAAAATCATTCAAAAAGTAAACTAAACCCATTAATTTTCCGTGAAAATATCAAAATCAAAAATACAAAGATTAAAAACAATGGAGTTTTTTAGGGTAAGGAATGCAAAAATACAAATCTAATGGACTATTCTTATGAAAAACAAGCATATAATGGCCTGTTTTTAACCAAAGTTAACGGCAAAGCTTATGATTTGAAAAATTAATATGACAACATGTAACTATATTCCTCTTTTTTTCGTTTATTTTACAATCTTATAGAGTCGATTATTCGCTAAACTGTAGTTTTTAGAATATTCGATAAAAAACAACTTATATTAATGGATAAACTGGTTGCTCAATTTCCAAAACAAATTGCCGACGCTATAGTGATAGCCTCAAAAAGCACACTTTCTTTTTATAAAAACAAGACATTTAACAATGTAGTTATTTGTGGAATGGGCGGCTCCGGAATCGGTGGAAAAATGGTTTCTCAACTTTTCGCTGAGCAAGCCAAACTCCCTATAATTTTGGTTCAAAACTATGAGATTCCAGCTTTTGTGGACAAAAACACCTTAGTTATTGGTTCTTCATATTCTGGAAATACTGAGGAAACCTTAACTGCAATTAATTCTGCTCATGAAAAAGGAGCAACTATTGTTTGCGTGAGTTCTGGTGGTGAAATGATACAGTTTTGTAAGGAAAACAATTATGATTTTGTAAAACTTCCAGGTGGTAACCCTCCAAGAAGTATGCTTGCTTTTTCAGCTGTTCAATTAATAAATATTTTATCTGTTGCCGGTATCATTGATGAAGACGCAATAGAGTCTATTGCTAAATGCCGTCACTTACTGAATGCAGAGCTTATTCCGATTAAAACTGAAGCAAAAAAATTAGCTGAACACTTGTTCAATAAACAATGTGTATTCTATTCAGATACAGTTTTAGAATCTGTGGCCATTCGAGCACGTCAGCAAATCAATGAAAATAGTAAACAACTTTGCTGGCACCATGTCATTCCTGAAATGAATCACAACGAACTTGTGGGATGGGCCGGAGGAAGTAATGATTTTGCAGCTGTTTTCTTCGTTTCTCAATTTTTATCTGCAAGAAATAGAAAAAGAACAGAACTTAGTCAAGAAATTATCAGTTCAAAAACTGAAAATGTGCTTATGATTGATGGAAGAGGCGCTTCTATTATTGAAGAATCGTTTTACTTTATTCACATTATCGATTGGGCGTCTCTATACTTGGCTGATTTAAATAAGAAAGATGCCGTAGAGGTAAAAGTAATTGATTTTCTTAAAGATTCTTTGAACAAAGCTTAAACTATGCCTGCACCTGTAATTCTTGAAGATTTAGGACTCATTGACTATAAAGAAGCCTGGGATTATCAAGAAAAACTCTTCAAAGCGAATGTTGATTTAAAAATTGCAATTCGAAGAAACGAAACAGAGGAAGTAACTAAAAACTACCTTCTGATTTGTGAACATCCTCATGTCTATACCCTTGGGAAAAGTGGGGATCAATCACATTTATTACTATCAGAAGAACGCTTAGAAGAAATCAATGCAACATATTATAAAATTAATCGTGGAGGGGACATAACATACCATGGACCAGGTCAGTTAGTTGTATATCCTATTTTCGATTTAGAGGTTTATTTCTTTACAGATATTCATAAATACATGCGCTCGCTTGAAGAAGCTGTTATTCTTACATTGGCTGAGTATGGAGTCGAAGCTGGAAGGGTAGAAGGGTTTACCGGCGTTTGGTTAGACAGTGGGAAAAGTACAGAGCGTAAGATTTGCGCCATGGGCGTTAAATCTTCCCGATGGGTAACAATGCACGGTATCGGCTTCAACGTCAATACTGATTTGAATTACTTTAATTACATCGTTCCTTGTGGTATTGAAGATAAAAGTGTAACTTCACTTGAGAAGGAGTTAGGCCATCCTGTTGATATGGAAGAGATAAAAGCCAAACTTCAAAATCATATTGCTACTGTTTTTAATGCGAAATACACCCAAGAATAAAAAGAGTTTTAAAAGAAAGTTGAAGCGCTTTCTTCTCGTCATTCTATTGCTTTTTATTTTTCTTAACCTTACCATATTTATCACCGGTAAAACCTATTTGTATAAAGGAGTTCAAGAAACCTATTTAAAAGGAAAAACAGGTCCTGGAATTTACGATTCAATAATATTCCCTGTTCGTACCGCCCCCCACGCTTCTGCTTCAGAAGAATGGAAAGTTCCGGTTCCTCAAATCCAATTAGATCAATCGTCGATTGATTTACTTCAAGGAATTAGAACAACGTCTTTCTTGATTGTAAAAAACGAAGAAATAATCCACGAATCTTATTATGGTGAACATCAAGAAAACACCAAGAGTAACTCTTTTTCCATGGGTAAAAGTTTTATTGGACTATTGATAGGAATTGCAATCGATAACAAGGAAATAGAAGGTTTCGATGCCCCAATAACTGATTATTTACCATTTAGATTGCCCAATGATGAAGGAATAACCATTAGACATTTGATGGGTATGTCAAGTGGTTTGGATTGGACAGAGAGTAGAAGCAATCCTTTGTCTGATAATGCAGCGGCTTACTATTCATCTGACTTAAATGCCATCATGCAAGCTGAAAGTTTTGTCAACGAACCAGGTTTAAACTTTGAATACGTAAGTGGGAACAGTCAATTACTGGGGATTATATTGAAAGAGGCAACAGGTAAACATCCAACAGATTATTTTGCAGAAAAGATTTGGTCAAAAATTGGATCTGAACATGATTTGTTGTGGAGCTTGGACCAAGAAGATGGAACTGAAAAAACATTTTGTTGTGCCTATGCCACTACCCGTGATTATGCAAGAATAGGGCAGTTAATTTTAAATAATGGAAAATGGAACGGAGAACAGGTGATTTCAAGTCAAAGTTTAAAAACGATAATCAGCCCCTCCAATATTAAAGCCTCACATTACGGGTTACACTTTTGGCGTTATAACGACCCTATTCACCCTGCAATCTATGCCCGTGGAATATTGGGTCAATACATTATAGTTATTCCATCTTTGGATGTTGTAATGGTCCGTACAGGGCACGAAAGGAAGAAAAAGTATTTTATACCTAAAGACAAAAGAAAAGATGTGAATTTTGTTCTTGAAAATGGGTATAAGGAATACCATCCATTAGATCTTTTTGACTATTTTTCGACACTTGATAAAGTATTGGATCAAGAATAATATTATGAAAGAGGAATTAAAAGGACCAGAGGCAGAAAACGTTTATGTTGCAGTAGTGCAAGAATTGGGAGAAGATAATGTAATCGTTTATAATGTTTATTTCATCAATGAAAGAGAGGATGTTTTGGAACAAGTTTTAATTACTTCCAAAGGATATGCTACCCGTGAAGAAGATGATGAAAAAGTTGAAACGACAATGTTAAGAAAAGACTTGGGTGGACTTATACCTTATTCGGCTCAAAAAGTGGAGCCAATTATGGAAGACGTGATGGCCTTAACTAACGAATATTGGGTGTGCTTTTGGATTGGAAACAAAATGTATGATAAGAAATTCGTTGTTTATTCTCATTTATTAAAAGAAGAGAATTTTAAATATATTCCGACTTTGAACTTGAAAGGCGTAATGGTAGGGTAAATCAGTATCGAGCAGGGGTTTAGAGTGGAAAAATAGAACAATGATAAAAAAGACGACTATATCTATTCATGTACAATTAACTTCAATTCCTGTATTTCTATAATAGATTGTCTCTTTTTTTCATGGGTCATAGAAATTAGGCCAAGGGGCGGTGTAGATTTTAATTTCTTAAGTAAGGTAAATTGATTTGAGGTCTTTACTCAAAACTCTCTATACTGAGAAGTTACCATTTAGGACAGGTCCCACAGTTGTTTTTCGGCCGAACGAAAAGTGAGAAACCGAGGTTAACAGACGGAGATATATATCCAACAACTTGTTTTCCAATTGTGCTTCCATTACTTGAAAGCTTGATGTTGTTCTGATTGAGAACTCCTCCATTGAGTCCAGCTTGCAAGAATACATGTTGGTAAAATTCAAAACGAACTCCAATTTCTGCTGAAGCTCCTATTCCACATAAAGAAGTAATGTTTTGGGTGGTATAATTATCAAAAGTATAATCTACTGTTGTCAGTAAAGCGCCTAATTTAAGTCCATAAACAGCATGTAGTGCAAATTCTGCTTTCTTGGATTTGTAAAGAATATCATTGCGTTGAACCCCAAAAGAGATCGAATTTACTCCACTGTGTTGAGCAATATCAAATTGACTACGTTTCAGATTAATTACTTCTGTATAGTTTCCTGAATAATCGGAATGTGTACCTGGAGCAATTGTTCCATCAAGAGTAACTCCTTGATTCTCTTTGAAAAAAGTATTGTAACGATCAAAACTGAGTGTTAGAGCCCATTTTGGTTTTATAAAGTAACCTAGTTTAATACTGATTTGAGGTGAAGAACTGGAAAAGAACTCATTCATTCCTTTAGCTTCTTCATTGTCTTTTATTTCGGTTCCTCTTAAGTAAAACGAATAGCTATTGCCTTTGAATTGAACATCAGATGAGGTATATGCGCTTCTGTTGTAGCCAACTTGAGCAAATAGGGTTCCTTGTCCATTGGTGTTTAATTTACTTTTACGTTGAGCAAGTAAGGGATGAGTACATCCCAAAATAACAACAACAATAAAAGTAAAAAATCTCATAAATTACAAAGAATAAAAAAAGGTATGACACGCATACCTTTTAATTTAATATTGTTATATGGCGTTGATAATAAGTACTATCACGTTTACCAACACACTGATTAAAGCAAGGTTGAGGATCTGTTTTACTGGAGCTACTGCAATAAGGAAAGAGAGAGTTGCCATCGTAGAAAATACGATTAAGAATAACTGCCATGTATGATGAATTGCACCTAAACCAACAGTCACGCCTCCTAAACAACCTACAAATATCACAATGACACTAATGATTCCAAAGCGATTGTTTTCTAAATCTTTTCCAAGTAATCTACCCCAAATAGATGTATCTGTATCAGTCATAATCAAGTTTTATTTAAATTTCAGAACAAATATAGGGATTTTAAAAGTATATTGTTTTGAGTCTTATCGAAACAATTAGTAAATTTAGAAAAAATGCTTTTAAAAAAACACTTAAGTTCAATTATTAGCAGCATAAAGATTAAATTATAATGAAGATTATTGAACAAATATCTTTGGATTATGCAGAAATAACCGTTTACGAGAATGGAATATTTCAAGCCCACTTTTTAAACAAAACCCCTTTAAGTGTTGAACAGGCCACTGAGATTAACGATTTGAGGCTGTCTTTATTGAATAACAAAAAAGCATTGATTTTATCTACCTCAGAGGATAGTTTCGTTGTGCCCACTAAAGAAGCTGTTGAATATATTCAATCCGCAAATCGATCAAACTTTGTAAAAGCCAATGCTTTTGTAATTAAAAGCTTTTCTCAACGATTAGCAATTAAAGAGGCCAATAACCTGAGTGAAATGCCTACACCAATTGCCTACTTTGGAACTGAAAAAGAGGCCATTGATTGGTTGTTAAGTATTGAAGATTAATTATGCCCTGTGAATATAACGCATCACTTCAAAAGTAATGTTTGTAAAAAGAAGTTTACTGTAGGCGTTGCGTTCCACATTGTAATGTGCATCATTAAACAACTGATTAAATTCTAAAACATTGTTTCCAGTAATAAACCTTGCGAATTTGGATAGGAAATTTGCTTCATCGGCCGAAGTACTCATCAATTGCTCCTCTGTATAGTTTTTCATCAAACTTTGCCTCACCATATAAAGCGCATATTTTAGAAAGTGTTTTTGTTCCTCCCGGCCTAATTTTGACATTCCTTCTGCCCAATGCATCATTGGTAAAACTTCTTTTTTATAACAAATACGCATTAATTCTACAAAACGGGTGTAGTTAGAGTTGACAATATCTCCTGATCCGAGCAACTCCATTGCCAGCGATAAATCCCCTTCACTTCTTGAGATTATACTTCTTATTAAGTCTTGACTTACATTTTTTTTACTTTGTAAAAACAGACTTAGCTCCTCATTTTTTAGTTGTTTAATTTTTGTGATTTGCGTTCGACTTAGAATAGTAGGAAGCATATTTTCTTCAGCTTCTACTATAAGTATAAACACGGTGTCTTTAGGAGGCTCCTCAATGATTTTTAAAAGCTTGTTTGCGCACGCTGCATTCATTTCTTCAGCCAACCAAATGATACTTACTTTATAACCACCTTCAAATGATTTTAGTGTAAGCTTTTTAATTATTTCCTCACTTTGATGAACAGAAATGATTGGTTTTCTACCTTTATCATCAGAGTGATTAATCCATTCATTTAAACTTAAATAGGGATTTTCTAAAACGAGTGGTTTCCACATCGAAAATAATGGATCCGATGTTTTTGAAATGGTCTGAACTGTTGGAAATGAAAAATGGACATCTGGATGTTCTAATTTTTGTACTTTATTACATGCACTGCATTTACCACAACTGTCCAATTCGGTTTTGTCTTCACACATCAAATACTGAACGAATGCAAGGGTTAGAGGAAGACCACCGTAGCCAACATTACCCAGAAATAAATGAGCGTGAGACACTTGATTGTCTCTAACATCATTGATGAACTTCTGTTTTAGTTCATCATGTCCTATAACGTCTTTAAAAAGCATTGGATAAAGATAAATATTTATAGTTGCTTTCTTTAGAATTTGAATAGAAAGCTTTAACGATTTTTTTAATAAAATAGGTGTTTTAAATTAGAAATGTCTAAATTAGCTATAATTAACAGTTAACAAACGAAACTTAATTTAGATTATGAAAAATAAAAATATTGCATTAATCGCTTCTTTCACCTTAGGAGCTATTATAACTCCAGTAAGTTACAGCTCTGCAAACGAGATGTACACAATAGAAAGAGTTGTTCAAGATGCTAAATCAGTATCAATAACTGTTTACGTAAACTATCTTGGGAAATCTATGGATGGGGTTGCAGCTTCTATCATAAAGGATGGAAAAGTTGTTGCAGAGTCTATTACAGATTCTAAAGGTAAGGCCGTAATTAAAGTGGACAACTATGAAGTTGGAGCTGTTGATTTACAATTGAAAAAAGAAGGTTATCAAACTCAGATTCTATCTGGTCTAATTTTGAAAAACGGAAGTGATTATAAGTTCTCCCTGACAAAAGGAACAGGTGTTGTAACGACAGAAGTTTCTACAGGAATTGATAAAATTGAATCTAAAAGTGCAGATGAAATTGAGAAAATAGCGAAACAAGAAGAAAAAGCCAGACAAGCGGCTGAATCATCTAAGCAAGATGCTGAAAAATCTCAAGAAAAAGCTGGAACCTATACTGAAGCTGCAAAAGCAGAAGAGCAAAAAAGGAAAGCAAGCGAAGATAAGTCTTCTGAAGCCGCTGCCACTGCTGCTGCTGCCGCTGCAGAAGCAAAGAAAATGGAAGAGAAACTTTCTGGTTCTGAATCCGACATTAAGCAACGTGAAGAGCAAGCTAAACAACGTGAGCAACAAATTCAAGAGTTAGAAGTACAACGTGCTGCTGAAGAATCAGCAAAAGCATCTGCAGCTGCAAAAAAAACAGCAGAAAAGGATTCTAAAAAAGCAGAAAAGGAAGCAAAAGCAAAAGCAAAAGAGCAAGCTTCAGAAGCCAAAGAAAAAGCACAAGAACAAAAAGATGCAGCTAAAGAAGCAAAAGCAAGTGCTAAAGAAGAAGCAGCAAAAGTAAAGGCTGAAAAAGCAGCAGCTAAAGAAGCAACTAAAGCACGTAAGGAAGCCGAAAAAGCTGCAAAGGAAGCTGAGAAAGCAGCTAAAGCTGAAGAAAAATACAGTAAAAGCTTATCAAAACTTGTAAGTAAACAAGAAAAAGTAGAAAAAAGCAGAGCTAAACTAAATAAGTCTCAAGAGAAGTTAGACAAGCAAATCTCTAAAGGTAAAATTGATGCAGATAAAGCAAGAAGTGCCCAAGAGAAAATTACTAAAAGTCAAAAAAGTTTAGACGAAGACTTGAAAAGTATTCAAGAGGATGTTCAAAAATTAAAGAAGAAATACAAAAAGTAAACTTCAAAATAGGATTAGAAAGAGGGGTGTCTAATTGATACCCCTTTTTTTTATCTTTTCGAATGATAAATAATCCTCCTTTATCTAAATAAAAATAAGTAATTTCGTATTATAATAAAACCATCCATGAAGTATTTTTTCTTGTTTTTTCTAATTATTGCTCAATATACAGTAGCACAAAGCACCGAACCGTTTCAGATCTATAAAAAAAACGGAAAAAAAATCAGTACCCAAAAATTTTTGAGAAGCTTAGAGTTAAGCGATGTTGTTTTATTCGGAGAATTACACGATAATCCTATTTCACATTGGCTTCAATTGAAAGCAATTCAATACTTACACAGTAAGCACAACATAACTCTTGGTGCTGAAATGTTAGAATCACATAATCAAAAACAACTGGATGCTTATTTAGCGGGGGAGATTCCTCAAGAGGAGCTCGACTCAACAGCTCAACTTTGGGTTAACTATAAAACGGACTATAAACCTTTAGTAGATTTTGCAAAGATGAATCAACTCCCTTTCATCGCAACGAATATTCCACGTAAATATGCAAGTTACGTTTATAGAAATGGATTAGAGTCTCTTGAAGATGAGTTGGATGAGGAAGAGAAGGCTTTGGTTGCACCATTGCCTATTGCCTATGACCCAGAACTGCCTGGTTATAAATCAATGCTGAGCATGATGAGTGATCATTCAACACCTAACTTTCCAAAAGCACAGGCGATAAAAGATGCTACAATGGCCCACTTTATTTATGAGCATTTCAAAAGCACGTCAAGTCAATTTATTCATTTTAATGGAGATTACCACAGTAAGAATTTTGAAGGAATTTATTGGTACTTAAAACGCAAAGATGAAAGCCTAAATGTTTTAACTATTTCTACCGTTGAACAGGAGAATGTAAAGAAGTTAATAGAAGAAAATAATGGATTAGCTGACTTTATTATAGTTGTAGATAAAGACATGACTAAAACATATTAAATGCTTCCTGAATTATTAAAAAAGGGCGATACAATTGCTGTTCTTGCTCCTGCAAAAGGTATCGAAGATGAATACATCGCTTTTGCAGTGAAAACAATTGAAAATAAAGGCTTTAAAGCTCTTGTTTCCAAGAACTGTTTAGGCCAACATAATTATTTTTCAGGAACCATTAAAGAGCGAATAGATGATTTGCAATGGGCCATTGATAATGATAATGTAAAAGCAATCTTATGTGCCAGAGGAGGATATGGTTGTATTCAATTGTTAGATAGAATTAATTGGGCAGCTTTTTTAGAAGACCCTAAGTGGATCATTGGATTCTCAGATGTTACCGTTTTTCATCAGCATTTGGCCAAAATCGGTTCTGCTTCACTTCATGCTACAATGCCTTTAAATTTCAAAACCAATTCTCCAGCAGCCATTGAGAGTCTTTTTGATTGTTTAAAAACAGGCAAAATTCAATACGATTGGGAAACAAAGCATCACAATAGTGTGGGTGTTACCAATGGAGAAGTAGTAGGAGGGAACTTAGCAGTTTTGTGTGGATTAATAGGAACCAAACACATGCCTGATTATCAGAATAAATTGTTGTTTTTAGAGGATGTAGGAGAACATTTGTATGCGGTTGACCGGTATTTTTATCAATTGAGTAAATCTGGAGTCTTTGATCAAATAAGAGGTTTGATTGTTGGCGACTTTAGTGGAATGAAAGATACTAATCCTCCTTATGGAAGCGATCTACAAAGTATAATCAAATCCCATTTTACGTATCAGTCTATTCCAATTGCTTTTGACTTTCCGGCAGGACACTTGGATGACAATAGAGCATTAATTCTTGGTAAAAATGCCAAGTTCAACGTTCGAGAAAATAGCGCAGAACTTATTTATGATTAGGAATAGAAGTGTTTCTTTAGAATTCCTTCCAACTCCTCAAAAGAAGAGTATTCAAGTGTAAAATCAGCCTTTAAATCATTTGCATTAAGGAAAGCTTCAGTGGTTTTGCCCCAAGCAATTATTTTCTGGTCTTTATTCACCTTGTTTAATTGCAAAAACGAATTCAAATTGGTTGGACTTGTAAAAACCAAAATCGAAGGTTTAACATCTAGTTTAACAGGAGTAAGTGCTGTTTTGTAAACAATCAAATCGGTAATCTGTCCTTCGTACAATCGTTTTTGCATTGATTGATGAGAATAGTTAGATTGTGGAAACAATACCGACCGACCCTCAACAAATATAGAAAATTCAGCACTTACCTTTACAGGATTTCCACTGGTTATTCCAGTAAAATCTACTTTATACCCACGCGATTCGACATACTCTGATGTGGACTTACCAATTGTGGCAATCGCAACTGATTCAGGAATTGTACATTGGTCCAGATAAAATCCTGCTGAACGCGGACTGGTAAAGAAAACAACTTCAAACTCATTTTTTGGACAGTCAAATTCTTCTGCCACAAATGAAATCATAGGTTGATCGATTAGTTTTATTTCCTTCTTTTCAACGAAAGCTAAAAAATCTTTATCCGTTACTTTTTTGGAAATAAATAACATAAAACTATTGATTGT